>Ga0194055_10002367_pt1 | contig 15014 bp, 12 predicted proteins | sample SepL449m_MetaG_FD_155482 | JGI IMG/M metagenome (GOLD analysis project Ga0194055, IMG submission 155482) | Anoxic zone freshwater microbial communities from boreal shield lake in IISD Experimental Lakes Area, Ontario, Canada - Sep2016-L442-9m | ecosystem: Environmental > Aquatic > Freshwater >... | reverse complement strand
CTTAGATGTGATGCGAGTTGTTTCATTTGATCTTAAGTTCACTGATTGATTAAAGGATCCACATGTTGAATCAATTCCCGAATGCGACATTTGCATTGCGGCAGGGTGATAAGCCGCCAATTGGGAATGGGTGCGCTGTCGGTGGTGAGTTTGTCTTTAAAACAACCAACGAATTATTCAGCGGCCAGCGATCAATTATTTTTAGTTTGCCTGGTGCGTTCACTCCAACCTGTTCAAACTATCAGCTGCCAGGGTTCGAAGAGAGGTTTTCTGAGTTTCGAGCACTGGGAATTGATGACATCTACTGCATTTCAGTCAATGATGCATTTGTTATGAACGAATGGGCTCGACACCTTGGTATTCAAAACGTCAAGGTATTGCCCGATGGAAATGGCGAGTTTACGCGTCTCATGGGCATGTTGGTTGCCAAGACGTGTATCGGTTTTGGCTTTCGCAGCCATCGCTATGCTGCAATAATAGACCGTGATGGCCAGATTGAAAAAATGTTTGAAGAACCGGGACGTGAGGACAATCACAACGGTGATCCGTATGGAGAGTCCAGCCCCGAAAATGTCTTGCTTTATTTGAAGCAGATGGCCAAGTTAACCGCATAACACAGGGTCAAAGTCGTTTTCGTATCTGGCAGTGGATTGAATGGGACCAATTCTTCAATCGACGAATAAAGGGTTGTACTGCTCTCCCGGCGGTTTTTATGTAGATCCGCACCGACCGGTCGATCGGGCGGTCGTGACTCATGCTCATACAGATCACGCGCGATGGGGGTGCAGGCAGTATCTCGCAGCGCAGCCAAGCGAACATCTTCTGCGAATGCGGATGAAACCAGACGCTGAATTCGAGTTCTTACCGTACGGCGAATGTGTAGATGTTGGCGGCGTTCGTATCAGCTTTCATCCGGCTGGTCATATCCTCGGCTCTGCGCAGGTGCGACTGGAGTATCGCGGTCATGTTGCTCTCGTCACAGGCGACTATAAACTCGGCTCTGATCCAACCTGCCAAGCGTGGGAACCAGTGCAATGCCACACGATGATCACTGAATCAACCTTTGGATTGCCAATCTACCGATGGCAACCGCAAGACACGATCATCGAGTCGATCAATCAATGGTGGCGAGAGAGTCGAGATGCAGGAAAATGCTGTTTGCTCTATGGATATGCTGTGGGAAAGAGCCAACGATTGCTCGCCGGACTTGATCCATCGATTGGAAGTATCTACTGCCACGGAGCGGTTGAGAAGGGAAACGACGCCTACCGAAAGACTGGCGTCGTGCTACCAGATACGCTTTCTGTAAGCGCGGTGGCGAAAAAACATGATTGGCGGGGTGCAATGGTGGTTGCGGTCCCTAGCGTCCACGGAACGACTTGGACAAAAAGGTTTGGTCGGTGTAGTACCGCCATGGCAAGTGGTTGGATGAGTGTGCGGGGATCACGCCGCCGCAGATCCATTGATCGCGGCTTTGCGTACAGTGACCACGTTGACTGGCCGTCGCTTTTGACAGCGATCGAAACGTGCAATCCTGAAACGGTTTGGGTCACGCATGGTTACTCAGCCTCGGTAACGCGTTACTTAATCGAAAACGGCCGCGATGCGCATGTTCTTGATTCCCTCTTTCGGGGTGATGGCGACGAAGACACAGTCGGCTCCGAGCAGGATCTCCCTAGCGATGCTGGAGAATCGCTATGAACCGTTTTGCTGCTCTTTACCAGGCGCTTGACTCAACAACGAGCACTAGTGAAAAACGAGATGCATTGACGAACTACTTGAGCTCGTCGAGTCCTGCAGATGCCGCGTGGGCAACGTATTTTCTATGTGGATACAAGCTCCGACAACTAGTACCAACCAAGAAGCTGCGAATGTGGGCGGCCGAAGAAGCCAATATTCCGGCGTGGCTTTTCGAAGAGTCTTATCACGCCGTCGGCGACCTAGCCGAGACACTCGCGCTGATCATCCCTTCGGGTACATCGGACGAGGATATTTCTCTTTCGGTGTGGGTCGAACAACGATTGATTCCCTTGCGCGCGATGAACGATGCCGACCAACACGATGCGGTCAGACAGCTATGGAGGCAATCGCAGTCACCGACGCGACTGGTTATCCTTAAACTGATCACGGGTGCGTTTCGCGTTGGTGTCAGTAAAGCAACTGTCACGCAAGCGCTCGCCGAACACGCAAGCGTACCGCCTGATGTGATCTCACATCGATTGATGGGGACATGGGAGCCAACCCCTGCTTTTTTGGAGCGATTGATTTCGAAAGAACTCAAAGAGGCGATGATCAGCCAGCCTTACCCGTTTTGCTTGGCACATTCTATCGATCGTGACCTAGGTCCTGCGAGCTTGGGTGATGCAAAAGACTTTGCTGCGGAATGGAAGTGGGATGGGATTCGCGGTCAAGTGATTCATCGCGATCGGCAAGTATTTCTCTGGTCGCGTGGCGAAGACCTCATGGAAAACCGTTGGCCAGAAATCGAAGTGGCGGCCGGCTTGTTGCCCAATGGAACGGTTCTAGATGGTGAAATCCTCGCATCCCACGGTAACGATCAGGTGCTGCCGTTTGCAGAGCTCTCTAAACGCATTGGACGTAAGACTGTCAGCAAAAAACTCTTGAAGGAGGTGCCAGTTATTTTTCACGCCTTTGATCTCTTAGAAGACGCGGGCATCGATATCCGATCGCGGCCATGGATCGAGAGACGCAAACGACTTGGAGAATTACTGTCGACCATCAAGCATCCGAACGTGTGCATCACGCAGACGCTCGAGGGGCAATCGTGGGAGGAGTGGGCAAAGATTCAGAACCAAAGTCGTGAAATGAATGCGGAAGGACTGATGTTGAAACGCTTGGATGCGAGGTATGAAGTGGGGCGGACCCGAGGCGTGTGGTGGAAATGGAAAGTGTCCCCCTTTACAATCGATGCAGTGCTGATTTATGCGCAAAAGGGACATGGAAAGCGATCGGGGCTCTATTCGGATTATACGTTTGCTGTCTGGGATGGCGGCACGCTTGTGCCATTTGCCAAGGCATACAGTGGTCTTGATGATGCAGAACTCAAGTCGGTCGACCGCTTCATTCGTCAGAATACTAAAGAGTCGTTTGGTCCGGTGCGGAGCGTTACACCGAGCCTCGTGATGGAGATCGCCTTTGAAGGCTTGCAGTTGAGTCCACGTCACAAAAGCGGAATTGCTACGCGATTTCCTCGTATCGTTCGCTGGCGACATGACAAGCAGCCCGAGGATGCCAATACGCTAGCCGATCTGATGGAACTGTTGCCCCCTTAAATCATGCTCGACCAAACGCCACAACTTCAATCGCGATCGCCAGCCCAAACAATAAACGACTTTTTTGCGTCCAAAGGGCAAAAACCCTTTCCATTTCAGCGTGAAACGTGGAAAGCCTATGCGGAGGGTTTCAGCGGCTTGGTTCACTCGGCAACCGGTACCGGTAAAACGCTAGCCGTCTGGATGGGGCCGATTCTGCAGTGGCTTAAGCAGAACTCGAATCGCAGCGAGTGGAATCCTAAAAAGCCTCCTCCGCTCCGCGTTCTTTGGATCACGCCACTGCGAGCATTAGCAGCCGATACCGAAAATGCATTGCACGTACCGCTTGAAGCAATCGGGCTCCCATGGCGACTAGAATCACGCACCGGCGATAGCCGTGCCAGTGTGAAAGCCAAACAACTCAAGCGTTTGCCCACGGCCTTGATCACCACACCGGAAAGCCTGTGCCTCCTTCTAACTCACGAGTCTTTGCAGGCACAATTAGCCGGTATTGAGGCAGTGATTATCGACGAATGGCATGAGTTGCTTGGCACGAAGCGGGGCATCCAAGTTGAGTTGGCTCTGGCACGACTTCGCAGATGGAATCCGGCTCTGAGAACATGGGGACTGTCTGCAACGCTTGGAAATTTGATGAGGGCCCGCGACGCGATTGTTGGCAGCGCACCATTAAAAAAGGATCCACAGATCATCCGAGGGCTCGTCAACAAACGACTGCGACTTGAATCTCTGATCCCAGCACGCATGAACCGATTTCCATGGTCAGGTCACCTTGGGACGCAGATGGTGCCAAGAGTCAGTGAGCAGATTGAGCAGGTCGCAAGCACACTCATTTTTGCAAACACTCGATCCCAAACTGAGATTTGGTATCAACACCTACTCAAATATCGCCCTGATTGGGCAGGCCAAATCGCTGTTCATCATGGTTCACTCGACTCCAGCGTTCGCGAGTGGGTTGAGAACGCTTTAAAAAGCGGAAAGCTGCGAGCAGTTGTCTGCACCAGCAGCCTTGATTTGGGTGTTGACTTCTCAGCCGTTGATCTTGTTATGCAAATTGGCAGCCCAAAAGGTTCAGCCCGGTTGTTGCAGCGGGCCGGCAGGAGCGGTCATCAGCCTGGCGCAGAAAGCCGACTTATCTTCATTCCTACGAATGCAATTGAGTTGATCGAAATGGCGGCTGCCAAGGATGCAATTCACAACGGCACTCTCGAAGCGCGGCCACTTCTCAACAAGCCGCTTGATGTGCTCGCACAGCATGCAGTCACGATCGCTATCGGCGGCGGTTTTACGTCGGACGAACTGTTGAACGAGGTCCGAACAACGCAAGCCTTTGCATCATTAACCCACACAGAGTGGCAATGGGTATTAGATTTTGTTGTGCATGGAGGCAGCTCGCTGAATGCGTACCCTGAGTTTCATCGGGTCGAGTGCGCAGACAATCGCTACCACGTTTCTGTTCAAAGCGTGAGGATGCGTCACCGAATGAATATTGGAACGATTGTTTCCGATACGGCGATGAAAGTGAAGTATGTCAGCGGTGGAAATCTGGGAACGGTCGAAGAGACGTTTATTGCGAAACTCAAAATCCGGGACCGCTTCCTATTCGCAGGCAAGCTCGTTGAACTGGTACGTGTGAAAGATAATGTGGCGTACGTTCAACGGTCGAAGGGCTCTCCCGATGCAGTACCACGATGGATGGGAGGTCGGATGCCGTTATCGAGTGAATTGAGTGAAGCTCTTCGTCACAAAATTGAAGAAGCCGCAGAAGGAAGATTCGTCGGTCCAGAAATGAAGTCGCTAAAGCAGCTGTTCGCGGTTCAATCACGATGGAGCATGCTGCCGCATCGCAACGAGCTCCTGATTGAAATGATCAAGGATCGCTCGGGCTACAATATGTTTCTATTCCCTTTCGAAGGCAGGCTTGTTCATGAAGGGATGGCGACGCTGCTTGCCTATCGGCTTACAAAAAACCGAAAGACCACCTGCAGCATGGTGTGTAACGATCACGGATTGGTCCTACAATCACCAGATAGTATCGAAATCGAAAAAGCGATATCACTTGGTCTTTTATCGACCCAAGGGCTGCGCGACGATGTCCATCAAAGCATGAACCTCACCGAGATGGCAAAACGGCAGTTCCGTCAAATCGCAAGAGTTGCGGGATTGATTCAATCCGGTTTGCCCCGGCAACGTAAAAGCCCGAGTTATATCCAAGCCAGCAGCAACTTGTTTTTCGATGTCTTTTGCGAATACGACCCAAGTAATTTATTGCTCGAACAATGCCGTCGTGAAGTGCTCGAACAACAATTGGAATTTTCCCGGCTGCACAACGCACTGGAACGAATAGCGAGGGGACGGATCGTGATCATGAATCCACCAAAGGTGACTCCGCTGGCGTTCTCGTTAATGGTCGACAAGTTGAGAGATCGCCTGAGCAGCGAAACCTTAGCAGAGCGGGTCATGCGGATGCAAAAAACGCTTGAATCAGCGGCCGGAATCGAAGGCTAACGAATCATGCAATCTGTCCCCGTAGTCATCGAGGGAATCGAGCTGCTGCTTCTGCCTGAGAAAGGAGTGTACTGGCCTGACGAGAAGACCTTGTTTGTAGCTGATACGCATTTTGGGAAAGAAGCGACGTTTCGTCGACTCGGACTTGCGGTGCCGCAAGGCAGCACTCTGGAAACTCTCCAGACGATCGGTGAGATGATTGACACCTGCCACGCGACTCGCTTGATTCTCCTCGGAGATATGTTTCATGCGAGGTCCTCGATATCGCAAAGCATCCACCAATCGCTCGATACTTTTTTTACTGAACACATCCAATTGCGTTTCACACTCGTTGCTGGAAACCATGACCGGAGCGTTGGCGAGTTGTTCAGTCATTGGCCCATTGAACTTCTTGAGTCAGGAGCAAGAGTCGGTCACGTTTCTATTTCTCATTTTCCCGAGCCACCGAGCGTCGGAAGCAATCTGTTACTGTGCGGGCACATTCACCCGGCGTACCGCTCTTATTCGAAAACCGATTCACTCGGCAAACTACCCTGCTTTTGGCTTTCTGAACAGCAACTTGTTCTTCCCGCGATTGGAAAGTTCACGGGCACAAAAATCATCCGGCCATCAAAAGCGGATAGAACGTGGGTCATCGCAGGCAATCAAGTCATTGAGGTTGCTCCACAGAGTGCACGGCGAAGAAAAGACTGACACGCCCCTATCAGGTTTCTAGATCCCACCATCTGTTGACTGTCTATGACGTGTCAGTGGTCGATGACGAGCAAGGTCAGGTTGAGCAGGCGGGATTGCCAATCCGTTTAGCAGCAGCCCGTGTCGCCCACCTGGCACTTCTCCGGTGCAAGGCAAGCGGTGTGCTTTGTCCCAAGATAAAAGAGCAGCCCGGACGGCGTGACCTCCATGCCACCAATCGGGTACTGCGAAATCACGCCCTCTTCGTATTCGACCTCCACGGGCAGATCGCTACCGTCAAAAAGAGGAGCAGCGATTCGCATGATCGCGGCTAGCTTCGAGGTGTCCAGTCGATGATCCCTATCGTTGGCCACCCAGACCTGCAGCACACAGGCTCTTGTCGAGCGGACCGTACCGCCACAGTCGATAAAGTCTTTATGAACCTTACCGACCTCGGTAATGTGGTAGTGCGCGCGTACAAAGGACTTGTCTGGCAGCATCCAGTGCATTGTCACATTGGGGTTCAGTTCGAGCGCGTCGTAAAGCTCTTTGACAGTCATCGGAACGTCCTCATGGCTCTTAGATCCGTTATGCGGCGCGAGCGTCAACGTTCAACGCAACAAGTTCTACAGGGAATCCCACATTGGCATGCGACAAAATACGAACCCACTGCTAAACGCTCGCTTTACGCAAAATAGTATCACGCGGGGGTCCTTTACGGCACTAACGATTTCGAGCCACACTGTTTCACTGAAGCAATTGAAGCGTTTCAAGCAATCGCTAGCGACCGATCACTGCTTTTGAATCTCTGCAAACCACGCCTGTGCGCCTCCTGGCGTAAAAGACGCATCCGCAATACCTTCCACGCATTCGAATCGGGCAGGGGTGATTTGTTGAATCACCCAACCACTCGAAAAAGCTGAGCGTAATTCGGATTCACTCACACGCCGTGGCCCATGTGTGCCAGGTTCGGCATCCGAGAAACAGAGTAAGAAAATACGGGAGCCGGGCGTGAGCAGCCGCGTCAGTGCCGAGACATAAGCCGCCCGACCTGCGTCATCAAATACGTGAAACAGGCCGCAGTCGGTGACACAGTCGAACATGGCCGGCAGCGTCCCGACATGCGTAGCGTCCATCACTAAAAATGTCGCCTCGAGGCCTCTCTCGGCAGCCTTCTGCTGAGCGACATCGAGCGGCTCAGAGAGGAAATCGATGCCCGTCACCGCGCATCCTTTCTCGGCGAGCCACAATGACAGTTCACCCGTGCCACAGCCGATGTCGATCACTCGGCCACGGATAGCGTCACCGGACTCTACGAACGCCCGTTGCGGGCGACCAATATCCCACGGGGCCTTTGGAGTCGCGTAGATGCCAGCAAACGTTTCGCGCGTCAGCGATGCTGGGTCATGTTTCATGATCGAATTCCTAGCGGAGTCAATCGAGTTCGACATCCACGTGCCGCTCGACCCCAGAACGGAAGGCACCTGTGATGATTCTTAATTTCGGCTTCGGAGCTTCGAGAGCAGTCGTAGAATTTCCAAATAAAGCCACACGAGCGTGACCATCAGGGCAAACGCTCCGTACCACTCCAAATACTTAGGTGCGCCACGCTCGGCTGCCTGTTCAATAAAATCAAAGTCCAGAACGAGATTCAAAGCCGCGATCACCACAACGAAGAGACTAAACCCAATCCCAAACAGCCCCGAATCATGGATCAGAGGAATTGGCATTCCAAAAAAACCGCCAATCATTGAAATCAAATAAACCAGACAGATTCCGCCGGTGGCGGCCACGATGCCAAGTTTAAAATTTTCAGTGGCTCTTATGAGCCCTGATTGATAGGCCAAGAGCAGTCCAAAAAGGGTGCCAAATGTACCGCCGACTGCCTGAATGACAATTCCGGGATACTGGGCTTCAAAGGTGGCCGATATGCCCCCCAGAAAAAGCCCTTCGGCCAATGCATAGACTGGTGCGAGCGTCGGCGCCCATGTGTGTTTAAAGCAGATGACCATGGCGACAATAAATCCCACGATCGCGCCGCCAAAGGCCCACGGTAGGGCACTGCTGATGGCCGCAGAAGGATCAGCTTCAGCGATAGAAAAAGTTTTTGTCCAAGTGAAGCAGGCGGTGCCCATGGCCAATAGTAAAAGAAACATCGTCTTATGCACGGTGCCATTGATCGTCATCGTGCTCGTGGGGGACTGCTCGGTGGAGAGATTACGCGAGTAAGCCCCAAAACTTTCAAAGGTTTTATCGTTGAGGGCTGGGTTGGCTGTTCGCATGAAAAATCCTTTCAGAGAAGATGTGTTCTCGGCCGTTTTCTCTCATCTCATGGACAGTTGAATCGTATCAGCTTTATGAGAAATCCACCGACAAACCGTCTTGGCAGCGTGGCTTACTGCGGTGGGCTCACTTGTCGCGACCTATCCAGACGGTCATTTCGGACTGTCCGCGGTTGTTCCAAAACGCATAGGGCACGGCCACGATGGGGGCGGGCGTCTGCTGAGTCTTATCGCCCGGCGTACGATTGACGTGCGCTGCTGTGGCCGTCAGTACCGTCACGCCCCCCAAGAGATCACCTTGAAACGCTGCTGTGACTTTGGCTTCATCGGGCAGACTCAGGTCGAACACCGTTCCGTCATTGTCGATACCCTCCAGGCAATACACGATCGGCCCACGCTCCAAAGCGACTTTTCCTCGGGTCGCCTCAATCTGCCGGTTGCCTGTCACCCGCCTGACCGGCATCGGTAGTTTTAATGTGACGACATCTCCGGCAGACCATTCTCGCTGGATTTCCGCATAGCCTTCTTCTAGCGTCGGACTGAGCAATTCACCGTTGACGCTCACGGTCCATTCAGACGGCGTGGAGTCTCTAAACGCGTAAAGATCGCTGGGCACAGGACGGCCTCGCACCCAGCCAGGAATTCTCAGGCACAGGCAAAACGATTTGGTTGCTTTGGGTTCAATGCGCAGCGTGATCGTTTCGTCCCACGGATAGTTTGTCTGCTGAAAAAGCTTGAGCGGGCATCCCGCCACGGTGACTGTTGCCTCGCCTTGTGCGTAGAGATTGAGATACAAGCGATCGTCCTTGACGCCAATCACATAGCCCCCTAGCGAGGCCATCATTCGCAGAATGTTGGGCGGGCAGCAGGCGCAGCCAAACCACGGCGCGCGACCGGCGTGGTCGTGGTTGAAGGCCTCCTTGCCGTCGTACTCGAGTGGATTGGGGTAGAAGAAGCGGTCGCCCGAGAGCGAGACGCCGCTTAAAAACCCGTTGTATAACGTGCGCTCAAAAACGTCCATGTACTTGCCGTCGCCAGACAAGAGAAACATTCGATGATTCCAAAACAGGAAGGCGATCGCTGCACAGGTTTCGTTGTAGCAGCGGTGCGGGAGTTGGTAGGCCTCTCCGTACGCTTCCCCATTGGAAAGAGCGCCACAGCCACCGGTGATGTGGAGTTTTCGGCCGACCACATCTTCCCAGATGGCGGTGATTGCTGTCAGGTACCTCGGATCGCCCTTGAGAGCGGCCACATCGGCCATGCCGCTGTAGAGATAGTTGGCTCGCACCGCATGGCCCACCGCTTCACGCTGTTCAAGCACAGGTTTATGGTTTTGGTTGGAGGGGAGTTTCGTTGTGCCTCGGGCATCCAGAAAGATTTGAGCCAGCGAGAGCCAGCGCGCGTCGCCAGTCCGCGAGGAGAGCTTCGCCAGTGCCATCTCAATCCCGGGGTGGCCGGGGGCAATCCGCAGTCCTCCGTCGGCAAAATCGCGCTGCAAAAGTTCAGCATTTTTGAGGCACACGTCCAGCAGAAGATTGGAACGGGTTGCCTGAGCATGGGCCACACCCGCTTCGTAGAGGTGACCGATGTTGTAGAGCTCGTGACTGGCTTGCGGGTCTTTGAGCCAGCGTTTTATATCGAGCCGCTTATTGACCGGCGAGTCGGGATGCATCGTGCGAAAGGTATAGAGATAGCCGTCTGGCTCCTGAGCGGCAGCGATTCGCAGAACTATATCAGCCAGCCGTTTTTGAAGATCCGGATCGGGTCGCAGCGTGAGGCAATAGGCGGCGCCCTCGACAACCTTAAAGACGTCAGAATCATCAAACGGAAACGGCGTTGCGGGCGTATTACTAAAAAGCGTCTCGCCCTTAGCCCGGCGGGCGAGAGTCTCGGCCGCCAGATCAAAATTGCGCAAGCGCTGCGATGACTCACACTGGTCAATCGCAAAGGGGAGCGTTACGCGGCGGTTTGTCTCCTGCCGCTGGCCCCATAGGCCATCCGTAAGAGTCACTTCGGTAAAGGGCAGCGGACGCACCAGATAATCGGCGGCCGTAGCAGGAATCGCTGACAAGGCAAGTGACCATAAAAGGACTTGGCTCATCACCCAACGCCTTCCAACCCCCCCACGATACGCCATCGATTCAGATCCTCGGAAAGCCGTTAAAATTGATTTGCGTCTGACTCTGGCGAAAGTATACCCAGCCAACGAGCCGAGCCGAGCGTAAAAGTGACGGTTTGGTAGGCTTTATTGTGGCGGCTGAAAATCGCGATCACCGCATTGCCAGAGAAAAAACGACCAGACATCGGCCCGCTCTTCATGCTGCTGCTGTCGGGTCGAGCCGATGCCGTGGCCCGAGTGATAGTCGACACGAAAAAGCACGGGCTTGTCGCTGGCCGTCGCCGCTAAAAAGCGTGCGGTCGTCTTGGCCGACTCCCACGGTTCCACGCGAGGATCGTTAATGCCGTGCGTTAGCAAGATGGCCGGATAGTGCCCGCCGTCTTGGATGTGATGGATTGTGCTCATCTCTAGCAGGGCCGAGAATTCCTCTGCTTGAGTGACGGTACCAAATTCTGGAATATTGGGCGGGCCGTTGGTGGTTGTTTCAAATCGCAGCATGTCGGTACAGCCCACGGCGATGTTTACCGCAGCAAAAAGATCCGGCCGCTGCGTGATTGCTCGCCCGATCAAAATCCCACCGGCACTTCCTGCCCGACCAACCAAGCGGGCCGGCTGGGTGTAGCCATGCTTTACGAGATATTCTCCACAGGCGATAAAGTCTTTCCACGTGTTGGGCTTGGTGGCTTTTCGACCAGCATGATGCCAGGCCTTTCCAAACGCCCCGCCGCCCCGCACATGGGCCATTGCCAAAACTCCGCCTCTCTCGAGCCACGCTAGGTTTGTGGGTTTGAAATCGATTGGAATGGTGTAGCCATACGCGCCGTAGCCGTAGAGGAGCGTTGGGCTTGTGCCGTCCAAGGGATTATCCGTACGGTGAATGATCGAAAGCGGAATCTCAACCCCGTCGTGGCTGGGCACCATCACCTCTGTGGCCGTCAGGCCCTCGGGCGCAGAAAAGCGTCCGGCAGGCACAAGCCCCGTATCAGTTAAAGATCCCTTCGTGGGGTCGTAATAATAAAGCTGGCCCTCCCGAATCCAAGAGTGAGTGCGGACAAAGATCCCCGGCATATCGGCCCGCCCTGCTATGATTTCGCCTGTGGGCTGATCAACTGGCAGGGTCACAGGCTGTGAGGGGCCGCCGTCGTAGGGAATGCGGATAATCGTCTGCGGCACACCAGAAAGCAGTCCTACATAAAGAGCGTCCTTTGCAACTGTCAGGCCATCGACAACTGATTCGCTAGCAGCCACGACTGTGAGTGCCTTGGGGAAATCAGGCTTATCAAGCGATGTCTGAACGATCTTAAAGCGAGGAGCATTCGCGGCCGTCAGCAGATAGATGTCTGAACCCATAACCGCAAAGCCGGTGACAAGATCCGCTCGGTCGCAAACCTTTTTCCATTGAATACCTGCTTTCCCAAGCTGTTCGCGACGCACCGCATACAGCGTGATATCAGTCTCGTCTCCATGCCGCACTTGGCCGATAACCCAAGGGGACTGAAGCGGCACGATGACTGCAGGAAAGTCCATCTCTGCCATCGTGGGCGAACCATCGGCCATGCTGCCAAAGATCAGTTGATCACTGGCCGGGTCGTTTCCAAGCGTGTGCTGCAAGGCTTGTGTGAACTGAAAACCCTCGGCAGGAGCGGATGTGGCAGGCAGGTCGCGGCGTTGGCTGTAAACAAAAGACTGACTGTCTGGCAGCCAATAGGGCAAAGCGTATTCCGCTTCAATTCGTTCTATCGTGTCAGCGAGGTCATGCCCCGATACCCGATCAAATACACGAATGGTCGTCTGCTCAGAACCTGATGCAGCAAACCCATAGAGCAGCCGTTTGCCGTCGGGAGAAACCTGAAAAAAAGAAATCGTGAAGTGGTCGTCCGGCGTCTGCTTGGCAAAGGTCTCTGGATCGATCAGTAAGGTCTCACTGTTTGGAGCGGCGGCACGGCAGTAGATCTTGGCAACATTATCCGTGGCGAGTTGCTTGAGGTAATAGAGATCGCCATTGGGACAGCGAATGAGACTGGCAAGTGTGTAGGGTGCGCCCGCATCGAGTTGGTCAATTCGCTCAAGCAAGGCCTTGCGGCTAGGCAAGGCGTGGAGAACGTGCTGGGCATAGCGAGCCTGCTCTCGCACCCAGGCCTGTACGCCGGGTTGCGTAAAATTCTCCATCGCGCGGTAGGGGTCGGCAATCTTTTGACCAAAATAAGTTTCAACAACACTGCCAGCTGGAAAGAGTGGCGGCTTTTCAGCCATGGAAACTCCTAGGAGATTGGCGAGGACCAGGGCCGAAGCAAAAAGCAATACAGAGAGAAAGCGGGGAGAAGTAAGCACTGTTACAGCGGCCGTCAGTGAGGGAGTTAGAGCCTAGCGAACTAGAAAGTGACCGTGCAAGCGAATCGTTTCAGCGACTGAGCGGGCAATGTCGTCGGCCATTCGATTTTGCTGAGAGATGTCTGCAATCCCGGAATTGGAAACCACGACCTTGCCAGCAACTACAATCGGATTGAAACCTGCGATGACGGCAATCGGCACGGTGCCCGGCACCATGCGGCCTTTGTCGGAGCTGTCCAAAATAAAGAATGGTTGGCCGCCGCCCGTAGAGGGATCCGACATGGCAGCATCGACTCCAATTGTTTTATTGCCCGCTCCAAAGCCAATGGCATTTTTTGCCACCGCGTTTCCCTCATCCAGAGCGACAATTTGCCCCGAAAGCTTCCAGCCATCGGCCGGGGGCGGGCCGGGATTGGTCCAGAATACAACGGGAAGCCCAGCTTGAAAAAGTTCATCGGCAACCATCTTGGATATCGTTAGGCCGACTGGTTGGCTGCGATCATTGCCGGTGACGATATCGCTGACCCGAGGTCGGGCTGAGAACATTTTTCGGACAGGCCCTTGAGGAATGAGCGAGCTGTTTGCCTGTTGCTCTAACTGCTGGGCAAGCCCATCCTGCATGGCAAATGGCACGACATAAATCCGTGCCGGCGGCGTCGCTGGCCATGCCGTCGCCCCAGGACGATTGACCGTATCGGTGGGGCCAAAGAACGGCTGCTGGGCAAATGCCATGGGGCCGCTGAGGGCCATCGCTGTAAATCCCAAAAGGCTCCAGCGGCGAAGTCGGGAGCGGATTGGAAATGAATCATGACTGTCCACAGAATATTCTCCTCACGGCGATAAAAACCTACCCAAAACCCTAACACCTACCACTCAATTGTGTCGAGAGCGGCGGGGCTGCCCATTTACGATCCAAGCAACTGTTCCTTTTGCGGGCGGGTGAGCTTTTTAATCGCCGCCTCACGCTTGAGAGCCTGGCTCTTGCTGGCCTGCGGCAGCGTGTATGCCAGCGTGAGGGGCAATCGAGAGCGAGTGTAACGCGATGCGGTGCCAGCAGCATGGGCCTTGAGCCGTTTGGGCAAGTCGTTGGTGATGCCGGTATAGAGGGATCGATCCCGGCAACGAACCATGTAGACACACCACGACGATCGTGACTGGCGAAGGTTTTTAGGGCCGGGTTTAGCGGACATGCAGATTCTGTTATTCGAACATCAGTTCCACGCCACGAAGCGGGGCGTGGAGCGGGTTGCTGCGACGATGATCACCGCTCGCTTGCCGTCAGTAAAATAAGGGTCGCCAGTCAGATTCCGCTGGGGCTTATGACGCAATGAGACTCCGACCCCCGCGACATAGCCGGCCGCCTCGACGCGCTCGGCCTGCACGAGGTCCTCAATGACATAGTCGCGGGACTCATCGACATTGGGATCAATTCGGTGCGTTGTAAGATTCCAGGCTCGGGTCGTAAAACGCACGCCAATGTCACGGCTCACCTGCCCCACCCAGACCGGCTTGGCTTCAAAGCTCAGCGGTGCCAGCCAGAGTCGTAGGTGGAGCCGCTCGTTGATCGAATGACGCGTCCGCTGCAAAGCAATATCCTGATCGCGGCCAAACAAATGCAGCGAACTGACAGGCGAATAGCGGTAGTGAGAACCAAATAGAAAGGCACGCACGGTCTTCCAGCAGGTCGCCAGTGAAATCGTTTCACTTTCGTCCCAGCGGGCTACAAATGCGCTGAGCAGTGTTTCAAACTTGCCAATCAGCACGAGATTGACCGGATCGCCACTCCGGGACCCAGAGGGGTTTTTTGTCGTT
>Ga0194055_10002365_pt1 | contig 15022 bp, 10 predicted proteins | sample SepL449m_MetaG_FD_155482 | JGI IMG/M metagenome (GOLD analysis project Ga0194055, IMG submission 155482) | Anoxic zone freshwater microbial communities from boreal shield lake in IISD Experimental Lakes Area, Ontario, Canada - Sep2016-L442-9m | ecosystem: Environmental > Aquatic > Freshwater >... | reverse complement strand
TGTCAGCATTCCTTGTCCCCCACCAAGCACCGTTAGCACCCAAAGAACCTGTGATTGCCGAACAACTCGACGCATCATCAAGGCGTGAGCAGCGCTGCCACGCAAACACTGGACGGTTCAACAAATCGAGATCCGTCGCCTTTACGACCGTGCCGCGATTAACAGGCGAACTACCCGTATCGACCTGGAAAGCACGCTGAACCACGAGCCCGTTCCAAGTCGCGTCGGCACCATAACCCGTTACACCACCAACCAAAAGAGCCTTCGCTCCCGCTGCGACCCCATCAAATACTCCAGCCCCCACAAGAGTCGGAGCATTGCCCTTGAAGATAACCCTTGCGAGGCTACTCGCGCCGGAGAAGGCATCATCACCCATGCTGGTCACCGAATCCGGAATCGTTATCGACGTAAAACCAGAGGTGTTCCAGAACGCCCAGGCACCAATCGTTGCGAGCGCAGAACCAGCCTCGAAAGAGACGCTCGTCAATCCAGAAGAGCCAAACGCGTAGTCACCAATAGTCGTCACCGAAGCCGGAATCGTGATCGACGCAAGATCAGACGTGCCATAAAACACGCCGTCACCAATCGTCGTGAGCGCAGAACCAGCCTCGAAAGAAACGCTCGTCAGGCCCGAACCCTGGAACGCACCGACCTCCAAGCTCGTCACCGAAGCCGGAATCGTTATCGACGTAAGAGCATGCGTGTAATCAAACGCGCTGCGACCAATCGTCGCGAGCGCAGAACCAGCCTCGAAAGAAACGCTCGTCAAGCCTGAGTACCTGAACGCTGAGCCCCCCAAGCTCGTCACCGAAGCCGGAATGGTTATCGATGCAAGACCAGAAGTTCCCTTAAACGCGCTGTCACCAATCGTCGCGAGCGCAGAACCAGCCTCGAAAGAAACGCTCGTCAAGCCTGAGTTGTGGAACGCACTGACCCCCAAGCTCGTCACCGAAGCAGGAATGTTTATCGACGTCAGAGAGGACGTGTCCTTAAACGCGTTGTCACCAATCGTCGTAACAGGGTCGCCCCCGATCACATCCGGAATCGTAATCGCCGTCAGCGGACATGGATCCAGAGCACAGCCAGTGATGGTCACTTCTCCTCCTGAAGAGGTGGACGTCAGCAGGCTTGCGACCGTCAAGCCATTGAAATCAGCACCGGCCGCCCCGTAGCCCGTGTAATTGGGGTCCACATAAGCGATTGCTCCGTTTGGAACACCGAGGAATGCATAGCTTCCTACCGAAGGAACATCTCCGAGGAAGATGACGCTCGTCAAGCCCGAGAAGCTGAACGCGAAGAGCCCCAAGCTCGTCACCGAAGCAGGAATCGTTATCGACGTAAGACCAGAAGTTCCCTGAAACGCGAAGTCACCAATCGTCGCGAGCGCAGAACCAGCCTCGAAAGAAACGCTCGTCAAGCCTGAGGACCTGAACGCTGAGCCCCCCAAGCTCGTCACCGAAGCAGGAATCGTTATCGATGCAAGACCAGAAGTTCCCTCAAACGCGCTGTCACCAATCGTCGTGATCGCAGAACCCGCCTCGAAAGAAACGCTCGTCAAGCCTGAGTACCTGAACGCTGAGCCCCCCAAGCTCGTCACCGAAGCCGGAATCGTTATCGACGTCAGAGAGGACGTGAAATCAAACGCGCGGTTGCCAATCGTCGCGAGCGCAGAACCCGCCTCGAAAGAAACGCTCGTCAAGCCCGAACCCTGGAACGCACCGACCCCCAAGCTCGTCACCGAAGCCGGAATCGTTATCGACGTCAGAGAGGACGTGAAATCAAACGCGCTGTCACCAATCGTCGTAACAGGGTCGCCCCCGATTGAGGCGGGAATCGTCAGGTTGGCCTCGCAGGGGCTAGCGCTGCAACCTGTGATGGTGACCGACGTGCCGTCGCTTACGTAGGTGAAGTCGCCATCCGTGGCAGCAAATGAAGCTGATGGCAGTGCTAGGGCTGCAAGCAGCACCAGTCCGAGAGCGAGAATCGTCGTCAACCGCTTGCTGCGAGAGCGCCGGTCGGCTGGGTGCGCCATAAGTCCTGCGGCCTGACTACTCATCGGTTAACTCCCCTTATTTGTTGATTCGGAGGCATGCTCACCGCTCAAAGCCGAGCAGCTGGATCGGATTCTAACACACTTCTAGAACGTTTCCTAGTTCGTTTAGAACGGCTTCCAGCAGGCAGCGTCACTCCACCGGCCAGGGGTGCGCTCGAGCAGGAAATTAGCCCAGTGCCTTCCCCACTTGCCCTGGCCCACACTGCGTGAACAGCGCTCAGCTGCTGGCCAGCAATCGCCCAGTCTTTCGTCGCCACAGCGGCAACACGACAAACGCGGCGAGCGCCACCTCGGGCGCTGTTACGAGACCAATAAGCCCCGCGACCACATATGCGAGAGCACCCGGAACTGACCGGCGCAAGGCTTCGCCCCAAAGTGGCCCATCATTCGGTGAAGACCACATATCTGGATGGCGTGAGATCACAAACCACAGCATCGTCCAGGCCAAGCCAGTTGCCGCGGCAATCCCCGCATAGAGCACAATCGCCACCTGCTCATCTCCCAAGTTGCCGTGCTCAAATGCTCCGGCAAGCAATCTCGTGGGGAAAGGAAGCAGCACGGCACCGAGAAGAACCCCAAAGTTCGCCCAGAGGAGTGTGGTTGGTGCGGCTTTCAACCGCTGGAATGCAGCGTGGTGGTTGAGCCACATCACCGCAATGAACAGAAACGAGCCGAGGAACGCAAGGTACTGCACCCACCTGTCCGCTAGCCCCTGCCCCAGCTTGCCAGGCACGTCGCCCGTGACCGTCAAGTCAACCGCGAGAAGCGTCAACGCGATGGCAAAGACAGCATCGCTGAATAGCTCGGTTCTTAATACCGCCGAGGCTGGAACGTAATTGCCGCGTTCAAAGTCGCTCACAGACGCCGATCTTCGCTGAGCCCTCGGTCGCTTTCAGAACTTCACGAGCCAGACGGCTCCTTTCAGCCAGATTGCCCCTCGCTCACCCGCGAGGGCTCTCGCCGCAGGGCCGCTTGGGCTAGTGAACCTTGGTCTTGTGCCTGGGCGCCTTATGGCGCACTGCCGTATGAGCGCGGCGACCAACAAGATCGTTGGCGACTTGGTTGGTGACGGCGGATGATGCAGTCGCAGTCTGACCGTGGGTGGTGAGGGTCGCTGTGACCCACAGGTAATTGCCAACGTCATCGGCCACAGGCCTGTACCACTGGCTGTTGGTACCAATGTCTGTCCTGAAGGCGCGCGAGTCAGAAGCTGCGCTGCGCTGCCACTGGAAGCTGACAGTGCTAGAGCCGGCAACGTAACCATTCCACCGTCCGAAACTGATGTGGAGGCTCGTTCCCTTCTTCGGCGCGCCTGCCACAAGCCCCTGATTGAAGAATGGCGCAGTCACATTGGACGCCCCAATGACTCCAGACAAACCAGTCAGCAACTCAGTCGCACCCGACGTTGCCCTCAAACGAACCTGCTGGCCGATGTCAGCGTTTCTTGTCCCCCACCAGGCACCGGCGGCACCAGCCCCGGAGATGGCCGAGCAACTCGACGCATCATCAAGGCTTGAGCAGCGCTGCCATTCAAAAGTTGGGATGCGCAACGAATCTGTCTCCGTTGACTTGATCAAAGCGCCGCGAACAACCGGCGACGAACCAGAATCCAAACCGTTGGAGATGACCTCCCATGATGCTGTCGTCGCAACATCGCCAACGTTGTTTGCTGTGTCCGTTTGCCTTACGGACAGCGTGTGTGAGCCGAGGTCAAGAGGCGTCAGATCCATGAACCCAGTTGTTCCGCTGACGCTCGTGCACGCACCCCAGGGGCCGGAGTCAAGCTGGCACTCAACAACCCCACCCGGCTCACCAAGGGTGAAGCCAATCGTTTCCCCGCGGCTGGTCGTCTGACCAGAAGGCACGCCAGTAAACGACCCAGGAGCTGCAGGCGCGGTTAGCAAATAAACATCGATCGTTGACTCGTTCTGGATGTTGTAATCCGATAACTGGCGCCCATCGAGAAGGACCTTGCCCATGAAGACCAAGTGCTGACGTTCTGCGGGGGTTCCCTCCCTGAGCGTTATGAAGTTCTTCATAACGTCGAAGCTGTCAGACGGCTCTATTACCTCAACGACATGTCTCAGCGGCGTCGCCTCACTGATCGTCCTCCCCTTGTAGACACTCAGGGAGATCATCATCGCCATCGCGCTTGACGGCAGGGCACAGAAAGCAACCGAGGCGAAGATGACAAGCGGGATAAAACGACGGATTGAGCGGCGTGAGGTCACTTGATCTCCAGACGAAAACGCCCCACAGGCCTGTGGCCTGCGGGGCGCCCGTTCACTCGACCTTGGTCGGGTGAGGCATCTTGATGCCAGAAGTTACTTTGCGAGACCAGCAATCGCGAGTCCGCGAAGACGCGTGAGGCTAGCGTCGCTCAGAGCGTTTGTGTACGCCTGCTTAACGGTGACCGACTTGCCACCAATTACCTTCTTCACCTTGCCCCTCTTGACAACCGACTTCTTGGCTATCGGCAGTGACCAACGGGGGTAGACTTTCCCGTCTCCATCGCTGAGAACACGTACCAGGGCCGGACGCGGTGACATCACGATGTCGCCAACCGGGTTGGTGGTGCCAATCGTCGCGTTGTCGCGGTCGTACTTAACCCCGAGGACCGAATAGGCGTTCTTGGCTACGACACCGAGCGCATTACCAGACTTGTCACCCTTGGCAGAGTCAGCGTAAGTGCCAGTCGTGCCGTACCTATAGCCTAGGGTGGATGAGTTCCGGGAGTTGACGTATGTCGCCCTGACGTTGTGCGCCTTGCCATCCGCGCTGACGTACGTGTCAGCGGTGCGCCAGATCGCGTGGTCAGCAGTTACAGTGATCACCCGGTTCAGGCGAACACCTGTCTGGGTCGCAACGCCGCAGTTCCTCCAGCTGGCAGGGTCTGCCTCATCAAGGCAACGATAGAGCGGCTGGCTCTCGTTGATGGTGACATCGCCGTTGGCCTGATTGATCGAATAGCTGGCAGTGATGCCGCCGGACGGCCCGTAGCGATAAGCGCTCTGCGACGCGTCGCTCCTTTGGACAACCATGTAGGCGTCCATTGCCAGCTTGCCGTCAACCAACATCAGCGGATCCGCATTGGAACCACTGGCGGGAGCCTCGGGGAATTCGCTGTAGCCGTCGTAGTTGCTCGAATTCCAGCCCCAGAGACTGCTGGCTCTGCTGCCGTCCACAGTGTTGCGGCCCTCCGAACCGCAGAGGCCGCATGAGCCGATGGAATAACTATTCCAACTGCTAATTGTCTGGCTGACCTGGTCGACCTCGTAGTCATAGTTGAAGACATTTCCCGCGGAACCGCCCAGCCCTTGATAACTGCGCTGCCAGTAGCCGACCGAGACAACTTTACTGCCCTTGAACTTGTTGGCTAGGTCCGGCGAGGTCATAACTCCGTAGAAACCACTCGGCACAGCGACGATGCGGCAGCGCTTGACACGGATGTTGTAGATGCTTTCTGTGAGGCTCCACGTCTTCGCGGCGGTAACTGTTGCAGAGCCGAAGTCTCTAAGATTTTCTCCCGTGATCGGGTCGTAGCACCTGACGACGACCGTGTCACCGGCGGTAGCTGCAGCGTCCACGGTGCCACTAATGGTCCTCTCGTTGATCGGCAGGTACCGGCTGTCAGTGTTGTCGGCCATGTCCCAGGCCTTAATCGTGTTTGCGGTGATGTTGGTGTTTGTGACGGCAGCACCTGCTATCGGCGCGGCAACAAGTGCGACTGCGAAAGTCGCCAAGACGGTCATGAACGACCTACTCAGAGCGGTTGTCTGACTGCAATTCACTGGGCTCTCCTTTAGATCAGCCGCCAGCCAACGACCACCTTGGAGGGGCTCCAAGCGCGCTCGTAAACCTGCCTACGACTTTTGATTTGAAACGCGAACCTAACCAGATCCCTGAGACAAGTGCAACTGACCCGCAGAAGAGCGGAATCTGGAACCCAATACAACGGGCCAGCTGACAGGAAGCGCGGGCGTAAGCCGCGACCCGCTCAGGGGCGGTCGCAGTCACCGATGCCCGATCCGCCGCGCGCTGGTCAGGCAGGCAGCAGCTCGGGGATGTCGTCCATCGAAGGCATCGGGATGTACATGATGCCGTCGGCTGCTAAGCAGGCCTTCTTGACATCCACCCTGAACAGGTTCGGGTGGTCGTAGGTGCTCGCGTACATCACCGCGTTGGCCTGATCGATCACGGACATCCACTGCGTGATCTCAGCTCCGGAGACTCCCCCGCCCTCTCCGGTTCCGCCGGCCTCGGTCATCACCGTTCCCGGCGGGATGTCGAACTGGTTGAGGATGTGGCGTGCGACCTGCACGCCTTCCTCCGGGGTCGAGTGCGCCACTGCAAACTGGCGGAACCAGAACGCCCTCACAAAACGGCTCGCGGCGATGAACCCGGATGGCAGCCCAAGCGTGCCGTCACCGGAGCTCGGGGCGCTGTAAGTCGCGCCGTTGACCTTGATCGGTGATGGTGGGAGGTTCGTGATTGTCTGGAACTGGGCGAGGTTGGCCAGCTGGAAGTCGAACGGCGGTTCGTTGGTCATCACGGTCGTCGGGTTGTCGTGGATCTTCAGCTCTCCGCCGACGTACTCGATTACGACGCTGCCGCCAGCGGAGTCATGGACGGTGTAGTGAACGGCCGGCACCTGTCCGCCATACTCGGCGAGCGCGACACCCTGGACGGGGACTTCCGCGAGGGCCTGCTTGACCTCGGCGACGGTCGAGCAGGTGGTCAACAGGTAGGCCGCGACTTCGACCGAGCAGATCGACTTCGACTGATCAGCATCACTCACCTCGAGGTACTGAGCGGACGCAGGGAAGTTGAGAACTCCAACCACGAGCCCCCGCTCGTTGACGCCGTCGATGACGATCGGCAGGCCGAGAGCGTTGGCTCCGACAGTCCCGTACTTTGCATCCCATTCGAGCCCGCCGTGACCGATCTTCGCGTGCTTGTCGGTGGCGGTGATCTGGGTGCCGGCCGGTATCACGACGATCTCGGAGCGCAGATCGAGGGTGAACTCCATCGTCCGGGCGTAGACGAAGCCTGACTTGCTGTCACCGAGAGTGAAGGATGTGCACATAGTCGAGAAGGGTCCTTTCGGGAGTGACGCGTTCGACGCGCGGACGGTTGTGATGCTGGGGCCAGCCTACAGCCGGTCAAGTCAGGCCATGGCATCATCGGCTACCTGATCGGCCCGGGGCAAACCTGAACAACGTATTCCTGAACGAGTGGGACGAGCCCGGCGCTGACTGCTCTCCTAGTGAGTATCTTTTGCCGATGGCGTGTGCTCACCACAGGTCCGGCAACCTGCCGCTAACCGTTGCCAGTTATGTCTGCAAGGGCAGGCGCAATCCAGCGCTGGCCGCGATTGGTTCGGTAAACCATTAGACGCAGCCTCATTGCGGGGCGGCGATTCGTCACACCTCCAACCATCTAACCTGCGGCCCGGTCAGGCCGTGGAAAGGTCATGAAACCATGAACAGCCAGTCAAGGAATCAGCGCTTCGTCCTGTTGCTAAGCACTCTGGCGGTCGGTCTCTGTGCCCCGGCGGCGGCACAGGCCTCGTTCGAAACGTTCTCTCCTACCGGGTCGATGACATATGCGAGGAACTGGCAGACATCAACGCTGCTCAGCAATGGCAAGGTCCTGATCATCGGCGGCAAGGCAGGTTCGGCCAACGCCGACACCGCACATGCGGAGCTGTTCAACCCTGACACGGGAACCTTCTCGACGACCGGATCGCTCCACACTTCGCGCTGGGCGGCATCGGCCACGCTACTCAAGAGCGGCAAGGTGCTCGTGACCGGCGGTGAGGACAGCACAGGTTCGCCTACCGCAAAGGCGGAGATCTACGACCCCGCGACCGGTCTCTTCACGGAGATTGAGAGCATGTCCGTCAGTCGTAAGTGGACCACTGCCACGCTGCTCGTCGATGGCAAGGTGCTTGTTGTCGGGGGCGAGTCAGGGGCCGGAATGCTCAGCTCGGCTGAGACCTATGACCCGGCAACAGGTCACTTCACCGCAACTGCGGGGAGCATGACTGCCCCACGCCGCTCGATGATGTCAGTGCGGCTCGCCAGCGGCAAGGTACTCGTCACTGGTGGCTACGACGGCAGCGCCCTGAAGACCTCCGAGGTCTTCAACCCGAGCACCGGCCGCTTCGACGCTACGGGCTCACTCCCCAATGGCGTGTTCGCGGGCACCATCACTCTGCTCGGCAACGGGAAGGCCCTCGTTGCCGGAGGCAGTGACCTTGTGGCAGCCCCCTCCAGGAGCGCATTCCTCTACGACCCCGAGCTCGGAGTCTTCGCCGCAACCGGATCGCTAGCCAGTGGTCGTTTCGCCCATACGGCCACCCTCATGAAGAGCGGAAAGGTCCTCGTTGCAGGTGGAACGGGCGCAGCGGAAGTGCTCATGAGCGCCGAGTACTACAACCCGGCAACAGGACTGTTCACGGCAACTGGCCCACTGGGCGCCCATCGACAGAATGGGTCGGCGACGCTTCTTTCATCCGGCAAGGTGCTTTTCGCCGGCGGGGACGACGGGTCCTTCGAGACCAAGAGCGCTGAACTGTTCACTCCGACACCGGCGAAGCCCAAGAAGCCTGCGGTCAGCTGGGCCTTGAACAGGAAGAAGCGGATTGTCACAGCGACGGTCACCCGCGTTAGCGGTACCACCTACAAGCTCACAGGCAGGCAGGGCCGCACCACCAGAACAGGCAAATGCGCGACGAAGGGCGCAAGGGTCACCTGCACCATCGCTTCGGGCAAGGGCAACTGGGCCTACGCAATCACACCGAAGAATGCAGGGGGCATTGGCATCGCCAACGGCAAGGCATTCAGGGTCTGACGACTTGCGTCCCCAAAAGGTTCAGGTAGGGCTAATTAGCCGCATGCTGAAGCAAGACTCTTCGAGTCCATCTAAATAGACAACGGGTCAGGCTGAGAAGCAGCGCGGCCGCCAAACCGGACCCTAAAACTCAAGGTCCGTTGGCAGCCGCTCCTGTTTACTGCTCAGCTTCAGCCTGCGTGAACTGCTTCCCCGTCGGTCAGCTTCTTGGCACCCGTTACGAGCACGAGGCCGAACCCGACCTTGGCAAGAAGGTCAATTACTGCGAAAACGGCAACCTCCGAGTTAAGGCTGATCGTGCCAGTGCCCTCGCTGCCAAGCAACCACAGGACCGGGTAGATAAACCACAGCGTTGTGAGAATTATCAGCAACTTGCCGTAGAGCGAAGAAGCTGCTTCGCCGGCCTGAGCGGCAAGCGCGCGAACTGGGCCCCAAACGACGCCAAGTACGATCAGGAAGAACAGGCAGCTGATGACAAACCAGGTGTACTTGTTTGTCTCATCGACTGAGAGAGCACCAAAGAGACCTGTGACGATCATCAGAATGTCGGCGCCGATGGCAGTGCCAACTAGCGCCCTACCTGCACCCTGCTTAATGGCAACGCCAATCAGGCCGATCAAAAGCAGCGGCGTGGTGACAACCCAGTCGACGTAACGGGCAACAAAGACAACCTTGTCGGTTGATTTGACGATGCCGCCAATTGGCGTGAGCAACACCTCGGTCTGCGTTACGAGAATGTCGCCTTGCCCACGTGCCATGAGCAGATAGGCACAGGCTGCGATCGCACAGACGAAGAAGCTGGCTACGGCGTGGTGCGACTGTGCTCCCAGTCCGCGGCCGATAATCCCAATCGTCACGGCGCCGAGCGCCATTCCAATTGTGCCGATCCAGAGCCAGGTTTCCTGACTCGACGTCAACAGGTTGGTTGTCATTCTTTTCTCCCCGAATTAGTTTTGCGCCGCTCCACGAATGGAGGACACTTTCGCCGCGGATCGTACTCTCTATCGCAGATTCCTCCGGTGAAGTTGGCGCTCTTGCACCCATCAGGCTTTCGGGTGACGCTCAGCGCCACCCAGCCGCCCTGTGACTCTTTGGACGCCACCCGCCCAGCGGGTCACAGCAGATTCAACTTCCCATCAGGCTTACAGATGAGTCTGGTCTCAGACATGGAGTTCGGTGAGCATGCGCATTACTTCCCGGGCGAGGAAGACGCGTCCACCGTGAGTTGCTCTCTCCTCGAGAATTTCGAGCTCTGTTAGGCGACGCAAAGCGTTCATCGCAGCCTGTTGCGTGGCTCCGTGGCGCTCCGCTACCCAGCCAGCTCTTAACACCGGGAATCCGGCTAGCTCGCCGGCAACACGCTCAGCTACTCCCCTTACACCTGCGGCCCTTGCCTTCGCAACGGTCTCGCTTTGCCATTCGAGCAGCTCTGCAACCAGCCCGGCTGTCGCCATCGCCGAGTTTTCAATGCCGGTCGCGAAAAATCTGATCCACGCATCCCAATCACCGGAAACGCTGAGCGCCAGCAGTTCATTGTGGTATTCGTTCTGATGGCGCTCAAACCACGGCGATACAACAAGCACCGGGTTCGCGAGCACGCCATGGCGGATCAGCTGAAGCACGATCAAAAGCCTTCCGATTCGCCCGTTGCCATCAGAAAACGGGTGGACTGTCTCCAGCTGATAATGAGCCAACCCTGCTGCGACAACCGATGGCATGTCTGTTGGCGGGGAGTTGACCCAGCGGAGCAGGTCGTCGAGCGCGCCAGCCAGCGGTTTGCCCGGCGGAGGAGGAATAAACCTTGCTTGTGCGATCGGCGCGTCCGGACGGCCAATGAACACCTGTCGGTCACGTAACTTGCCGGCGTCTGGGCCGTCGCTTGACGTGCCATCAACGAGGGTTTTGTGAAGGCCGCTGAGCGCTTTAGCTGTCAAGGCTTTCTTCGTCGGCCAGGCAAACGCCTGCTCCGCGACCCGGACGAAGTTGAGTACTTCGAGTGCTTCGGGAGTTTGTCGATCCTGCCCGTCTGGGCCGAGCACATCTTCAAGTGGGGCGTATGTCCCCTCAAGTGCCGTGGTGCTCTGCGCCTCGCGCCGAATAGTCGGAACTCGTAAAAGCGCGGGGACCGCTACTTGACTGGCAGCCTGGTCGAGTCTTGCGACAGCAGCCTCCGCCGCTGCAACAAGTGTCCATGTTGCTGGGGAGAGATCCACGGATGCTGGTAATGGGTCGGGAAGGTACGCAAACGAGTTGTAGGCTGCACCGGTCCGTGCGGTCGTGCCGGTTATCGGAACAAGGCGACCGATCGGTGATTCGTTAAGACCCTCGAAATCCACGATCCAAGTCTAGCGCAACAATAGTTGGATCCTTACCGGCGGATCCAAGTCCACTTGGCCCCTGGCCGTTAGGCCAATCGCCAACGCGAGCGGCAGCAGTCGCTAATCATCGCTCCGCGCGTCTACTCAGGAAGAGACTGGAAACGAGCAACGTGCCCAGCGCGCCCGCAAAGACCGCCGCCTCAACCGAAACGCGGTTTATCAGGAATCCCCAGAGCAGCACGCCAACTGGTGCGGCAATGCTTGACACAAATACGAAGGTGGCGACCATCTCGCCGGAGTCTTGATCGCTGCCCGCATCGGTTGCAGCGCCAAGGTTCAGTGCCCGGCCGCCATAGCGCATTGCACCAAAGCCAAGACCGGCAATCAGCCAAATCCACAGTTCAATCCTGTGACTAAACACAAGTGATGCACAGCCGTAAATGGCGATGAATCCCGCACACCAGATTGAGGCGATCGCCGCCGCACGCAGGTTGCTCTTTCTACGCCCAAACCTTGAGACAACGATTGGAGAGAACAGTTCCCCGGCCGACATTGCGGCCATCAGGATCCCCGCGCCGGAAATCAACGGTGACTGTCGTAAAGCAGCAGCGATTGGAACGATCATTGATGCCATCGGCGCTGCGAACATTCCCACGCCACAGCCAAGCAGGGCAGCCCTGCGCAGTGCACTGTTGCTTCTAACGCGGGAGAGCATGTCAGCCCATGCACCACCTCTTGCATCGGGAGCAGCCGGCTCAACCGCTGGCGAGCGCAGCAAGACAAACAAGGCAAGCGGAATCCCCAAAATCGCGCGTGCCACCAAACCCCAACCGGGCTTGATGTTGTCGAGGATGAAGCCGCCAACTATCGACCCAATGCCAAAGGCAAGTCCGCCGGCAACGGAGAGGCGAGCGAAGGCGCCTGCCATGTCCTGGCCGCCAATGTAGGCCTTCGCATAGAGCGGACTGAGAACCGCAGAGACTCCTGCGCAGACACCAAAGCCGACGGCGCTAATCAGCAGGACAGGTACCGAGTTAGCCCCTGAGCGGATTAATGCTCCAGCAAGCAACCAGAGAACCGATCCGAGAACAATCGAGAGAACAAACGTGCGGCGCATTCCGATTCGCTCCGCAAGCAACGGCGCGTAGGGAACAACGAGCGCGAGCGACAGCAGCAGAATCCCAAGGTAGAGACTTGTATAAATAGCCCCGTTCGAAGCGCCACCGGCGCGCGTCATGATCGCTGTTGAGTCAAGGGCGGCGATCGCGGTGCCAGCCGTCATCGCCCCGTAAGCGATCAGGAATGGTGCTTCGCTCCGCCAGTCTGAAGCTGACGTAGCCTTTCGGCTGCTGGCTCGCGAGGTTTGCGATCGTTGAGCAGCCCGACTCATACGGGCTGGGTGCTCCGTCTCCTCGCCGCAACCAACGATGCGATCGAAACCACGGCAGTTCCAGCGGCGCCAAATGCGATCGCTGCCTCGGGGCTAATGCGGTTGATCATCACACCCCAGATCAGCACTCCAACCGGTGAGGAAAGTGCGGTCGCAAATGTGAACGCAGAGATCAGGTTCGCAGCGCTCTCATCACTACCGGAGGCAGTTACCGCGCCAATGTTCAGCGCACGAGCTGCGAATCGCATACCGCCGAATCCAAAGCCAATCACTGACCAAACGACCAGCTCCGGTTTATCAGAGAAGAACAGGGCCGCCACTGCATCGGCGCCAAGCATTGCGGCACAGCAGATTGATGCGATTGCCGCAGCTTTTAGCAGCGACCTTTCGGTTGAAAACTTCGACACGATGTAAGGCGAGCTGAGTTGGCCTAGGGCCATCGCGGCCATCAGGATTCCCGCACCGGGCAACAGTGGTGATTGGCGCAGGGCATCAACGATTGGGACGATCAGGCTCACCAACGGTGCGGCGAACAGGGCCACGCCACAGCCGAGAATCGTCGCGTAGCGCAATTGCGCATTGCCAAGCAGACGATCACGCATGTCAGCCCAAGCTCGCTTGCGCGCTCGCGGAGTATGAGGCTCAGTAGCTGGAGTAATTCGAACGAGAACGACTAGCAGTGGAACGCCGAGCGCGGCCTTGATCAACAGCCCAACTCCGGGGGCCGCGGTGTTAAGCAGGAAGCCTCCGCCAACAGATCCAAGAGCCCAAGCTATCCCTGCAATGACTGACATCCAGGCGTAGGCGCCAGCCATGTCCTTGCCGGCGATATACGCCTTAGAGAAGATTGGTGCGAGCGTCGCGGAGAAGCCAGAGCTAACCCCAAATAGCGCGGCAAACGCCAGCAGGACTGGTAACCCGGGTAGTCCGGCGAGGATAAGCGCGCCAGCTATACCCCATGTAAGTGAGCCGAGCGCAATCGTCAGCTGGTAGGCCCTTCTAATGCCGAAGCGGGCGGAAATGCGTGCCGTCTGAGGCACGACGATAGCTCGCGTTATAAGCAGGATCGCTAGGTAGGCGCTTGTGTAGATCGCCCCGTTTGTAATGCTGCCCGCTCGGGTAGTGATCCCGGTCGCATCGAGTGTTCCAACCGCAAGCCCGGCAGTTGATGCGGCAACTCCAAATAGGTAGATGTAGCCGCGCTCAGACCTGCGTCCGCCCTTTGACGAACTTGAGCTACTCGCTTTTGTTTGCTGATCCATGGGCGCAAGCCTCCCACAAGCGGCTCGCGAGCCGAGTAGTGACGTTCGGTTGCTTAGCCGTCAGATGGCGGTTCGCCGTGCTTGCCGCCGATTAGATCCCACCAGCGAGTGCGCCTTGCGCTCCAGCGATCAGCCCGGCGACGCCCCTTCTCAAGGCGGCCAGGGTGTTTTGAGTAGAAGCGCCTCGCCCACCATGATCCGGGTCGGGCGGCGCGAAGGCCGCCGAACATAGCCACGCCCGGCGCGAAGATGCCGATCCCGGCCATGTAGTGCTTGCCTTTCAGCGCGCTGAGCGTAACTCCAACAACATCGATGACTATCGCGCTTACTACGAACAGGCTGCTGCCGGTCTGGCCGGTGCCAAACGGTGCGCTCCCAACGACCACAAACAGCCCAAACACGAGGGCGAAGACGATCACGTCAACTGAGCGGCGCCCCTCCTCAGCCCAGTAGACATCCTCGAGGTGCAACCAAAGCGCATACTCATCGAGTGTCAGGGCAGCACCGGCGCCGAATGCGATCGCAATCAGATCCGCCCATGGCGAAACCCAGTGGCCGACAATTCCAAGAAAGCCAGTGATCAGAACGAGGAAGATGCCAGGCACAAGGTGGTGAACATGCGTGTCTCCGCTGGTCAGGCTGCTTGGCCACCAGTCCGGTCCACTGCGTTGCATTCTCACCCAGAGGCGGGTGACCAGGAATGTGACCAGGAACGAGCCGAGCAGCAACAACCCGAGTCGCTCGTCAAGTGAGCTGGCATGCGTAGCTTCAGCGGCGGCAACGGTGGCGTAATTCATCGGCTGGGAAGCCTATTGCAGATGCGCCGCTAGCCCTCTTTGGTGCAGATCAGGGCCGCTGTGCGCTCGAGGAGATTGAGCATCGAATGGGTTCGACCTTGCATTGCAAAATCCTTCCGCTACTCTTATTTGATTGAATCTAGTTGAGAGTGGTGACTTGATCGCAACTCGACACACAAAACGACTCCTAGGAGCACGCGAGACCCACATGAGCAAGACCACCGAAACGAACCGCAACAATCGAGCTGGAGCGACTGCCCCACGCCGCGTTCTCTGGACGCTAATGGCACTCGCAGCCTCTCTGGCAATCGTGCCAGTAGTGCAGGCAGCGCCCAACAGCGCAGGTG
>Ga0194055_10002363_pt1 | contig 15036 bp, 13 predicted proteins | sample SepL449m_MetaG_FD_155482 | JGI IMG/M metagenome (GOLD analysis project Ga0194055, IMG submission 155482) | Anoxic zone freshwater microbial communities from boreal shield lake in IISD Experimental Lakes Area, Ontario, Canada - Sep2016-L442-9m | ecosystem: Environmental > Aquatic > Freshwater >... | reverse complement strand
TGCATCCTATTTTAGTGCGCGATGGCTGGCCAAAAAATGAAAAAGTCTTTGACGATGCCTCTGCGATTGTCTTTTTCTTAACAGGCGATGGTAAACAAGCCTATCTGGAACCTTCCAAACTTAAAGTCATTGAAAATGCAGTTTCCAAAGGTGCAGGTTTGGTTCATTTGCATAATTGCATCGAATACCCTGCAGATCGCAAGAGCCTTGCTTTGGAGTGGGCGGGTGGCGTTTGGGAGAAAAGTATTTCTTGCAGAGGCCATTGGGTTTCAACGGTGGATCAATTTGCAAAACATCCAATCACACGGGGAGTCACTCCATTCGAAGTTGATGAAGGCTGGTTGTTTCATATGAACTTTGCTGCCAAGGGTGTTACCCCATTGGTGATGATCAACCCACCTGAAAAAATGCGAAGCACCGCTTCAGCTAAGAAGAACGCACCAAATCCCGAAACTGTAGGTTGGGCGTTTGAATCCTCGAAGGGTGGCAGGGCTTTCTCTTATACAGGCGGCCATATGCAATCCAATTGGGGCAAGGATGGACTGCGCCAGTTGGTTGTCAACGGCATGCTTTGGAGTGCAGGGTTGGAGATTCCAGAAAAGGGCGCGCCTAATAAACTCGATCCCGCTGATCTCAAAAAACACCTCGAAAATAAAGTTGCGCCCAAGAAGAAGTAGAGCTAATAAGGCTGAAATAACAGTCTAGATTTTAAATAGCCTTTTGGGAAAAACACCAAAAGTATGTTGTTTTAAGAATATGTAAACATTTAGTTTTTGTGGTTATTAGGATACAATTTTAATGTACCCGAAGAATTTCTAAAAGAATGGTCATTGAGTATTTAGCTTAATATCTTTAGCGCACAGTAGAAAATAACAATGATAAATCAAGATCTCCCGAACCATAAAAAAACTACAAGTTCTATGCTTCTCGAAGTCCAAATAGCATTCAAGCAGGTAACCCTCAAAGTAATTGAAAAAGCACGCCAAACCAATACGCCAATCATTGTGTGGGATAATGGAAAGACGGTATCGCTTTCAGCGGATGAAGCAGAAAAGCTTCAACAATAATGTGATTTTAATAAACTCGATCCCGCTGACCTCAAAAAAAATCTCGAAAATAAAGTAGCGCCCAAGAAGAAGTAAGGCATAACCAAACTGTTTTAATTACTTGTTTGGCTCGTAGAAGCTTTGGGGAACCAAGGCACCATTCGGCCATTCAACAGCCATCCAATCCATGTCGAACGAACCAGCAAATGGTAACTGATTAAAAGTAAAGTGATCGTTGCAATATTGATCAGTAGAAATTTCAGCAATGCATTAATAGGCCACTCTCTAACGAGGAATTGCAACACTACCACCAAAGGTAGATGGATAATATAAAGCCAGTAAGAAGAATCAGATAAATAGCGGATGAATGTATTTTCTTTTCTTAGAAGTGCATGAAACATTCCCATCATTCCAAATGCCATATTCCATATTAAAAGTGTTTGCAGCAAAAGGTTCAAAGGTAACTTGTCCTTGAATATAATCTCTGCAGGAAAAATTATGAACAAAGCCAAAGGAAGCATGATGTACCAAAAGCGAGTAAGTTTTTGCGTGGAATCTTTAAGGTCGAAGGTGATCAAGCCGAAGCTGAAAAAGATCATGTAATAAAACAACAAGTGTGGGGGCGGGAGTATCCCGGTAGAAGTATCGGGGCCAAGTATTTCACCCATCAGGCAAAGAGGTAACAAAGGCGCTGGGATTAAAATATAAAGCATCGTCTTTTTAAGGATGCGCATGGTATTAGAGTTTAATTTGCAAAATAACAGGTTGCCTAGATAGAAAAAAGCCAGGAATAACAAAAGCATCCAGCAGAGAAACCAGAGAAACCAGAGGTGATGAAAAAAACTGGTTTTAAACAGGTGCGTTGGTTTGTTAAAGAAATTTATTTGAAAAGAAGTTGAATTAAGCCAGGAGTGATAACGCATATAGAACTCATTTTGTTCTTTGGGTTTGATTATTTTGGTAGTCTCGGGCGGGGTTTTCGAGGCAGGGGTTAAAAACTGGTTGAACAATAATCTTGTGCGAACGCTGATTCTTCCCGAGGTTAAATCAGTTTCATTGGGTGGTTGAATACCAAGAATATTACAAATTAAAGTTGTGGTTGCTGAATCTGCAAAGGTGCCTTCCAAGGCGGTGAAGCCTGCTTTGCTTCGTTTACTGCTATTTGCACCGTTATATAAAAGAAGTTTAACAATTTCATCTCTGCCTAAAAAAGCTGCACCATGCAGTGCGGTGGTATCGTCTTTGTTGGTTAAATTTACATCTACACCTCGCTTGATTAATTCGGAAACGGTTTCGAGATCTCCTATCATTGCAGCCCATGATAGAGGTATGACACCAAGCTTGACATCAGGTTTTTCAATTTCATTTGGATTGATGAGGAATAGATTAATTGTTTTTCTGTTGCCTGTGCGGATTGCCCCAGCCAAGGATTTGTCATCAAGGTTGACACTTATCGAACCGGCATTGATCACTTTGTTAGAAACATAATCAAACAGTGGAACAATGGTGAAACACCCAATTAAGCAGGGAAGAAGAATGCGAAGTGTTCTTTGCCAAACCAATGATGTGATATTTCTTTTGCGAAAAATCATCATGGTAAAAAAACCACTCAGAAGAAAAAACAGGGGCATTCGAAAGCCATGAATGAGAACCATGAAGAAAATAAAAATGTTAGGTTGTGTAATATCCTGAACAGGCCAGGGAAGAGCAATAAAACTTAAGGAGGCGTGCAATCCAATGCCAAGAAACATGGCAAAAGCGCGCAAGGCATCAAGATCATGCCTGCGATCTTGATTTTGAATATCTGGTGTTTTAAGGGTGATATTTTCGCTCAACGGTTGTCCAAAAATATAAGTTATTTATCTCGGACTGCGTTGAGTACAAATTGCCAGGATGGATAAATCGACGCAGTACGGGCAGTTGCTTGGCAGTACACTTCCGAAAGATTTTTGTCAAACGCTGCAGCCAGTTCTAAAGTGTGCCCGCCTTTTTTTGGATCAAAAAGATGCCCAGCTTTATAGTTCTCATCTCCAGATTCTGCGCGCTTGCGATCGAACGCTACCGTTGATTTGACAAACTCGGGGTGTTTTTTCTCACCCGAACAAAAAGGGAGAAGAAACTTGACCGACTTTTCCAACGATGCACCACTTTTTGATTTGTAGGTGTAAAGATTGGTACCCTTATTATAGGCCGCTATCGCAAGTTCCAGCAAGGGTTCGACATCGTAGCAGTGGTAATGCAGCGCATCGCGTTCGTGAAAATCAATACTTGATCCATCAGGCCTGAGATTTACCTCGATCTGCCTTTTGAAACCCTCGATTGCATAATCGATGTATTTTTTTTCTGCGAGAGTGTAACCAATCAGCCCGACGATTTTAAGGCGGTGGCTCTGCCAATTGTTTTTAGATATACCATCACCTTTTCTGGCATGGATCAACCCGATCGCAATTTGAGTGTCTGCCACTTTGCGCATCCAAGTCTGGGCTATTCTTTTCTCTGCGGGGGAAAACTGCGATTGTGTCAGGTCAAAAGCGAAGAAAATATCGTCGAGGGTGGTTTCATCGATTGGGTTACCCGTTGGAATATTTTGCTGCGCCCAAGCCAGTATGAATTCGCGGGCCTTATCTGCGTATTGGGTATCGCCTGTTGCAGCGAAAGTGTAAGCGAAGAAATACATTTTTCGCATATCTCCGAGGCTTTCGCGAGTTTTGATTGCAAGAGGATCGGTCTTAAGTTTGCCTTCGCCTTGGATGATTCGTATAGGATTTGGCTTATCATTAAGTGCTTTGTCTGCAGCGCGTTTTAAGGTTTCAAAACGAGCCTTGGCATCTTTATCGGTTTTAATTAGCTCCATCAACTTGGTGCGTTGTTGGGTGTTAAGGCTGATGGGGTTTTCATTGCCAGACAAGGCCAAACCCAACGCAATCAGCAAAATCATATGCTTCATGTTTAATTTAAACTTCACTATTTATTTAGCGTTAATCGAGTTCACGCAATCAGAAGTATAGTCAAAGTGTTTTTACTTATAAAGATGAAACACAAGGTGAAATAAAAAATGCCATCAAAACAGGGTTCAAGTGTTTTGATGGCATTAAGGTAATTAGGTAATGAAATTTAAACTAAGAGAACCTTTGTTGATTGTCAAATGCGTTTAGCCTGAGCCATTTCAAAAATACGGCTAAAAGATTACTTAATCGTAAGGAAAGAAGATGTAGGTTGACCAATCATTGGGTAAAGCTCAAAGTTATCTTTTAATAAATTAGTTATTCTTTGGCAAAGGAAGGAATCCTATATTGTCAAAATCTTCTGGTATTTTTTTGACAGGTTCCACAGGTCTTCTCGGTCAATACTTATTACAAGATTTATTATTAGCTCTTCGTGAAGTAACAGTATTGGTACGGGATGCTGGTAATTTAAATGCCAAAGAAAGAGTGGCTCAATTAATTGCTCATTGCAGCGAAAGAATTGGGCATAAGTTACCGAATCCTACAGTAGTGGTTGGCGATCTTAATCAAAAAAATCTTGGTTTAACTAGTACCGACAAACAATGGTTAGGTAAGCATTGTAAAACAATAGTGCATTCTGCTGCAAGCCTTTCATTTCATAAAACTCATGCAGGCGAGCCATGGAAAACAAATGTTGATGGAACAAGAAACTTATTGGATCTTTCGCTACAATTAGGCCTTTCAGAATGGCACTATGTTTCTACAGCTTTTGTTTGTGGTAATCAAAAAGGAATAATTTTTGAAGATTTTCATAACAAATGCCAGACTTTTACAAATCGGTATGAAGAAAGCAAGTTCGAGGCAGAACAGTTGCTTCGGAATTGCACTGAAATTAAGGCAACGGTTTATCGCCCTTCCGTGATTGTAGGTGACAGCCGCACAGGTTACACCTCGACTTTCAATGGAATATATCCTTTCTGGGAATTAGTTTCTCGTCTTGCTGCATTAAACTGTAAAAACAAAAATGGGTTATTACCATTGCGAATTCCCCTTTCGGGAAATGAAAATTGGAACTTGGTTCCAGTAAATTGGGTTTCAAATGCAATAGTTGAATTACAGTCAAAAAAACAATGGCATGGGAAAACATTTCATTTAGTTGCTAAAACACCAGTTTCAACGCGTTTAATTCGAGATATCGGGTTAAATATTTTAGGTATCCATGGTGTAGTGTTTGCAGGATTAAATAGTATTCATGAACCATCTGATTTTGAGCAGATTTTTTTAAAAGGAATCCAAGATTACTTGCCTTATCTTCACGGGAATCCATCGTTTAACTCATTAAACACTGATACTGCTTTGCCTTTTCTTCACGCCCCTACGGTCGACCGTGAAATGTTGAAGATTTTAATTAACTACGGATTAGCGAGTCGGTGGGGTCGTGGTAATCGTAGGTGGCCAAAAATTAACATCAAGGAAACCCAAGACTCTTTTTTTTCAAACTATCTTGAAAATATTTTTCCCCAGCAAGTTCACCAATCTCAGTTAGCCTTTCGCGTAGGTCTTGATCTCACAGTTTGTTTAAAACTTAATGGTGAATCAGGGGGCGAATGGATCTGTAAATGGGAAAACGGGACCCTGGTTCATGTTGTTAAGGGTTTGGATGAAAGTGCCGTAGTTACTTTTCACACAGACACGGAAAATTTCAAATCAATAATATTGGGCACCCAATCTTTACAGGATGCTTATTATTGCAAGAAAATTCACTTAACCGGAAATCTTGAAGTAGGTCTTAAATTAACTTTTCTATTAAGCCAATTTCTACAGGAAACTATTTTAGAAAATTCTAATAAACCATAAAGTTGTCAAATGATAAATAAAGAAGAGTATGGAGTCCAAATTGTTACTGAAGATGTTTTCTTCATGTCTGATTCTTATCTATTGCATGGTGAGTTGACATATCCAAATACAGGAAAAGTAAATTTAGCTGTTGTGATTGCCGGCCCACACCCTTTTTTGGGCGGTAATATTCAAAATAATGTTGTTAAATCCGTGGGCAATGGACTTGCGGATCATGGCGCCATGACTCTTCGGTTTGATTATCGAGGGATTGGAAGAAGTCAGGGCCCAGAAATTGATCTTGGGGAGCACCTTACAGATTTTTGGAAAACCTCCCATGTTTCTGGGGAAATGGATTTTTGGAAAGATGTGCAAGCCGCTGCAGATTTCATTCATCAAACTGATCCATTTATACCATTGGTGTTAATTGGGTATAGTTTTGGTAGTTGTCTTCTTCCTTTTGTTAAAGCTAAAGGGCAACTTTCAAGAATGATTTTGATTGCTCCAACTATAGTCAAACATGATTACGACTTTTTTAAATCTGTGGTTGTCCCATTGTTGATAATTGCTTCCGAGGATGATTTTGCCACTACTTCAGAACAGATCAGGGAATGGTTTGAAACTCTTACCATGCCTAAACAATTAATGCTGCAGAAATGTGATAACCACTTTTTTAGAGGCCATGAATCTTGGCTAATTAATTCTACAGTTGAATTTTTATTTCCAACTGGGAGTAAATAAAAATGCAACAATCATTCGATTCAATTGGCATTTTAAATGAAAGAGTTAAATATTTAATTTCTTTGCATTTCCATTCAGTGTGGGGAAGCCCATATTGGCTAAAACGCCAAGAGCAACTCGGATGGAATGTGCAAGATAGAATTCGATGCCTTGAAGATTTATGGTTGCTTGGGCCGATGCCTCTAGATGATCTTAGGCGACTTTCTGTTAATGCCTTTATTCCCAGGAGCTTCGATAAACAATTGCACCGGTTTATTGTTGGAGAAACCGCAGGTACTAGCGGAAAACCATGTGTAACTGCTTATCGTGATGATGAATTTCAAACCGCGTTTATAACACCATTTCTAAAAGTTGCTAAAGTTACAGGTTTTCCAACTGGAAAACAGTGGCTGTGGGTTGGTCCATCTGGCCCGCACATTATTGGAAAAGTAGTTCGAGAATTAGCAAAACAGACCGATTCCATGGATCCTTTTAGTGTAGATTTTGACCCGCGTTGGGCTAAACGGCTAGCAGAGGGCTCTACAGCACGCCAACGGTATCTTGATCATGTAATTAATCAGGTTCTTGATATTTTGGATCGGGAAGAAATTAGTGTTTTATTTATTACTCCACCTACTCTTTCAGCTCTTTTATTGCGCCTTAAAGATTCCCAGCGTGAAAAAATAAAAGGAATTCATTATGGGGGAACCTGCCTATCTCCTGAAATGGTGAATAACTTTCGTAATGCTTTTCCGGAAGCCGTGCACCTGGCAGGGTATGGGAATACTCTTTTTGGCGTTGCCATGGAAGTTGTTGATGTTCATCGCACTGCTATGGATTACTACCCGATTGGCGATCGGCTTATTTTTAATGTTGTAAAGCATTCTGAAGAAATCGAAACGATTAAGGATTGGCCACCAAAGTGTTTAAATCCTGGTCAAATTGGTCGGGTGATGTTTCATCGTTTAGATGAAAGTTGTTTGTTGTTGGGAATATTAGAGCGTGATCAAGCCGAAATAATTAGTCCCAATGATAGTGCCATTTCTGTAGGTGGAAGTTTAAACGGTGTACGAAATCCTCAGACCCCAATTTTTTTGAATGGGCGAATTCAAGTCGGCTTATATTAACTTAGAAAGAAAATATGTTAACTGCTAAACCCCTTTCGATTGCGTATACCCCTGATAGTGATGACTCTTTTTATTATTACGCATTGGAATATGGCAAAATACCTTTTACGGGATATTGTCCAACATTTATTTCTAAGCCAATGAGTGTGTTGAATTGTGATGCACTTTCTGCAAAGTATGACATCACTGCAATTTCTTCTGTTTTGTATCCACAAATAGCTGATGATTATGAAATTCTTAGCGTAGGCACTAGCGTGGGCCGTGGGTATGGCCCTGTGTTGGTATCGAAAAATCCCATGAAATCGAAATTGGAAAATTGCAAAGTGGGAGTTCCAGGAATTCCAACTACAGGATGGTTTTTACTAAAAAGTTTTTTTCCTGAAGCAGTAGCTATAGAAATGCCTTTTGATGAAATTGCAGAAGCAGTTGCCGCCGGTATTTTAGATGCCGGAGTAATGATTCATGAAGAACTGCTTTATTACCCTAAGAAGGGTTTACAGTGTGTAATGGATCTGGGTGCGGAATGGTGTAAGCAACAGGGTTTGCCTTTGCCTGTTGGGTTGAACGTAATTAGGAGAAAAATCAAGAATAAAGCCAAGGAACAGATTTGCCAGATAATCAGAAATAGTTTGGAGTACGGATTAAAGAATCAGCAAGATGTCCTTTGCCAGATAAATAAGCTAGGGAGAGGAGTTGGTGGAAAGTGTACCGAGCGTTTTGTTGAAATGTTTGCAAATGCGGATTCCTGCATGATGCCATCTGATGTACGCACAGCATTAAGAGTTTTATTTTGTCAGGTCGTTGATCTTGGCATAAGCCCTAATATTCCATCAATCGATATTATTGAAGGGTGTTCAGAACAATTAATTGTTCAGCGGAAATAATCTTATAAACGAAATGAGTTAGAGATGTTGTCTTTATCTGAAAGTTTAATTGCCATCAAGAATGAATTTCTTGTTCCTTGTGTTTATCATTTCTACAAACGGCCGCCTGTTTTGGTACGTGGTGAAGGAGTTTATTTGTTTGATTCAGATGGCAAAAAATATCTTGATTGTTTTAGCGGGGTGACAGTGGTTAGTGCCGGTCATTCCAATCCTGAAATCATTAAGGCGGCAATAGATCAACTGCTAGTTCTCCAGCATACAACCACAATATATTTGACCGAACCAATGCTGGATCTTGCGCGAATAATTGCTGAATTAGCACCTGGTAATTTGTCACGGAGTTTTTTTTGTGCCAGTGGAACTGAAGCAAACGAAGGGGCTTTACTTTTGTCTACTTTGGTTACCGGTAGAAATGAAGTTATTTATCTCAAAGATGGATTACATGGAAGAACAAAATGGGCGATGAGCGTTACCGGAGCAGAGATGTGGCGAACAGATCCATATCCATTGGTGACTGCGAATGTTGTACCAGGCCCTAGAGAACCAGCAAGTCTTTATGAAATAGAAAAAATTCTTAAGCAGAAAAAAGTTGCAGCTATCATTGCGGAACCGATACAAGGAAACGGTGGTATAATTGTTCCTCATGAGGATTATTGGCCAAGTTTAAGAAGGTTATGTGATGTCTTTGGCACCCTTTTAATTGCCGATGAAATTCAAACAGCATGGAATCGCACAGGGCAATGGTTTGCTACTAATCATTGGAATGTGGTTCCAGATATTGTGACAGTTGCAAAAGCGCTTGGTAATGGTTTTCCAATTGCGGCTTACATTACGACGAATGAAATAGCCTCTTATTATAAAAGACCGGGGGCAGCAACATTTGGTGGAAATCTTGTTTCTTGCAGGGCAGCAATTGCAACTTTAAATTTTCATAAGACGAATGAACTTGGTAAGAAAAGTTTTAACCTTGGGTGTTATTTAAAGAATAGTTTTCTAAATATGCAAAAGCGTTTTTCATTGATTAAAGAAATTAGGGGCATTGGGTTAATGCTTGGAATGGAATTAAATGACAGTGCTGAAAACACTGCTGCGATTCTTACTGATCGCATTTTGGAAGAAATGAAAGATGCAGGTTTTTTGATTGGTAAAACTGGGCCTGGGCGAAATGTTCTTACTTTCATGCCACCTTTGGTAATAACAAGTCAGAATTTAGATTCATTAATTGAAAATTTATGCAATGTTTTTGAAAATCTAAAATAGCAGTGTTAGTAATTTTAATGCGAGTATTCTTTAAAAATGTCTTTAGTTTAAACTTTAGATAAGTCTATTTAATTATCTCTGACTTCAAAATTCTCAACCTTTTTCTAATTCACATATTACGTATCTTGCGGCTAATTATTTAAATAATAAATAGAGGCCTCTATATCTCCATTGACCATGCTTCTTTTCTTTGTTAGAGAAATCAACGGAAATAATACCTCTTTGTCCTTATTTCTTACGAAACCGTTAGATTCAAATATTTGTTAGGATTATCATGAATTTTTCATCAAACACAATGACTAAAGAAACTATTGCTTTTCTGTTTGTTTTTGGACTCCTCCTTATTGAAGGATGTCAAACTATTAAGCAGAAATTGTCTGATAGCTTATCGCATTGGAATATGCTTGGCCAAGAAGCTCTTGAAGATCCTATTAAGGCTGTTGGGGGGGATGGAATTGTTTTTGCTCCTAACATAGATTCCAGCCCGCTTGACCGTAAAAAACTTTCTATTTCCTCGCCCGAAGTACTTGTAAGTTATTACTCACCAATATTCATTCAAGAACGGGTTGATTCTAAAGCTAAACGATTTCCATACCCTCCCGAATATGACATGATCGGTCAGGCTCATTTAAGTTTAGAGCCTAACGGAAAATTAAAATCATATGTGGCTGGTTCTCCAGTGGTTTATGCCATATGTAAAAAAGTTTCAATTAACGGCAACGAACGTGTTCAATTAACATATACAGCTTGGTATCCATCACACCCTAGAATGAAAACTATTGATTTGGAACAAGCGGAAATCGATAGTTGTGTTGTTCGGATAACACTAGATGCGGATAACGCTCCAATTTTTTATGAAACAATTGCAGCTTGCGGATGTTTTCATAAAGTTTTTGTTGAACGATGGTTGGAAGATGCCGCTAGTAAAAACTTTGGCGCACCTGAAAAGGGAAAAAAATTCGCTGTTGAAGGTTCAGTAAAAGGTTCTATAGGTTGGGAAGTTGCAGGCATTGTTGATCAACCTAAGAATAATCCATTGCGACCTGTGGTCTTTCTAAAGGCGGGTGACCATAAGGTAATTGGATTGGGTAGTTCTTCTAAACTTAAGGTTCCTGCAAACGCAGATAAACATCCGTACGAGATGGTTTCATATGCCGATCTATATGAAGTTAAAATTGATTCGACAGATAAAAAAGCAGCATTTTTTGACATGGAAGATGGTGGAAAAGTTAGAGGCGCTGAACGGAAGAAAGAAAAATTCTTTTTGTCTTTTGCTGGTGTAGATTCTGCAGGACAACCCAGAGCAGATGATCAAATTAAAATGCATTTTGATGAAAGCACTTGGGGAGATCCGGCTATTTACAATAAATTTTTGAGGTTGCCTTCAGGTGCTCCGTAATCTGTAACTTAGACATTTATTAGTTATTAGAATTCAAACAAATCGAGGAATAACTTTCATGCTGAAAATTATAAAACCATCTTATTTGCTACTTTTAGGTTTTGTTTTTGTTATTAGTGTAATGCTAAATCAAATTGCAGTTGGTAAAAATACCCCTGTCGAAAAATCACCAAGTTTGGATCAAGCAATTGAAATTCTTAATGAAGCGCGCCTTAGCTTTAAAAGCATTCAGGATTACGAGTGTCGATTAATTAAAACTGAGCGGATAAATGGTGTGTTACTGCCACAGGGAACCATGTCGATGAAGGTTCGTAATAATCCCTTGAGTATTTATCTTCGTTCAGAAAGTCCTATGGATGAAAAAGGATTAGAGGTTTGCTATATCGATGGTCAGAATCGTGGAATGATGCGAGTTCATCCAACAGGGTGGCTTAGTATTTTAGGTTTTCTTTCATTGAACCCTAGGGATCCACGGGCTTTACAAAAAAGCAGACATTCCATTACGGAAGCCGGCCTTGGTAATTTGTTAGAATGCACATCTAAATATTGGGAGTTGGAAAAACAATTAAATAAAACTATTGTGCAAATTACTGATGAAAACCTTGTAGGTTACACATGCACTCGAATTGATACCTTCCATCCAGATCGCAATGCAGGAAATTTTTACGGGTACCACTGTATTCTTTGGTTAGATAAAAAAACATTATTGCCTATTGGTGCAGAAACCTACGACTGGCCGCAATCTGGTGGCGCACAAGGTGGCGAGTTGCTAGAAAAATACCGATTCTTGAATATACAATGCAACGTCGGGCTTAGTGATAAAACCTTTTCCCATTAAATACTTCGTGCTTTATAAGCTGAGATTAGGCTTCTTATCTATATGGTAAAACAGGAGTGTGTTTTCCTAAATAAATCTCACACCTTTATAGATTCTATTATTATTTAAATAGATATTTAGGTTATGGTGTATTGGCTTTTGCAAAAAAGTATGCGCTAGAAATAAAAAAATAAACCCCCTTAAAATAGCCATGATTTAAAGGGGGGTTATTTAAACAATTCAGTAAGTAATTCTAATTTGAATCTTAGGATTTCTTCTCTGAAGATTCCTTGGCAAAGTGATTAAGCCTGTGGCTTAGAATGAAAAAAGTAGGAGCCCATAGGCCAACGAAAATACCAAATCTTTCGCCATGAGCTTTTAACTCTGCAGTTTCAACACCATTAGTCTTTAAATACCAAATGGCGATTGAGCCTATAATACTTGCGAAGCCCCCGAAAAAACAAACATGGCCTAGCATTTCTGCTGCTTTAGATAAATTCATGATTTTGCTCACTCAAAGATTATGTTTTGAGATTTGTAAGCGCCAACTTGACGCTTGTAAAGTTTTAATCTCAATAATAGATAACCCCATTATAACATTAATAGATAGATTTTTTGTTTAAAAGCAACTGAGATGAGTTAATTTTAAATTGTAAGTGATAGGTAGATTGTGATTAATTAATGAAGATCTTGATACAAAGTAACAAAGATTCGTTTAAGCGATGGCCATTTAATAAAAGGGGAAACCATGTTAAGCCGCAAAACTTATTTCATTAGAGAGCATGTTGGGGTGTTTAAGCTATCCGATACTTATGATATTCTTGATCCCGAAACCCATGAGCAATTGGGAATCGCCAAGGAAAAGCCAGGAACGCTCGTTCATGTATTGCGCTTCCTGATGGAAAAAAAATTCCTGCCCACGAAAGTTTTCATCTATGAAGGGTCTGATTATGATGATCCATCAAAGTTGTTGTTTTCGATTCAACGGGGGTTCACCTTCCTCAGATCCAAGGTAAATATTTGTGATGCCAATGGAATAGTGCTGGGCTGGCTTAAAAGTAAATTATTTTCCATTGGGGGAGCGTTTTATGTTTACGATTCTTCAGGAAATGAAGTTGCATTTGTGCAGGGAAATTGGGTTGGCTGGACTTTTAAATTCCTTGATAGTGAACAAAACGAAATAGGAACAATTACAAAGAAGTGGGCCGGTGTAGGAAAAGAAATGTTCACCTCTGCAGATAATTACATGATCGCTTTAAATGATGAACCTGCCCCCGCCAAGGCTATTTTAATGCTAGCAGCAGGCCTCGCAGTGGATATCATTTATAAAGAAAAGTAATCTACCAACGCTTTCAAAATATTGTTGTTGGTTGCTATAAACCAACAACGGAGCGTTTGCATGAACTATAAAATCATCTTTCCCAGTCTTGCATTCATTTTATATTTTGTAAATATGGGTGCACTTGCATTCCCGTTTGTAGAAATTCCCTTATCCAAGCAATTGGTATTTCGGATTGAAGCGGAAGGATGGGGCGGTGCATCCCCAGAAGATATTCGCAAGGTTCTCGAATCCACAGGGCGGGAGTTGCTAAAGCATATTCCGCAAAACAAGATCATCCGCATTCATATTGTTGCTTCAGATACTGTGCCTCAAGTTGATTTCAAACGGGCGGCAAATGGGGAATTCACAGTTCGGTTGTCTGTTAAGGGGCGTTTTTGGGCGCAGTTTGCGTATCAGTTTGGTCACGAGCTTGGCCATATTGTTTCTCACTATGAACGCATAAACGATAATAAGATTGGGAATGAGAATAAGTGGTTTGAAGAAACTGTAGCTGAGGTGGCTTCATTATTTGTGTTAGCCCGAATGGCAGAAACATGGAAGACTGATCCACCATACATGAACTGGAAAAGTTTTGCCCCCGCACTCAAAGAGTATCTCGATAAATTGTTAAAAGATACCGAGATACCAGCCGTAGAAAAAATGCCCCAGTGGTTTAATGATAACCGTCCAGCTCTAAAAGCTGATCCCCATCTTCGTGAGCGAAATCGAGTTGTTGCGATCCATATTTTTAAAATGCTAGAGCGTGATCCCAGCCAGTGGGAAGCTTTTCGCTACCTAAACCTTGGCCGGCCTGATGCCACTAATAGTTTTGAAAGCTTTTTAGAGAACTGGTACTTCAGCGCACCAAAGAAAAACAAGGGTGTTGTTAAAGAAGTTGTAGATCTTCTCGGAATAAAAAGTAAGCTGATCAGTGACCATGCCAAATGATAAATCTTTTCTAAAGGTTGAGCTAACATGATGCGTTATATCTTTTTACTGAGAATCAGTTTGATTCTTTTGCTAGTAATGATTTCTAAAAGCAGTGTGCAGGCACAACCGAAGGGCCCTCAGCCTTGGTGGCCAACTCAACCTCGAGCATTGCCTTTCCTGCACCCGCTATTTAGCACCGACATGGTTTTACAGAGGGAAATTAAAGCTCCAATATGGGGTTGGAGTAACCCGGGCGACCAGATCGAAATTCAAGTTGATGGAAAATCAACAGGCGCTATTGCAACTGCAGGGGTGGATGGGAAGTGGACAACCAAGATAGGGCCATTTCCTGCAGGCGGGCCCCATGAGCTTGTCATCAGTGGGAAAAATAAAAAAGAAACTTTGACCAATGTGCTTTTTGGTGATGTTTGGCTTTGTTCGGGTCAGTCGAATATGAATTGGCCGGTGCGTCTTTCCAATAATGCCGAGGTGGAAGTTAAAAACGCCAACCATACGAATATTCGATCCTTCACGGTCAATTTTTTCCCATCCTTAGTGCCAATGAAATTACCTCCAGAGGCAAAATGGGAAATGTGCACTTCTGAGTTTGCAAAGAACTTCACTGGAGTTGGTTACTTCTTTGCAAGGGAACTAAATGAAAAGATAAAAGTCCCTATTGGCATCATTCATAGCTCGGTGGGTGCAAGTGCTGCAGAAGCATGGACAAGTGGATCCGCCCTTCGAAAACAAA
>Ga0194055_10002362_pt1:12500-15037 | contig 15037 bp, 11 predicted proteins | sample SepL449m_MetaG_FD_155482 | JGI IMG/M metagenome (GOLD analysis project Ga0194055, IMG submission 155482) | Anoxic zone freshwater microbial communities from boreal shield lake in IISD Experimental Lakes Area, Ontario, Canada - Sep2016-L442-9m | ecosystem: Environmental > Aquatic >... | reverse complement strand
TCGTGCTTCCCCAGAAAAAGAATCCCGACATCGCGGAACTCACGCGTGGCAAGACTGGGCGACTCATCGGAAATCTGACTGGTCTTCTCGCGACGTTGAAGGCCCTTCCGTTGGCGTACAACAGAGACCTACAAGAAGACAAAGAGCCGCTGTTCGATTCCCTCGACACGGTTGTTCTTGCTCTTGGCGCAATGACTGGGTTGTTGGCTTCGTCGACCTTCCACTTCGATGCAATGACTGCCGCAGCGAACGCGCCAACAGCCGCCGCTACCGACCTCGCCGAATGGCTCGTCGTCAACGGCACGCCCTTCCGTGACGCCCATGCAATCGTCGGTGCATTGGTGCGCAGAAGCCTCGATGAAGGCATCGCGCTCCGTGAGCTTGTTGCTGCGTCGGCTGAACTTGGTCCCGACGCCGTTTTCCTTGTTGATCCCGGCGTTGCCGTGACACGCCGGACCACTCCAGGCGGTGGCGGGCCTGCCCCCGTTGCAACACAGCTCAAGGCGTTCAGCGCAAGAGTCGCCGCCGACCAAGCGCGGAGTTAGCCGGCGATGAACCATTCAGGGAACAGTGAGGTTGGTCCGCGACCGACCTTGGCGTCTCCGGTGATCGCGTCCGAGGAAGGCCTTGCTCCTTCGGAGGATCTCACGATGCTTATCGATCGCCTCGACCATCACGACACCGATGATCCGACACAGCGCGCAATCGCGCAACGAATGACGGAGTTTGCACGAGCTCACGACGATGCACTTTTCCGCACCTGCCCTGAAGCACATTTCACCGGATCGGCACTCGTTGTTGAAGAGGGTACCGAACGGTTCATCCTCCTGTTCCACACGAAGTTGCAGAAGTGGTTGCAGCCAGGAGGACACGTCGATGGCAATGCAAACCTTCCGGCCTCGGCGCTGCGTGAGGCGCAGGAAGAGACCGGCATCGAAGGACTCCGAGTGGTGCGCCCTGCTTTCGATTTAGACATTCACGAGGTTCGGCCTCCGAATGAACCACCTCACCTTCATCTCGACATCCGGTTCGTGGTTCTTGCTCCCAACGGTTCTGTTCCTGTCGGCAACCATGAATCTCGTGAACTTCGCTGGGTCACCGAACGTGAACTGGATGACTTCGATGTCGATGAAAGCGTGCGCCGTCTCGTGCGCCAGGGATTACCGCTTCTGCAGAATTTGTAGAACGAAACCGACGCCTATTCGATGTCGTCGGGAGTCACGCAGTTGTACATCTTGTTGAACGTGGCGAAAAAGTCGATGGGGCGTGTGACTTGACCCTTGTCTTTTAACGACACATAGAAACGCGCCTTCGGGTTGACGAGAAGCGCCTCTGCGTAGGATTCGCGATTACCAACAAATGATCGCCAGTCCGCGAGCCACTCGGAAATGTTCTTTCCATCGTGGGTATCGGCCGGGGGAGCAATGCTCTTCAAGTTGTCGAGCATTGTGTTGAGGATGACGTCGGTCTTCGTAACCACTTCCGACCGAGAAACCGGGTCGGTGGTTTGGTACGACTTCGGAAGCAGGGCTAGCTCTCCGGCAGCCGTGGTGCAGATCTGATCGGCGGCCACGGGGAACGTCCGGTCCTGCAGAGTTCCTGGCGCCTTGGTGGACGGTGGGAAAAACAGCGCCCATCCCCAAAGAAACAGAATGACGAAAACAGCGAGCAGCGCGAGAATTCTTGCGGTTCGTGCCCGGAACGACATCGGTTCGCTTTCCTCGTCAGAGACAGGGGAGGCGGAGTCATCGATGTCCATGGCCTCTAACTGTTGCCCGTGGGACCTCTGCTGGCAAAGCGGGCAGCCGCCAGAGCGCGTATCCGCCATGTTCGAGGCAATACCGGCTGGACTAGATCACCAAGACGGGAGAGAGTGACCCCCTGTGAGTACCGCCGACATTCTTGATGATCTTGCCGCCCGCGGTTTGATCCACGACACAACCGATATCGATGCCCTCCGTGACCGCCTGAGTCAGGGGCCGATGTCGGTCTACGCCGGGTTCGATCCCACCGCCGACAGCCTTCATGTCGGAAATCTCGTCCCGCTGTTGTTGCTGCGTCGGTTCCAGCTCTTTGGTCATAAACCGGTTGCTCTCGCCGGAGGCGCTACCGGAATGATTGGCGACCCCGGGGGACGGTCATCGGAACGATCGTTGCTCGATGCCACAACGCTCGACAGCAATCTCGCTGCGATCAAACCGCAGTTAGAGATGTTGTTGGATTTCACCCCGGGCGACACCCAGGCCTCGCTGGTCGACAACCGTGACTGGACTGCCCCCATGGGCGTCCTTGAATTTCTTCGTGATGTCGGCAAGCACGTCACCGTCAACACGATGTTGGCGAAGGATTCCGTGAAATCACGCGTTGAGTCCGATGCTGGTATCTCATTTACAGAATTCAGTTATATGCTCCTTCAGGCCAACGACTTTCATCATTTGTTCAATGAAATGACGGTGGAATTGCAGGTCGGTGGTTCTGACCAGTGGGGCAACATCACTGCTGGTATCGATCTCATTCGTCGTAAAGAAGCAGCACAC
>Ga0194055_10002362_pt1:0-7500 | contig 15037 bp, 11 predicted proteins | sample SepL449m_MetaG_FD_155482 | JGI IMG/M metagenome (GOLD analysis project Ga0194055, IMG submission 155482) | Anoxic zone freshwater microbial communities from boreal shield lake in IISD Experimental Lakes Area, Ontario, Canada - Sep2016-L442-9m | ecosystem: Environmental > Aquatic >... | reverse complement strand
GGAGAAGGAGGACCTTTTTAGGGTGAATGACCTTGCGTCAGAAGCCCGAAGAGGTGGCACAAACCAGGGGAAAGCGACTGTTTACTAAAAACACAGCAGCGTGCGAAGTCGTAAGACGATGTATACGCTGTGACGCCTGCCCGGTGCTGGAAGGTTACGGGGAAAGGTCAGCCTTCGGGCGAAGCTTTGAACCTAAGCCCCAGTAAACGGCGGCCGTAACTATAACGGTCCTAAGGTAGCGAAATTCCTTGTCGGGTAAGTTCCGACCTGCACGAATGGCGTAACGACTTTCCTACTGTCTCAACCACAGACCCGGCGAAATTGAAGTACGAGTAAAGATGCTCGTTAGCTGCAGAAGGACGGAAAGACCCCGTGGACCTTTACTACAACTTGATGTTGGGTTTTGGTATGTGTTGTGTAGGATAGGTGGGAGGCTAGGAATCATTGGCGCCAGCCAGTGTGGAGCCAACCTTGAAATACCACCCTGCTCATACTGGAACTCTAACCTAGGTCCGTTATCCGGATCGGGAACAGCGTCAGGCGGGTAGTTTGACTGGGGCGGTCGCCTCCTAAAGAGTAACGGAGGCGCCCAAAGGTTCCCTCAGGCTGGTTGGCAATCAGCCGTCGAGTGCAATGGCACAAGGGAGCTTGACTGCGAGACCTACAAGTCAAGCAGGTGCGAAAGCAGGGCATAGTGATCCGGCGGTTGCGTGTGGAAGCGCCGTCGCTCAACGGATAAAAGGTACCCCGGGGATAACAGGCTCATCTTCCCCAAGAGTCCATATCGACGGGAAGGTTTGGCACCTCGATGTCGGCTCATCGCATCCTGGGGCTGAAGCAGGTCCCAAGGGTTGGGCTGTTCGCCCATTAAAGCGGTACGCGAGCTGGGTTTAGAACGTCGTGAGACAGTTCGGTCCCTATCCTCTGCAGCCGTAGGAAATTTGAGGAAGGCTGTCCCTAGTACGAGAGGACCGGGACGGACGCAGCTCTGGTGTGCCAGTTGTCCTGCCAAGGGCATGGCTGGTTAGCCACCTGCGGAAGGGATAAGCGCTGAAAGCATATAAGCGCGAAGCCTGTTCCAAGATGAAATTTCCCACTGGGTTAACCAGGTAAGGCCCGTGGCCAGATCACCACGTTGATAGGCCGGAGGTGTAAGCACGGCAACGTGTTCAGCCGACCGGTACTAATCGGCCGAGGGCTTGGATTGACAATGATGTTCGTGCTCGCTGTGGAGTTCTTTCAAGGGCTCGAGCGCTCGGTTTTCCGACCGCGCTCGTTCTTGACAACAGATTTCGGTGGCCATAGCGGTGGGGTCACACCCGTTCCCATTCCGAACACGGAAGTTAAGCCCACCAGCGCCGATGGTACTTGGGAGGAGACTCCCTGGGAGAGTAGGTCGCCGCCGAATTTCTTCGTATGAACGGGGTCCCTAACGGGGCCCCGTTTGTCGTTTATGGCCCGAACTCGATTTTGTACTTACGTTCGTCCGGTACGATGGCCGCGATGTCTTCTTCTACTTCCGGTTCGCCCCGGCGCTCCGGAACCAGTTCGCGCCGCTCGGCAGGAGCCTCAAAAGGTTCGTCGAGCAGATCGCAACCGGCTAGCCGAGCTGGTGGTTCCTCGTCGCGCAGTGGCTCTTCGTCGCGGCGAAGTTCTTCTCGTCCATCACACGACGACTCGGTAGGCGGTGAGCGGTCCAGTCGCCGTTCCAGTTCGCGGTCGAGCTCGCGGTCAGCGCCGAGCTCGCGGTCGAGTTCCCGTTCGAGTTCCCGTTCGAATTCGCGGTCAAGTGCTCGCAGCAGTTCTCAATCGACTGATCGCCCGAATGCTGGTCGCCGGTCTGGATCTTCACGTCGGTCCCCGAGTGAGCCCTATCTCGCCGGTGATCCCAAGTGGGGTGGCCTGGCGCGTCGCGCCGCTGGCCGGATCGAAGAAGGCGGCTCTGGCGCTTCATCGACTTGGCGTGAGGTCATGGAGGCGGCTCGTGAGGAAGCAGAACGTCATGGTCCACCCGATCGTGCGATCGATGAGTGGGTTCGAGTTGATGAAGTGCGCGATGAAGCGAATTCTGCAGTTTCACGTGGGCGTCGCGGGGTTATTGATGAAGACATCGAACTAGAAGATGAGGTTCGCAAAGAGTTGAACCGGTCGGTGGGCTCGCTGCGAGCCCCGCGCCTTGAACAGCGGTTGAAGGACGCGACGCGCACTTACGATGCCGAGCGCTACATGGATTCGGCTCGAATCTTACGCAAGCTCGTTGACGAAGCGCCTCGGGTTGCTGATGCGCGTGAGTTGTACGGCCTTACCCTGTATCGGCAGGGAAAATGGAAATTGGCCATCAAAGAGTTGGAGGCATTTCGCCTACTAACTGGCACGACCGAACAGCATCCGGTGCTGGCCGATTGTTATCGTGCTCTCGGTGATCAAGCGATGGTTGAGGAGCTTTGGCACGAACTTCGAAGTGCGTCGCCGAATGCAGAACTGATGGTTGAGGGACGAATCGTGTACGCCGGTTCGCTCGCTGATGGTGGCGATTTGCAGGGTGCGATACGTGTTCTTGAACAAGGTTGGCGAATGCCTCGTCGATCGCAGGAACATCATTTGCGTCGTGGCTATGCACTCGCAGATTTGTACGAACGCGCCGGTGACGTTGCGCGAGCGCGTCAGCTTTTCGGCCGGTTGGATGAACTTGACCCGGGGTTCGCCGACGTGCGACTTCGACTACGAGCTCTACGCTGAACAGAATCAGCGCTTGGTCAGCCTGACCGCGTAGCCAGCCTGACTGCGCAGCCAAGAATGGTCGTTGGTATCCCGATTCCGCACGTAGCTGACCACTATCTTCTGACCGTTGTTCGCACCGATGCGAACCGTGAGGAGATAGCCATGACGGCAACAACTTCGGCACCTGCGTCCGGTGACGGTTCGATCGAACCGGTTCACGCCTCGTATTTTTCGCTGGCGGTCGGTGCATTGGGGTTTTTGTTGGCCGGCCTTGGCGAGGTGCTGCACTCAACGAATGCGTCTCAACTTGTATTCGTGATGGAGGTGCTCGGGCCTTTGTTGATTGCCATTGGCGTCATAACTTACATCGATCATCTTGCGAATAGGTTGGGACTTTGGCCGGTCATCCTTGGCATTATCGGTTCGATGGCATGGGCGCTTGCTGAATTGCCCTATGCCATGAAGCCAGCCAACGTCAACGTTGTGTCATGGGTCCAATTCGAATGGAACGTCAAAGGTGCGGCATTTTTGCTCATTTCGCTCAGTCTTTTCTTGGTCGTCGCCCGCAAAGAAGCGCAGCTTGAGCTAGGAACGTCAGATCCGTTGACGACGATCCATGCATCGTTCAAGTCGCTGACATTTGCCGCGGTTGGATTCTTCATGACCGGGATCTGTTATCTCGAAGTTGCCCACTCGGACGGTCGGTGGTCACGCTTAGACAAGAGTTTGGTGGCGATCGGACTTGCCCTCATTGCCGTCGGGGTCACGACCCATATCGACCATATTACGAACCGACTCGGTCGCACGGCTGTTGTGCTTGGCATCATCGGGATCTTCATGCGAGCGCTCGCCTATTTACCCTTGGTTGCCAACTTGTCGTTTGCAACGATCGAGCAGTGGTATCGCGTTGGCCGCTATGTCTCGGGTGCCGGATTGATTTTGGTAGCAGTGGGCTTGGTCTTAGTTTCGTTACGAAAGCGCACGCTTGAATCGGCATAAGCCGATTCGTTGAGGCTTGGAAATTGGCAGGTTCGGCGTGCCTACGCGAAGGTGGTAATCGAGCCACTAGCTGGCCGATAGCGCGGAACGTGAATAGAACCCACTGAGGAGCATCATGGTTGATATCGACGGTTTATTGGGTGCCGATGCGGAGAGCTTGCTGTCGCATGTTTCGACTGGTGTCCGCCGAGATGAGTTGACGCTTCCAGGCGGCGACATTGTCGATCGCGTCTACAAAGACACTGATCGATCGCCTCAGGTTTTGCGCAACCTGCAGGCGTTGTTCGACCACGGTCGTCTCGCTGGCACCGGGTACGTGTCGATTCTTCCCGTCGACCAAGGCATTGAGCATTCAGCTGCCGCGTCGTTTGCTCCGAATCCCCGTTACTTTGACCCGCGCAACATCGTGGAGTTGGCCATTGACGGTGGATGCAACGCGGTAGCGAGCACGTTCGGTGTGCTTGGAATGTGCTCGCGCCAGTACGCGCACAAGATTCCCTTTATCGTAAAAATCAACCACAATGAATTGCTGACATACCCGAATGAGTTCGACCAGATCATGTACGGCTCAGTTGACCAGGCCTATGACCTCGGTGCCGCTGGTGTTGGCGCCACGATCTATTTCGGTTCACCCGAATCTCACCGTCAGATTATTGAGGTGAGCGAAGCATTCCAACGGGCCCACGAACTCGGGATGTTCACGGTACTTTGGTGCTACTTGCGCAATAACGGGTTCAAAGTCGATGGCGTCGACTATCACGCTTCAGCTGATCTGACTGGTCAAGCGAATCATCTCGGAGTGACGATCGAAGCCGACATCATCAAGCAAAAACTCCCGACCAACAACGGCGGTTATCCGGCGTTGCCGGGGTTCGGCAAGTCGTCACCGCTGGTCTATAGCGAATTGGTAACCGACCACCCAATTGACCTTGCTCGTTGGCAGGTCGCCAACTGTTACATGGGTCGCATTGGCCTTATCAATTCCGGCGGCGAGTCTGCTGGGCAAAGTGATCTCGCTGATGCCGTTCGTACCGCAGTTATCAATAAGCGTGCTGGTGGAACGGGCCTCATTACTGGACGAAAAGCATTCCAGCGCCCAACCGCCGAGGGCGTTGAGTTACTTAACGCCGTCCAAGATGTGTATCTCGCTGAGTCGGTCACCGTCGCCTGATTGTCGGTTTCGTTAGGTATTGCCTCGGCGCTTTGAACGCCGGTGCGAAGGAATACTGCGTTACTCATCGAGCATCCGAAAGATCACACCGGTTCGTGGTTTTGGATAAAAAAACGTAGTTTTTGGGGGCATTCGTTCGCCGCCGTGAGCAATAGCCACGATCTGGTCGACTGTCGCGGGCCGTAACAAGAATCCGCCTTGTGCTTCGCGGGCAACGACCCGTTCGACAACGTGGTCAACTCCATGCTGAAACTCGAGATGGTGGGGAGGGAAACCTTGCAATGCGAAATCGAGTCGACTGCTATCGAGGTCGCGCGCCTCGGCCAAAGCATCTGCGCGCGGAACGAGGAACCACGCTTCGTCTGGCAGTACCAACGTGAGCGCGCTCTGTTGATCCATCTCATCCAAGATGTCTGAATCAATCGCTCCCGCTGGTTCCAAGTCGAAGTACGGGGCAAGTGCGGGTTTGAAATCAAAGTCATCGGGTAAGCCTGAGATCAAGCGATGTATTGGCAATACCGAGAGCTCGTCGTCGGTCAATTCAACGAGGTATACGAGTACCGCTTCGCGGCCGGGAAGGTTGGCAGAGGTGGCGACGAAAACTTCGTCGCGATAGGTCAGCGCAGTTTCGTAGCGATGGTGTCCATCTGCGATTAAGACCGGTGCCTCATCAGCGATGCGAGCAATGGTGTCGATCTGTTTTTCATTCGAGATGGTCCAGAAACTGTGCTGAACGCCGACTTCATCGGTCCACGAGACAACGGTAGCGTCCTGCGGATTGATGGCGTTGGTGAGGCCCTCCGAAGCCGATAGGCCCCAAACAGCCGAAAGGTTTGCTTGGGTTGCCTGCATCAAACTCAGACGATCACTTTTTGCCTTTGGCGTTGTCTGTTCGTGGGGGAGGATGCCGCCTTCTCCTGGATGAGAAAGAGCGAGTGCGCCGAAAACACCGGTGGTATGTCGAGGATTTCCATGCTCATCGGAATGACTCATTCGATAACCGTAAAAACAAGGCCTGCTGTCGCGAATCAACGTGCCGTCCCTCAGCCATTCGGCGAATTGGCGCGCAGCTTCGGCGTAAACGTCGGTTCCGGTAGTCGGGAGGTCGACGACGACTGCGCTCGCAACGTGCCGGGCGGCGAGGTTGGCACGATCATCATCTCGAATGACGTCGTAGGGCGGCACGGTGACATCGGCGAGGTCCACCAACCTTGTGTCGTAACGGACGCCGCGGAAGGGTTGAAATCGAAGCATGCCTTAGGCTTATCAGACCGCTGAGCAGTCGGAGTCGGCCCCTACAGCGTGCGTGCACCGTTTCCGTGTAACGATGCGTCCTCATGGCGTGGCTTTTGGACCTTGATGGGGTTGTGTGGCGAGGCGACACGCCTATCGCCGGAGCAGTTCAGTCCGTTGAGCGACTGCGGGAAGTCGGCGAGACCGTTTGGTTCGTTTCAAATAATGCTCGCTCAACCCACCAGGCCATGGTCGAAAAACTTCATCGCCATGGGATTGACCCGTTCGATGAGTTGGTGACGTCGCCGATGGCGGCTGCCACGCTCATTGAGCCAGGTGAGCGCATCTTGGTCTGCGGCGGGCCGGGCATCACCGAAGCGGTGGTTGGTCGCGGCGCCGAGGCAATCGACGCGGTTCAATCGGTCACCGACGTCAATGCGGTCATGGTCGGACTGCACGTCGAATTCGATTATCAGCGATTGAGCCATGCCTGTACTGCGTTGCAGTCCGGAGCGCGGTTGATAGCCACCAATGATGACATGACGTATCCCGGATCGAACGGCCTCTTACCAGGTGCGGGCGCAATCCTTGCGGCGGTGGTGGCTGCGAGCGGCGTTCTTCCGGTCATCGCTGGGAAGCCTTACGGGCCAATGGTTGCGTTACTGAGGCGTCTCGCCGGTTCGAGTGGAACGGTTGTCGGCGATCGAGCAGATACCGACGGGCGCTTAGCACGTGCCCTCGGCTTTCAATTTGGATTGGTGTATTCCGGTGTGACATCGGAATCGGACTTGCCAGTTGAGCCCCAGCCTGATGTGTCCGCGGTTGACCTCCTTACACTTGTGAATCGGCTGGTCGGCGATCAGTAGCCTTTTCCTGTGGTTGGCTCTGGTGTCTTGACCGAGGCGCGCCTAGTCTCGCCACATGGCAGAAAACGATTTTCTTAGCCGCTCGCGCGAAGTTGGAGCCGATGCTGTGGCGCGAGCGCAAGATGCGCTGGATCAGGTATTAGGTCAAATCAACCGTGCATCTGAACAGATGAGCAAGACCTCAGAGGATCAGGCGCGGCAAGCGCAGCAGATGGTCCAAGACGTGCTTGAACGCAGCAGGTCTGCCGGAGAACGCCTTGTTGAAGTGATCGAGACCGAACTTCGTGCCCAAATCGTTGGAATTCGAACCGATCTTGAGCAGCTCGAAAAGCGCATGGCGAAACTCAATCGTCTGTCGCCTCGACGCGCACAACCACTAGCCCCAAAAGCGGCCGTCAAGAAGACTCCGGCGAAGAAGACTGCCGCCAAGAAGACTCCGGCGAAGAAGACTGCCGCCAAGAAGACTCCGGCGAAGAAGACTGCCGCCAAGAAGACTCCGGCGACGAAGAC
>Ga0194055_10002361_pt1 | contig 15041 bp, 9 predicted proteins | sample SepL449m_MetaG_FD_155482 | JGI IMG/M metagenome (GOLD analysis project Ga0194055, IMG submission 155482) | Anoxic zone freshwater microbial communities from boreal shield lake in IISD Experimental Lakes Area, Ontario, Canada - Sep2016-L442-9m | ecosystem: Environmental > Aquatic > Freshwater >... | reverse complement strand
AAACAAGGATTGGGGCTCCGAGATACTCGGAACTCGCAACTTCAAAACCAGCGCCCCACGCTCAAGAAAATCCGTTTTGGAGCCAAGAGGTTCGGCGAAACGGGGCTGGGCAACTGTTGCGGACAGTAGAATGTCGCCATAATGGGCCGTCGGCATGATTGCACTGCGTCCATGCTGACCATTCACGTTTCCTGCCATGTCCGTTTGAGAGTTGCTTGGATCATGATCAAGAATCCGCTTTACCCGTCCTGGAAGCAGCATTGCTTCCGAGCCATTGTTCGCGCTGGTACCTTGGCGGCGTGTCTGACGATGAGCGCCCCTGTCTGCATGGCGGATGTGTTGTCCGATCAACTCAGTACGCTTCGGTCGATTCAGCCGGGAGATGAAAAAGGGCTCCAGCAAGCCGCCTCGATTGCAAAACAGTTGAGTAGCAGCAAAGAGCTGAGTCTCATCCAAGTTCTCTCCGCCATGAAAGGTGCTTCCCCCATCGGTAAGAATTGGCTGGTGGGATTAGCGAACGGTCTGCATCGCAGATCATCCGCTACTCAGACCGCCGAGCTCGAAAAATTCCTCGCTGACAAGACTCAGGACGGCGAAGCGCGTTACACCGTTTTTCGCTGGCTGACAGATAACAATGAAGAACGGAAAGCTCAATGGCTGGACGAAATGCTCTTCGATCCGAGCTTAGAAATTCGCTTCGATGCTGTGGCACGAGCGCTCGCGAGCTCGGAGGAGATCGACCAAGCTCGACTCACGACGCTGTTGGATGCGGCTCGTCACCCTGAGCAAGTCGCTGCCGTTATTGCGCGATTGGGCAAGGCGGGTGTTGAAGTCGATGAAGCCAAGCACTTTGGTTTTCTAACGCGATGGGATTTCATCGGTCCTTTCGACAACATCGGAAGCAAGAACTTCGACAAGGTCTATCCCGTTGAAACCGACTGGACTCGAAATCAACTGGCCGATTCGTACGAAGGAAAAACCGGCAAGGTAACTTGGATCGAAGGTACTTCCGAAGGTCCCGAAAAGATTGTGGGTTTGGCAAAAAACGGAGAAGAAAAAGGAAGGACAGAAAAAAAGGAGAAGGGGCCAGACCAAGGCCTCGTCGATCTGGCCAAGCTCTTCAACAACGAGAAGGGTTGCATCGTCTACGGTAAAACGACGGTGAATGTTCCCAGTGACGTCGATTGCGAGATCCGCGTGGGATGCATCAATGCACAAAAGGTTTGGGTCAATGGAGAACTGGTCATCGCGAATGAGGTTTATCACACTGGCATGCAGATCGACCAATACGCTGTACCCGTCCGACTCAAAGCGGGTGAGAACCGGATCTTGATCAAGGTCTGTCAAAATGAACAAAAGGAAGCCTGGGCGCAACAGTTCACATTCCAATCCAGACTTTGCGATTCGACTGGCAAGGCGATTACACTCGCCCCTTAGTCTCCATATCCTCCAGTCCTTTCGACAATTCCAATCCATTCGACAATCATCGTCTCCCACTGAATCTGAAATCCCCATGGCATTGATTCGTTCTGGATATCCAATTATGAAACATCCTATCGCCCGCTGGATACGACCAAGTGTTCTATGTGTATTCGGCGCATCGCTGAGCACGACGTTTAGCACGCTGAGCCGCGCAGAAGATTGGACTCAATTTCGCGGTCCCCGAGCGATCGGGGTTGCGCCCAACGCATCGCTCCCGGAGAAGTTTGATGGCCAATCCGGACAGAATATCGGTTGGAAGGCGAGTATTCCTGGACGAAGCGTCGGCGGAGTGATCGTCGTCGGAGATCAAGTCATTACGACGTCCAGCGACGGTATGGATCAGCGGCGTATCCGGTTGCTCAGCTACGACAGTGCGACCGGCAAGCAGAACTGGGAGCAACAATGGGTGGCGCGCGGACGTCCTTATTGCCATCCGACGAGTGCTAATGCGGCCCCTACGCCTGCATCGGATGGAAAACACATCTTTGCATTTTTCAGTTCCAATGATTTGGCCGCAGTGGACCTAGAAGGAAACCTAGTCTGGTACCGCTCGTTGGCATCCGATTTTCCAAAGGCGGGTAACGACGTCGGGATGAGCAGTTCTCCTGTGGTGGTTGGAGGCGTGGTCATTGTTCAAGTCGAATGCCAAGGAGATTCGTTTGCGATTGGACTCAATGCCGAAGATGGCACGACGGTTTGGAAGTTGGATCGGCCTCGCAAAGCGAATTGGTCATCCCCCACAACGGTGCAATTGCCCAATGGTAAGACCGCCGTGATCCTTCAATCGAGCGAAGATTTGATGGCGATTTCACCGACCGACGGACAGGCTTTTTGGCGCGTACCGATCGCTTGTTCCACGACTTCCTCGGCCGCCTCCGAGAGTGGGAAACTTATCGTTCCATCCGGAGGTTTGACGGCTTTGGACTTGTCCAGCACGGGCACACCGAGCGAACTATGGAAAGAAAACAAACTCAATCCCAACGCATGCTCACCCGTCGTCATGGGGGACAAAGTGTATGTAGTCAACCGGACGGTGCTCGTCTGTGGCGATGTATTTACAGGCAAAGTGCTATGGCAACTTCGATTGCCCGATGCAAACCAGATTTGGTCATCGCCAGTGGTTGCAGGGAATCGTTTGTTCTTGTTCTCCATGGAGGGAGCCTGTTTTGTCGTCGCTCTCGATGGAGAGCAAGGTGCCATCGTCGAAACCAATAAACTCGGTGACGAAGTATTGGGGTCACCTGCAATTTCGGGCAATGCGATGTATGTTCGGGGCGCTACCAGCTTGTGGAAGATCACTTCGCAGTGAACGAATCCCGCAGCACGCCAAGCAGCACAAAACCCACCGCAGTTTCTTTTTTGCCGGTGGACCAGCCCATCACGGGCTCAATGCGTGTGCCCGGATCCAAGAGCATTACCAACCGCGCGTTGATTTGCGCGGCCATGGCAGAAGGAGAAACGGTTCTCGACGGTGCGCTTGAGAGCGAAGACACGGAAGTCATGGTGGTGGCTTGGCAAAAGCTGGGTGTTTGGATCGATTGGGACCGCACTGCGCAGCGAATGGTGATTCGGGGTTGTGGCGGACAGCCTCCAAAGTCTACGGCAGAGCTGTTCATCGCAAACAGCGGCACGTCGATCCGATTTTTGACGGCCGCGCTCGCCGCAACACATGGCGAGTACTACCTCGATGGTGTGCCTCGTATGCGAGAAAGGCCGATCGGGGACTTGCTCGTGGGGCTTCGCGACTGGGGTGCGGATATCGTTAGTCGCAATAGCGATCGGCCCGATTGTCCCCCCGTGTATCTGAGAGCGGAGGGGCTGCGAGGTGGGCCCGCTTCTGTCCGAGGAGATATTTCCAGCCAATTTCTGAGTGGCATGCTGATGGCTGCTCCCTATTGCCGTGAAGAAGTTCTGCTGAAGGTGAAAGGGGATTTGGTCTCCAAGCCTTACGTCGACATGACTGTGCGTGTGATGGAATGCTTTGGTGTTCACGTCGAACGGAGCGATCACGGTGGCTATTCAATCCCTGCCCCCCAACATTATGTAGGCTGCCAATACATCATCGAACCGGATGCATCCGCAGCGAGTTACTTTCTTGCTGCCGCTGCCATTACGGGAGGACGCGTGCGAATCGAAGGCTTGTCGATGCAAGCCTTGCAAGGGGACGTTGGATTCGCACGGGTGCTCGAATCGATGGGATGCACGTTGACCCATGCAACGGATTGGATCGAGGTTGAAGGACGAGCGGCTCACGGGATCGATGTCGATATGAATGCAATGAGCGATACCGTGCAAACACTGGCTGCGGTTGCCCTCTTTGCCGATTCGCCAACAACCGTGCGCGGGGTGGCTCACAATCGCCACAAAGAAACCGATCGCATTGGGGATCTAGCACGAGAGCTTCGACGCTTGGGAGGGAGAGTCGAGGAGCACGAAGATGGACTCACAATCGTTCCAAAACCGCTACAGCCGTGCAGGCTGGAGACCTATCGCGATCATCGGATGGCCATGAGTTTGGCATTGATCGCCATGTGTGTGCCAGGCTGTCAAATCCTTGACCCTCGCTGCACTGAGAAAACCTATCCTGGCTTCTTTGAGGATCTCGGACGATTGATCGGTCAAAAACCGAAGTATCACTACGATATGTGACACGAGAGTCGGCGTTGGTGAATCGGCACCGCAAATAGATGGGTAATGCTCGGAGGCCGGAATGCGTTAGCATCCGGTTGGACAGCGATACCCACGGAAACCGGGTGCTAACGCACTCCGGCTAATCGGTTTGTTAAAGAGGATGTCGTTTGCGCTACGCCGCAACCTTCTTCATCGCCGCTCGGGCGGTGGCCACGCATTGGCGAATGTCTTCGATCGGGTCTTGAGGGTTTTCCTCGTACTCGAGTGACAACGCTCCATCGGCCGGAAATTTGGCTTGGATCAGCGCATCAAAGACGGCGGCGCAATCCAGATGGCCTTGTCCGAGAAGTACGCCGCGCGTGTTCTCCTTCATATCAGCAAAGTCCTTGAGATGGATACCATAGAGTCGTCCTGCAAGGGCTCGAATCACATCGACCGGTTTTTCACCCGAGCGAATGTAGTGACCGAGATCAGCGCATGCGCCAATACGAACATCACGGCCTTCGACGGCTCGCAAGAGATCGACGACCTTATTGAATCGATCCGATGGACCGTGGTTGTGGATCGCGATGCGAATGTCATATTCCTTGACCAACTCCTCAAGACTGTCGAAAGAATCCGAGGTGGGTGCTGCCGAAATGTTCTTGATCCCAGCCTTCTTCGCAAATTCAAATACCTTTCGATTGGCGGCAGCATCTTTTGAAAAACCGTTGACGCCGTGAGCCGAGATCGTCAAGCCCAAGCCCTTGACCTTTTCGACCAGTGCTTGGATGGCTTCGTCGGATGAATCCAACGGAAACATACCGCTGAAGAATTCAACTTGGTCAAAGCCTAGTTTCTGCGTATGGTCCAAGGCTACATCGACTGGGAAACCGCGGAGCGAATAGATTTGCAAGCCTAACTTCAGTCCTGCCGATTTCGCTTCCTGGGCCAGCAATCGATGGATAGGACTCAGGCCGATCGATGCACCGGCGACAGAACCGAGGCCGATGGCAAGTGCCTTTCGGCGCGAAATCGAGTGCATTGAGGGAACGGTTTGCGTTCGTGAATTTTTGGGGAACATAGGCAACATCTCGGAGGGAGGGAGAAAATCGGGATTGCCCAAAGGGGCTCTGCCATTACACTTCTAGCAGATTCGCAATAGATCCTATCCTATTTTAATTGCGATTTCGCGTCCTGACGCTTGTTTTCTGGCGCGGGTGGCAACTCGGACTCCCATCCAGATGGCGTCCCTACTTTCCCCAAGGGCCCCATGGCAAGCAAAGATTTTGACATCGATCAACTCGCATCCTATCTGCACGTGACTCCAGACCAAGTCACGAAGATGGCGGTGCGTGGCAAGCTGCCTGGTCGCAAAGTCAATGGCCAGTGGCGATTCTCGGAATCGGAGATTCATCATTGGCTCGAGGATCACATCGGCGTGGGGGATGCCGAGGAACTGGAAAAGGTGGAGCGTATCCTTGAAAGGAACTGGGATACCACCATTGATGACCGAACGATGCTGTCTGAGTTCATGATCACCGAAGCCATTGCCGTCCCCTTGGATGCTCGGACTCGAGGATCGGTCGTTCGTGAGATGTGTTCATTGGCTGCAGGAACGGGTTTGCTGTGGGATGCGGCGGAAATGTCGGTCGCGGTGCAAGCGCGTGAAGAGCTTCATCCCACGGCACTTGAAAACGGTGTTGCCCTTTTGCACCCCCGCCGACCGCAAAGCACGATATTGTCCGATTCGTTTGTAGCCCTCGGGATTACCCTTCAGCCGATTCCGTTTGGAAACGCTACCGGTCACATGACGGACGTATTCTTTTTGATCTGTTCTACCGATGACCAAGTCCATCTCCGGATCCTGGCTCGTTTGGCTAGGCTCGTAAGTGACGAAGTGCTGCTGACGATGCTTCGCTCAGCTCAGAGCCCGACGGAGGCGTTTGAGATTATTCGCTCCGCCGAAATGGAATTGATCCGAGCTTCCCAGGAATGACCAAGGTTTCAACGCTCGGCTGGTTTGGGCCTGTGGATGGGCCGTGGAGTGAATTGCTCCGCCGCGTGAACCATGTCGAGGTTCTGAATGCAGCGAATCTCGATGGTTGGATGGTTGCTCAAGCGAAAGGGGCGAAAAGCCCGCCCATCCTTCTCAGCGTCTTCGAGCATCGCAGCGATCCGCGATGGCTATTTTTGAAACAGAGACCAGACTGGCTGTTATCTCATACGTCGCATGCCGGCCGGTCCGGACTTTCGACGGCGTTTGTATTAGGGAGCGATTGGCTGGGCCATCGCAGGACCTTTCCCCTTCCCGATCGCTTGGAAGCCATGTATTGGTTCCAGTGGTTCGATCGCATCTTGCCATGGATTGCTAGGCAACGCTGGCTGGCAGGTCCTCAGAATGGTTCTAAAAAAACCGCGATGGAAGAGGCCTCATCGAAACGAAGAGCACCCAAGCGCCGTATCCTTCCGACCGCAAACCCTCCGGCGAATTTCAATCCCGCATCCTATCGCCATGCGGTCATCCTCGAGCATTCTGAGTGGATGCACGCGCAACTCAGTTCCCTTCGAAGCCAGAACCTATTGGCATGGGTGATCAGCGATCATGCACCGCAGCAGGAAGTATGGTTCCATACGTTGGAGGCCCACGGTGTCCGAGCTCTAGGAAATCGCTGCGAAGAAATACCGCCACGGATGCAGCCGGAATTGATTGTGGTGGACAATCTGGAACGGGAAGTCTGGAATCCAAAGCCGCAAATTTGCGGGGATTGGGGTGGATTGCCTGGGGTTCGAATCCAAATGTCGTCGGCGCATCCACAACGGATATTGGTTCCTCTGCGCAAACAGTATTCGAAATCGTTCTTGACGCTTGTCGATCCATTTCCAGAGGAGAGAACGTGGAGCGATGCCCTCCAACTCGGCGTCGATGCCATTGTGCCTCGACCTTTCCAACTGGATGGGCTTCTGCATACTTGGCAACACTGTCTGCCGTCGCTCGCCACTGTTTTAGGTTAGTCTATCTACCCGACCCTCCGTTCAACGCAAAACACCATCCGCCGGAACGCGTTAGTCCGGTTTTCGTTGTTCCTGCTGCGCAACCGGACGCTAACGCGTTCCGGCGGATAATTGCAACCGGACGTTAGTGCGTTCCGGCGGATTGGTTCCTGCAATTGACCCCAATGGATTGCTAGGGTCAGCGCGATCCGGCGGGATCCGGTCCGCTATATTGGATCTCGTCGCAGCCACATCGGAAATTCTCTTCGGGCTGCGCCGGCTGTGATTCCTCAAGGTGAATACGATGAATGACACGAATTGGGCTGGCATGAAGATATTTACGGGGATGGTATTGATCTCCGGATGGATCGGGCTGTTCTCTGGTACGGTGGCATCGCAGGAGATGACGTGGCGAGTTGGTGCTGCCAAAATCGACGTGACACCTGAGGCACCGGTACGACTGAGCGGGTACGCTTCGCGCACCCAGCCGACGGCTCAAGTGGACGATCGATTGTTCGCTCGAGCCCTGATACTGGACCCGATCGCACCCTCCGATCTCTCCGTGGCATCGTCTTCCATGAAGACCAGCGATCAAGCTCTGGTATTGGTGTCGATCGATGCGATCGGTCTTTCACCCGTGATGACGGAAAACATCCTCCAGTCACTAGTCCCTGCACTGGGCGTGCACCGATCGCGGATTGTTTTCTGCACGACCCATTCCCATACGGCGCCGCATTTGGTCGGAGTCATTCCGAATTTGTTTGCTGCACCTTTTGGGGAAGCAGAATTGAGCGCCAGTCAACACTATACCGATAGCTTGGTTGCGAAGATCATCGATGTCGTGAAACAGGCTGCATCGAAATTGCAACCGGGAGCGGTGGGTTATGGACTTGAGCGAGCAGAGTTCGCCATCAATCGGCGGATGCTCAAGGACAAGCAATGGGTGGCGATTGGTACGGTCGACGAGGGGCCGGTGGACCGAAACGTAAGGATATTGCGAGTGAGCAATTCGGCAGGAGAGCCGATTGCGGTAGCGTACCAGTACGCATGCCATTGCACATCGATATCCCCTGAAGCCAATCGCATCAGTGGAGATTGGGCCGGCATTTCTGCAGCGAGTCTGGAAGAACGGCTTCCGAACTGCATCGCCTTGCCCATCATTGGATGTGGTGCCGATGCCAATCCGAATCCCCGTGGGACGATTGAGAATGCGCGGAGTCATGGTTCCGAGCTGTGTGAGTCCGTGCTGCGCGCGATCAAGAATCCGTTGAAGCCTCTCCCGAAGCCCACCCTAGCCAGCTTTACGCTCGTGGCGCTTGCCCCCGAACGACCAACCCCCGCCAAACTGCAAGAGATGCAATCGAGCGGATCGGCGCATGAACGGAACTTTGCGAATCATTGGCTCGGATTGTTGCAACACAAAGACCGTATTCCGGAAAGCTATCCGGCCCCGGTCCATTATTGGGCGTTCGGGAACGAGTTGGCATGGGTCTTTATGGGTGGAGAGGTCGTCGTCGACTATCAGATTCGACTCGAACGGGAGTTGAGTCATATTGCGAACGTATGGGTCGCCGGTTACGTCGATGACGTTTTTGCGTACGTGGCCAGTGAGCGGGTACGAGGAGAGGGTGGTTACGAAGTCGATGGATCGATGCTGTATTACCAGCAACCGGGCCGATGGGTGTCGGGTACCGAAGAGACGATTGTGGGCAGGATACTGCAGATGTCGAGGCAGACCCATCCGGCCGAGGAACCGATGTCGCCGGAAGATTCATTGGCCAGCATCGCCGTGCCAGATGGTTGGACAATCGAATTGGTCGCGGCGGAACCGCTCGTCACCGATCCTGTCAATATTGCATTCGGCGCGGACGGTACGGTATGGGTGGTTGAAATGGGGGATTATCCGCTCGGAGGGGAACGCACCGGCCGGATCAAGACGCTGGTCGATACCGATGGCGATGGCAAGCTAGACAAGAGCACGGTTTTTCTCGATGGGCTCGATTTTCCCGCAGGTGTGTATGCGTGGCGGGACGGGGCCGTAATTGCCTGTGCCCCGGAAATTTTCTTCGCCCGAGATCGCAACGGCGACGGAGTCTGCGATGAACGAATCACTCTGATGAGTGGCTTTCCCGAAGGCAATCCACAGCATCGAGTGCACGGATTCACGTATGGATTGGATCACCGATTGTACTTTGGCCCGGGAGGTGGTGCCGATCGAATCACTGTTAGCGGCCAAGGGTTGGAAACCAAGTCACCAGAACAGACGTTTCGAGTGGCGGGTTCTGATATCAGCCTTGATCCCGACACGGCCACCATGCGTTTAGAAACAGGAGTGACTCAGTACATACGGGCTACGGATGATTGGGGTAATTGGTTTGGCAATGAAAACAGTTTGCCGATGTTTCACTACGTTTATCCGCAGCGATGGATGGAAAGGGTCCAAGCTTTTCCACGCCGTCGGTACCAACTCATGACGGATCCCCCCAGCATTCCTCCGGTCTTTCCGATCAGTCAACAGGCGGATCGATTCAATGACTTGTATGCCGTCAATCGATTTACCTCGGCGTGCAGCACGATCATCAATAGGGGAGCCGGTCAAGGCGAAGAGATGCGCGGCTATGCGCTGGTATGCGAGCCAGTCCATAATTTGGTGGCTCGATTCAAAGTCGAACCGAAGGGTGCGACATGGTCGGCCGAACGGATCGATGCCGATTCGAAGAGTGAGTTCATTCGCAGCCGAGATCCCTGGTTTCGTCCTGTCCGGATTGAGAACGCGCCCGATGGATCGTTGTGGATTGTCGACATGTATCGTTACGTGATCGAACATCCGGAGTGGATTCCGGACGAGTGGCAACGACGAATCAATGTGCGAGCGGGTGAAGATCGAGGGCGGATCTACCGTATTCGTCGCACGGAGTATGAGCCTCGGCCATTCGTTCCATTGGTCAAACTCGACGATACCAAACTAGTGAGCGAACTATTGAGCCAGAATTCATCCAGAGCGGATTTGGCTCAGCAGGAATTGATCCAGCGTTTCCGCAAACGAGGGCTTTCCGAAGAGAGCTTGAGCAAGATCCGGCAGGGCATGCTGACCGCCTTTGATTTTCGGAATCGAGCCCGAGCCTTGTCGACACTCCTCGCGATTGGAAAATGCACCTCAGCCCATTTCGAATTGTTGCTGGGTGTCGGGGATGCGCCCTGGCTCGAGTTCATGCTGCGACAAATCGATCGCATGCCGCATCCGGAGTCCATCCGTTCGGTGCTTTGGAAGAAAGTCAAGCCAGATCGAGTTCGAGAATCTCCATCGTTAGCATTGGCCATGGCTGTCGAGTCTAGTTTTGCGGCCCAATCTGACGAGGAAAAGATTGCTTGGGCACTGGCGACGCACGCAGTCGACCGATGGGTACTGGATGGGACCATGTTTCTTGCCCCGGATTCGATCGATGGAGTCCTCGCGTCCTTATTAGTCCAGGCCGATTCGGTTCCCCTGGAGAGTTCTATGGGTGTCCATGCTATGATCGAAAAAATGTTGCCCCGTGCCAGCCCTTCGCAGCGCGCTCGTATGCTATCGGAGATATCCGTTTCGACGGAGTCGCGGCCGTCATGGCATTACGCGTTAGCCCAGCAATGGGCAGCTGCTACTTCAGGTCAGTCACTGGATGCGAATCTGGCGGAATCAATCCGGGAAGCCGCCCGTTCTTCGATTCGAAAACCAGCAGAACCATCCTCGAGTCGCCTTGCAGCGATCCAATACCTGATATCCCGTTTGGGGGCGGAATGGGGACCTGACCATGACCTGTTGCTATCAATCGTCGTGAACAAGGAGGCGGCCAGTCATTCCGATGCTGTTGACGTGAGGCTCGTTCAAGAGCTTTTCAAGCTGGGTGGTTCCGCTAACGAAAAGCTAATCGATGCATGGTCAGAATTATCCATTCCAGCTCGCCGATCGTTGTTATCCGAGCTGATTGCCAAACCAGACAGGATCGGGCTTTTGATGTCCGCGGTCGAGGAACGCAAGATCGGCGCTGCGGAGTTCGATGCCGCGTCGATTGAGAAATTGCGGAGCAGCACGCGTGGTGAATGGGCCGCGAAGGTCATTCAGACCTTTGGACCGGCTCCCGGTTCCGATCGCGTGGAAGTGGTTCGGAACGTTTTAGCCAATTGGCCGGAGCGGACGGCCAAGTCCACCGAAGCCGTTGAGCAGCTCACAGGGCGTTTGGCCTATGAGAAGCACTGCGCTGTGTGCCATGAGCCGAGACAGGGAGAGGAAGGGGCCGAGGAGTCGCTTGCACCCGCGCTGCGTGGATTGGTGCAATGGACCAATGAAGCGTGGCTGACGGCAATCCTCGATCCGAATCGGGCGGTTGAGGAAAAGTATCGGTCATTCCAAGGAAAGACAGAGGATGGCGAGTTGATCACAGGGCTCAAACTGCGCGAAGATGAAAGCAGCATCGAATGGGTCAACACTGCGGGTCGCGTGAATCGACTGGACAAGTCGCAATGGATTGAATTCCAGGTGTCTGAAAAATCCTTGATGCCCGAAGGATTTGAGCAGCTGCTCAAGCCTGAAGAATTGGCGGGCATTATTCGCTATTTGCGGTCGGAGAAGGACCGATAGCTGAATGCGATACAGCCGACAATAGTGAGCCTAAGGCGCTAGCCTTGAAGTTGCGCTGTTTTGGATTCTCTCGTAGATCCGATCAAAGTTTTGCTTTGCTTTGTCGTGCTCGTGCTCGTAACCGTGCTCGAAGAAGCCCGTTCGATTACGAGCACGAGCACCATCCCCTTGCGCGTATTGAGCATGAGCACGTGAAAAAGCCAAAATAGCACAACTGCAAAAAGCGCTAGCCGAGTTGTTTCAAAGTACGAAAATCGGCTAGCGCCTCAGGCTCATGGAAGCGAGAATCGACTTTTTCGGCGGTTGTCGAATGCCGCATCGAACCCAGCGCGATAGATTGACAACTCAAGCCCCTAAAACACAGAGAGCCCTGATCAATTTGACCAAGGCTCTGGGTTGAGTTGTTTCCAACGTCACACACACGCTTATTTGTGGGTGAAGTCGAGGTACCACAGTCCGTCATCCCATTCGAGGGAGACTCGTCGCCATCCCAGGGGGACTTGAGGGTATGGATAGAACGGTCCGATGTATGGCCAAGCCGATGCACTGTATTGCTTGGGGTAGGTCACAGCAGCAGCATTAGGATAGGCTGCATAGCTGGGCCAAGCGTAGTTGGGCATGTAGGGTTGGTCGTAGCGTGGTACACCACCACCGTAGCTTGGGCCACCTTGCATCGGCATCGGTGCTTGAGGAGCTTGGACTCCTGGACCAGAGTATCCGCCGCTGACAGAACCAGCCGAAAGAGCACTCGGTGCAAAGGGTCGAGGTACTCCACCGCTGACGGCAGGAGCACCTACAGTACCGGAGTATCCACCAGCAACACCTGGGGCAGCGTAGCCTGAACCACCAACACCTGGAATGGCTTGAGGAGCGGCACCAGATAGTCCTGGTACGTTGACTCCAGGAACGTTCGGAATGCCTGGGACACCCGGAACGATTTGCCCACCCACTTGGACGGGAACGTTGGTGCTGGCTGCTCGCACGCCAGCCACACTGACTTCATCGATGACGCGGCGAACGCCTTTGCTGCGTTGTGCTGTTCCCAGCACGAGCGCCTTCTGAGCGGGAGTGGCGACATAGCCTCGTACCCACACGTCGCCATTGACGGTCGATACGTCCAGGTCGAAGTTCCTCAGTTGGCCAGCCTTTTGAGCGGAACCCAGCCTGTCAAGGATGTCATTCGTAACGGCTGTGTCGGCTGAGGAAGCAGCCGGTGTGGCAACTTCCGATGGCGTCGGCAACAAAGCGGGTGGTTCGTTGGCGGATGCAGGCACGACACTGTTGGATGCGGGTGCAGCAACGGTCGCGAGAGTGGGTGCCGCCACGCTGACTTTATTGTCGACGGATTTGACTCCGTCGGTGTCTCGAGCAGCAGCGAGTACTTTGTCCAACTGGGGTTGGCTCGCTGCGGAACCGGAGACTACCACGTTCCCGTTTTCAACGGTGAGGTCGACTTCCAATCCCTTTAGGTCGATTTGAGCTTGCTTGACGGTGGCAATGATGGCGTCGGCGATCTCGCGATCTCCACCAAACGCCGTCAAAGGAGCACCGGCGGTCAGCGAGGCAATCGCCATGCCCAAAAAGAATCGTCGCATGGATATCCTCCTACGGTTTGTTTTGCGGGAACTACGGCGCTTTGGAGCCATTCACTCTGAACCTCGGCACCTGCAAACTCATGTCTATCGACGTGTCGGAGGGAGCGTGTCGCGCGTCATCCACGATAGAAGATGCCTTCCGTGGCTGATATTCGATGAACGCGGCCCCCCACACTCGACCAGACTTGCTGGTTTGCGAATACATTCGTATGTTTCGGCATAACCGGCCCGGAAGCGAAAGGTTTTTACCAATTTTGACGGCCTTCGGGAGGATTCCTAAGCCCCAATGGCTGCGAGCGATAGGATCGCTTGCGCAGTTCAAAAAATCTGCGGAATAGGTACAGTCTATGGGATCCGAAAAGCTTTCCTAAACTAACACACGATATCCCTTCAAGATGTCCCTTCAAGTCCCACTCCATCGCGGTACCCGCTCCGTTCCCATCCAGAGCCAGCTTTTAAAGCGGGCTGTCAACACGATTGCCACCGATTACGGTTGGTCGGAAGGGCAGATCTCGTTGGCCATCGTGGATGATTCCGAGATCCATCGCGTCAATCGGGAGTTCCTCAAGCATGACTACCCGACGGATGTGATCAGTTTTGATACGACCGAGAACGACGAATTCCTCGAAGGGGAAATTGTCGTCAGCGCGGATACCGCCAAACGTGTGGCGGAAGAAAGCGGCTGGAAGCCAACGCATGAACTCCTTCTGTACGTGATCCATGGAATGCTGCATATCATCGGGTTGAATGACAAATCGTCGGCCGATACAAAGAAAATGCGCGAAGCGGAACGCTACTATATGGAATTGTTGACGGGTGACGCATCCGTCTGCAGCGACGCCCTCGCAATAAAAAGGCCACCGGCCCAAGAAGTCGGGGAACGAGAGAAAAAGAGGTCGGGGAAGAATCGCCCCGGCTGAGAAAAAGAATCGGGACCCTGACGGCCCGGCCTGGGTTCCAAAAGTGGTCTCTTGGCCGCGGGCATCGCGCGTGTTGGGAATAGCCTGGTCCCAAACGAACCCCCTACGCCTGCTAGACGATCCGGCAATCGAGCTCAGTTCGGGAACTCCTCGATGTGGCAAGATTATGCTATCGTACTCGCCGATGGGTAAGTCTGGCATCGAAACAATGGATGAGCATCTTGAACGATACAACCCACTGGCTGATCGAAAATGGACGCTTGATTGATCCGGCGACTCGAATGGATCGGATCGGTAGGCTATTACTTGTGGATGGCAAGATCGCTGCGATCGATCCTGCAGATGGGGATGTGCCTGCAAATGTGGAACGCGTGGATGCACGGGGTTGCATCGTCGCTCCGGGCCTTTTTGACTTGGCCACAGAATTTGGTGAACCTGGTCGCGAGGAAGACGAGACCATTGTGACGGGAACGGCTGCCGCCATCGCGGGTGGCTATACTTCCGTGGCGTTATCACCCAGCACCGACCCTCCAATTGATACGGCGGCTAGCGTCGAGTTTATCTACTCCAAGGGATTGCGGGCGGATCATTGCCGTTTGCTGCCGATCGGATGCGTTAGCAAGGAGCGAAAGGGAGAGTCCCTGGCCGAGATCGGTTCGTTGGTCGAAGCGGGGGCCGTAGCTCTCAGCGATAGCCCATCGGCCATCGAGAACACGGGACTGCTGCGAAGAGCGCTCGAATACTGCAGCATGTTTGACCGCTATCTCTTCGATCATCCCGAAATTGGTTCCCTGTCCCGAGGGGGAGTCATGCATGAGGACG
>Ga0194055_10002358_pt1 | contig 15043 bp, 11 predicted proteins | sample SepL449m_MetaG_FD_155482 | JGI IMG/M metagenome (GOLD analysis project Ga0194055, IMG submission 155482) | Anoxic zone freshwater microbial communities from boreal shield lake in IISD Experimental Lakes Area, Ontario, Canada - Sep2016-L442-9m | ecosystem: Environmental > Aquatic > Freshwater >... | reverse complement strand
ATGCTGCTTACTGGACGTTGAAATGGTCGGACTTGATTCGTAACAACAGTCGCGACCTGCAGGACACCGGGATGTGGGCCTTGCACAACTGGATCAAGGGAGCGTTCCGACAGAATCTGTCGTTCGACAAATTCGTCTCACAACTGGTCCAGGGGAAGGGATCGAGTTTTTCCAACGGGCCTGCCAATTACTTCATCGTCAACAACAATCCAAATGAACTGGCCGAGTCGACTTCGCAACTGTTCCTGGGAACTCGACTGACCTGCGCGCAGTGTCACCATCATCCATTCGAGAAATACAGCCAGGACGACTACTACAGTTTCGCCGCGTTCTTCGCTCGCACAGGATTGAAGACCAGCCAGGAATTCGGGCTATTTGGTGGTGAACGTGTCGTCGTGATCAAAACCGGCGGTGATGTTCGGCAACCGCGAACGGGCAAGGTGATGCCACCCAAGCCGCTGGATGCAGAACCCGTCGATCATCCGCTCGACCGGCGAATTGCTCTCGCGCAGTGGATGACGGCCCCGACCAACACGGCATTTCCGCGAGCGACCGTCAACCGCTATGTCAGTTATCTGCTGGGACGAGGCATCGTCGATCCCGTTGATGATCTGCGAGCGACGAATCCCCCGACCAATCCCGCGTTGCTGCAGACTCTTTCCGATGACTTCGTGAAGAGTGGCTTCAATCTGAAGCAGCTTGTCCGAACGATCATGGTTTCGCGACTGTATCAGCTTGATTCTCAACCGACCTCGCAAAACGTCGCCGACAGCCGTTTCTACAGCCATTTTGAAGTGAAGCGACTGACGGCGGAACCACTGCTGGATGCCATCGATCAGGCTGCTGGGACCCAGACCAAGTTCAAGGACCTGCCACTGGGAACGCGAGCCATTGAGATCCCTGACGCCGAGTATCCAGACTACTTCCTGAACACATTCGCCAAGCCACGCCGGACGAGTGTGTGTGAATGCGAACGCTCGCCCGATGCCAATCTGGCTCAGGCCCTGCACACGCTGAACGGGGACATTCTGTCGACAAAGATCAGCGCCAAGGGAAGCCGTGTCGACAAACTGCTGGCCGAAAAGAAAACGCATGCCGAGATCGTCACGGACCTCTATTATGCCACCTTGTGCCGGGCACCCTCCCCACCGGAAATTGCCGCCGCAGAACAATTGTTGACGGATTACCAGAACCCTAAGGAATGCTACGAAGACCTGCTGTGGGCATTGATCAATTCCAAGGGATTTTTGTTTGTGCGATGAATCAATTCCATTGCGCAGTCCGAGTTAAACACTGGAACGTCTTGACGGTGTTGTCGACTTGCTTATGCCGCCAACAGTGGCAATCAAAAGGCCGTTCGATTCAAATCGTGTCCGCCGTGGTGTGAATGCGAATCCACGGATTCCGCGTCCCACTGCCCAGAAACAGCACGTTCGCTGTTTTTACGATGGGACGGATTTCACGAATTCTGGTCGAGATGCAAACTATGCTGCTGATGGAATCTCAAGGGGGAGTGGTCCGATTAACGTTGAATCGGCCGGAACGGCGGAACGCGTTGTCTGAGGCGATGCTGACCGAACTTGGTACCGCATTGGACCAGATTGCAGCGGACCGGACTGCTCGTGTCGTAGTGCTGGGGGCTGCCGGGTCGGTCTTCTGTTCCGGACACGATCTTGGCGAGATGGCAGGTCGGCCCGAAGCGGACTATCAAACGCTGTTTTCCCGCTGTTCGCGAGTCATGCAGCAGATCCGCAAGCTTCCACAACCCGTGATCGCTCGAGTGCAAGGTCTGGCGACGGCAGCAGGCTGCCAGTTGGTTGCCACGTGTGATCTGGCAGTCACTGTGAATGAAGCCAGGTTCGCCACGCCTGGAGTAAAAATCGGGCTGTTTTGTACAACGCCAATGGTTCCACTCGTCCGGGCAATTCCTCCCAAGGTGGCGATGGAAATGCTGCTGACAGGAATCCCGATCACGGCGGCTCGAGCACTAGAGGTTGGGCTGGTCAACCGCGTTGTCGCCCCTGATCAACTCGATGCGTCGATCAAGGAACTGACCGACGCCATCGTCGCCAGCAGCGGAGCTACCATGAGTCTGGGCAAACGCGCCTTCTATGATCAACTCGCCCTGGACGAAGGGACCGCGTACGATCGAGCGACGTGTGTGATGGTAGAAAATGCTGTTCAGTATGATGCTCAGGAAGGAATTACCGCATTCCTGCAGAAGCGTCCACCGCAATGGAAAACCGAATGACGGCGAGCTTTATCGGGCGAGCGTCGCGTTCGGCACGGGTCTCCTGGCCATCGTTCGGCGCGGGTCTCCTGACTCCGCCGAAACCCCCGACCGCAGGTCTCCTCCTCGTCCTGTTCCTGTTTCCGACACCACGTCGATCAACATCAGGCCCATGAATCATGTCTCTCATCGGTTTTGACGACCTGTATCAGTTCGCTGACAATCTTCCGACACCCATTTCCGTCGTCGCTGCGGGTGGTGCCGATCCGACAGTGCTGCAAGCCCTGTCACTGGCACTGCGCCGAGGCTGGATCGCTCCCGTGTTGACGGGGAAATCGGACGAGATCCAGCAACTGGCCAACGACCTGCAGATCGACCTGACAGGTTTTCGGATTGTCGACGCCGATGATCCTGCAGGTGCCGCCGTTGCCGAAATTCAGGCGGGACGGGCTCAAACCTTGATGAAGGGACAGATCGCTACGCCCGCACTGATGAAAGCAGTGCTGTCGCGTGAGACAGGCTTGCGTACCAACCGCTGCATCTGCCAGGTTGTCCTGATGGAAATTCCACGCGACCGACGTCGGTTCCTGTTGTCAGACACAGGAATTACGATTCAGCCCACGCTCGATCAAAAGGCAGATATCCTGCAGAGTCTGGTGGAGGTTGCGTCTGTCCTGCGCGAAAACGGATCGACGGAACCTCCACGCATCGCGGCGATGGCTGCGACGGAAAAGCCGTCAGAAGCGATGCCCGATACTCTCGATGCTGTAGAATTGACGCGTCGAAACGCGGCGGGCGAAATCCAGGGATGTGTCGTTCAGGGGCCGCTGTCATTCGATCTGGCGTATGCCACGGATGCAGGCGAAAAGAAAAAGATCGAAGGGGGCGTTGTCGGGGCAGCCGATGCGATGCTGTTTCCTGACCTGCTCTCCGCAAACCTGACCGTGAAGGCCATCATGTACACCGCCGATTGCCGGTTTGGTGGAGTGCTGTGGGGAACTCGCTGTCCTGTCGTCTTCATGTCGCGAGCCGACACGACCACGACGCGTTTGAACTCACTGGCCCTGACACTGCGTATGCTGTCGTCGATGAATTTGTGAATGGCAGGCAATCGACTGCCCCGTGCTGAAATATCGGTGTGCTGAATCGGGAACTTCGAAAAATGCAGACTCGCCAGAAACTTCAAGATTGGGAATGCCCATCAAGCGATCGCTCTCCTGATGACACGAAGCGTCTGAACCCCGTCGTCAGGTCCGTCGATATCATCGTGGCTGTGCTGATGATCAGCCTGACAGCGATGACGGCGGCGGCCACGGCACAAGAAACCGGGCGATCTCTTCGACAGAATGACGATCGAATTCCTGACGCCATGGACCCTGCCGCGGCAAGGAAGTCGATGAAAGTCTCTCCGGGCTTTCGAGTCGATCTGGTGGCACACGAACCATTGACGATGGACCCGGTTGCGATGGATTGGGGACCTGACGGCAAGTTATGGGTTGCCGAGATGGCCGATTACCCGCGCGGGATGGACGACAAAGGTCAGCCGGGGGGACGAGTCCGTTTCCTGGAGGACACCAATGGCGACGGAATCTATGAGAAATCGACGCTGTTTCTCGATGGTGTCGCATTTCCCAATGGAGTTCTCGCCTGGAGAAAAGGAGTTCTGGTCTCAGCAGCTCCCGACGTTTTCTACGCTGAGGACACCGATGGCGACGGGAAAGCAGATCTGAAGAAAGTCTTGTTTACCGGCTTCGCCGAAGGGAATCAGCAGCATCGCGTCAACGGGTTTTCACGCGGGTTGGACAACTGGCTGTACCTTGCAAATGGTGACAGCGGTGGAACGATTCGAGCCGTCGCAGCGCTGATGCGACCAATCGCAGTCGAAGAGGTGAAGGCTATCGATATCCGCGGACGTGATGTGCGGATCAGGCCTGACACAGGGGAACTGGAAGCGATTGCCGGCCAGTCTCAATTCGGTCGGAATCGAGATGACTGGGGAAACTGGTTCGGAAACAACAACAGCCGACCGATGTGGCATTACCTGCTTGACGACCACTATCTGCGGCGGAATCCGTTTCTGATCGCTCCTGTTCTGCAAAAGGATGTGTCCGTCGCACCGGGTGCGGCACCGGTCTTTCCTACCAGTCGCACGTTGACCCGATTCAATGATTTTCATGCCTTCAACAGATTTACCTCCGCCTGTTCGTCCATGGTTTACCGCGACGATGCGATTGCAAAAGGAGGCGATGCACAGGTCTTTATCAGCGAACCTGTTCACAATCTTGTTCATCGCGAGATCCTGCGGTCTGACGGATTGAGCTTCACCAGCCAGCGGAGCGACCAGGAACAGAATTCCGAATTCCTTGCCTCGACCGACAACTGGTTCCGCCCGACTCAGATCAAGACCGGCCCGGATGGTGCACTCTACGTGGCTGACATGTATCGACTGGTGATTGAGCATCCCCAGTGGATTCCGATTGAATGGCAGAGAAAACTCGACTTGCGAGCGGGCCAGGACAAGGGACGCATCTGGCGTGTTGCACCGATCGATACGAAATTACGCGCCATACCACGTCTCGACAGTATGACGACCGCGCAACTGGTCGCAGCATTGTCGCATGCGAACGGCTGGCAACGCGATCTGGCACAGCAACTGATTCTGGATCGTGCTGATCCTGCAGCAATTCCACTGCTGGCCGAAGTGGCCACTGGCCAGCCACGTCCCGTTGCTGACACTCCGACATCGTTGGCGCTGGGACGACTCCACGCGCTCTGCACGCTGGATGGCCTTTACGATCACGAGGCGTTGCGGCCTGCTGTGCGGGATGCCCTTGTTCAACTGCTGCCGACAGTCCTCACCGATTCTCATGCGGGGGTGCGTCGGCACGCTGTGCGAATCTGTGAACGGTTCCCCGAGCCGAACGCAGCGATCTGGCAACGGTTGATTGAGCGAGTCGATGATCCTGATCCACAAGTCCGGATGCAACTGGCCTATTCATTGGGTGAATTCCAACATGCAGACGTGGGAAGAGTGCTCGGGCGTCTCGCTGTCGCCGGGCCAATGAAGAATGCCATTTCTGGCAGCGGACCATTGCATCCACAGTTCACTGCGGCCGTTCTCAGTTCGCTGAACTCAGTCAATCTGGAATCGGTGCTGTCGGAAGTCATGCAACATGCGGCCAGTCAGTCCGAGTTGCCGCAGCAGTTGCTGGCACAGGCAACCGCCTTCGATCATCTTCCTTCACTCGTGGCGCTACTGACACGTGCAACAGAGCCGACCAAAACCGGTACCTATGAGCGATGGCAGTACGCCGCAATTGAGCAGTTTCTGATTTCACTCGATCGCCGTTTTGCGACGCCTGACAAGTGGCTGCTCGGTCTGAACCCCGAAACTCGACCCGTGGCGCTACGATTGCAGGCGCTGCTGAAAGTCGCCCGATCTGTGGGAGCCAACGAAGACAGCAAACTGGAAGACCGCAAACTGGAAGACCGCATCGCAGCTATCCGGGTTCTCGGCCGAATGGCGGATTCGCACGAGGATCTGGAACTGTTGAAAACCTTAATCACGCCGCGGCATCCGCCGGAACTGCAGTCTGCTGCGATGGCCACTTTGGCAAGGATCCGATCGAATGATGTTCCGACAACATTGATCGCCGGTTTCAGGTCACTTGCCCCCAGCCAGCGGGCTCAGGCGAGTGACATCCTGCTGAGTCGCGACGGCTGGCGGGATCTTTTGTTGACTGCGATTGAAGAGAAGAAGATTTCTCCGACCGATCTGGATGCTGCCTCGCGGCAACGGTTGTTGGACCACAAGACGAAGTCTGTCGCAGATCGCGCCGCAAAGCTTTTGTCGGTAAATCTGAATTCAGATCGAGCGAAGCTGGTCGCGGAATATCTTCCAACGGTTCGAACTGGCGGTGATGCGCAGCTTGGCAGTCAATTGTTCAAGGTACGCTGCTCGCAATGTCACAAGCTGGGTGAAATCGGACATGCCGTCGGACCGGATCTCGCATCGCTCACCGATAAATCGCCGGATGCGATGTTGACAGCCGTGCTGGATCCGAATCGAGCGGTTGAGACGAAGTTCCAATCATTTATTGTGATTACCAAAGCAGGAGTCACTCACACGGGACTGATGGCCACGGAAACTGCGGGAAGCATCACGTTACGTGCGGCCGAGGGGAAAGAGATCACACTGCTGCGGAGTGAGATTGATGAAATCGAAGGCCTTTCAAAATCCTTGATGCCTGAAGGTCTGGAACGCGAATTGAAACCGTCTGATGTGGCGGCACTGGTCGAATACATTCGTCGTAACGTTCCGCTCCCCGCAATCAAGAAATTTCCCGGCAATGAACCACGCGTTGTTAAGCCGGACGGGTCAGGAGTATTCAACCTGAACCCGAATACCGCGGAGATCTATGGTCCAACGATTGTCATCGAGGAAAAGCACAAGAACCTCGGCTGGTGGAGCAGTGCGGACGATATCGTCGTCTGGACCGTCGACGTTCCCCGACCGGGCAAATATGCCGTCAGTTGGACCTACGCATGCGAGCCGAATGCGGCAGGAAGCCGGTTGGTTGTCGAAGCGGCCGGAAAATCGCTGACACATCGGGTCGACAAAACAGAGAACTGGGAGACGTACGTGAACCAGCAAATTGGTGAAATCGAACTTCCCGCTGGGCAAGTTCGCGTCACTCTGAAACCCGCCTCGCGCCCGCTGCCTGCTCTGGCGGATGTCAAAGGTGTCGTGCTGACTCCGAGATAGGCCCTAAAAAAAGCAGATGTCACGGTCCCCTAATGGAAACCGTGACATTTGCGAAAGTCGGCGTCACACAATCATTCAGGCAAGGCAGGAAGCCAGGAACAGAGGTACATCGCTCGTGGAACAGTCGATTCCACCAGCAGCTTCCAGGGATCGATTGATGGCTTGGCGTGCATGCTACCGCCCATCAACTGTTCCAGGACTGATGTTTCTGTCCGGTAGTAAACGACGCGTGCCTTCTCCAGGCCGAGTTTTGCCTGCAGGGCCTTCAGTGCATCTTCCTCATAACCAATTTCGTCAACCAGTTTCTTTTCCTTCGCGTCGTCGGCAGTATAGATCTGACCAGTTGCCAGCGCCTTGACCGCATCGGCGTCGAGCGGCTCGCGATTGTCATCAATCACTTTGATGAATTTCTGGAACGACTGATCCAGGATGTTTTCCCACAACTTTCGCTCGTTTTCGGTCATGGGGCGGAACGGATTGAGGGCGTCTTTGAATTCGCCGGTCTTCAGAGGATCCGAAGCGACGCCAATCTTGTCCGCCAGTTTGCTGGCATCATAGCGAGGGATGATGACGCCGATCGAACCGGTCCAGGTGGTTGGTTCGGCATAGATCTTCCCTTCTGGTCCGGCACCCATGGCAATGTAGTATCCGCCCGAAGCCGCCATCCGTTTCATCTGGACATAAATCGGTTTTTGCTTTTCACCAAGTTGCTTCAATCGGTGGTAAATCTCATGGCTGTCGGCGACGAGGCCACCAGGGCTGTCAACAACCAGCAGGACACCCTTCACGTGGTCATCTTTGCCAGCGTGTTCGATCTGACGAATCAACCGCTCGGTAAACGGCGGCATGATGGTCCCATCGACGGTCAGGACAACGATCTTGTCTTTGGCATGTTCATCGCCTGAATGGAACCGCTCGGTCGGCCCTTCGGTCTTGGCAAAGTATTCGTGGTACGAACTGTACATGCTGACGTTGCACAGGACAGAAAAGCCGAGTCCCGCCAGCAGGAGCCGAGTCATCCAGCTACGCCAGAAACTGGGGCTGGAATGAACGACAACGGTTTGTGGCGCTGGTGCAGTGGGCTGTAAAGGGGAAGAGGGAGTAAACACTTTGCCGTCACTCATGTCTTTATGTTCCAATGGCGTTAGATAAATGAGACGATTTGCTGACGTTCAGCAGGAGCATGTCCGCTCATGGCTGAAAGCCCCATGTTTATGGAATTCCAGCGTAGTCTGAGACGGGACAAACGTCCAGACGGTTCTGAGAATAGACGGGGAAGAGGAGACCTGCGTTCGGGCGCTTCGGTGGGATCGGAAGACGGTCGAAAGGCCCGCGATGAACACGCGTAAATTTGATCCAAGGCCGATTTCGTGGCTTGCAGATCAGCAATTGGAAGCACGCGAATGGTAAGAAAACAGTAGTGGGGAAGTCGTTGCTACAACCCGGTCAAGCCGGGTGGAGAGCCAGTCGCGACACTTCACTCGTAACGTAGCTGTTCAGTTGTGATCCCGGCGGAAATCATCTGTTGCGCATGTCTATAGAATTGGTTTCCGCTGGGCTTGCCGCTTGCCCCAGCGGGACCAGCAACTGCAAGCTACCAATCCATCATCATTCACTGGAAACAGCTCTCCGCCCGGCTTGACCGGGTGGAAGCAATACCTTGTCGTCTATAGCGAGTTCGGGAAGTGCTTCTGTCTCGGATTGTTTGTCATCACGGCACGCTGTAGCATCCCCCCTCGCAATGATTGAGTTTTCGGACGGACTGATTTGTGGGGCAGTTACTGACGGGCTTTGAAACATGTGGCAGCATTTCGAGATCCAGGGGACGGGGAGTTATCTGCCCGGAGCCGGAGTGTCTGCAGCCGAAATTGAAGAGCGAGGTCGATTGCCCGCCGGGTGGATTGCCCAGCACACTCAGGTCTCTGTGCGTTACGAATGTGCTCGTCCCGAAACACTGGCAACCATGGCTCGCCATGCTATTCAACGGGCCATGGATGATGCGAACGTCACCTGGAAAGAGATTGATCTGCTGATTGACTGCAGCACGTCGCGGCATCAGCCGATTCCCTGCAATGGAGCGATCCTTCAATCACTGTTTCTGCCGGAGTCCGATGGCGTTCCCGTGATGGATATCCATGGGACGTGCCTTGGATTCATGCTGGCGTTGAACGTTGTGAATGCCTTGTTTGGCACAGGAGAGTACCAGCGAGTCTTGCTGGTGGTTTCTGAAGCGACCATGGCCGCTGCGAACTGGAATGAACCCGAAAGTTCGACGCTACTCAGTGATGGTGCCGCTGCGATGGTGCTGCAGAAGCGGGAGCCTGCACCAACATTCTACTTCCGACATGAAACATACTCGGAACATCTCGAAGATTGCCAGGTCTTGGGGGGAGGTCATTCGATTCCTGCGTTTGAGTACACCGCAGCGAGGGATGATGCATTCCGTTTTCATATGGAGGGTCCGCGATTATTCCGCACGGCTTTGCGTCGCCTTCCACCACTCGTGGAACAGTTGATAAATGACAGCCAGACCCCGCGCGATGCGATACTGTTTGTACCCCATCAGGCGTCGCCCCACGCCGTAGAAGCCGTGCGACGTCGATTGAAGGTTTCGCCCGACAGCTTCATCAATCGTGCTTCGGTGCTCGGCAACATGGCTTCCGCCAGTATTCCTGTTGTTTTCGACCAGTTGCGACGTGATTGCCTGTTGCGGACTGGTCAGCCAGTGATGTTTCTCGGGACATCGGCCGGATTTTCTCAGGCAGGACTGCTCTTCACACCATGAGTACATCTCTTCAATCCGTGCGGTTTCTGACATCGGGATGGTGTTCGCAATTTGCGTGGCTGGTGGGGGCTCGTTCCTGGAAGTGGATTCGCTTTTACGCAGTCTTCATTTACTTCGAGCATCCCGTTCACGGCGGTTGCCTGATCGACACGGCCTACAGCGACGAATTCTTCAAAGCGACCCGTTGGCTTCCAGAACGTAGTTATCGTTGGCTGACTCCGGTTCGTCTGGAGGCGTCGCGCGACGCCAGTGCGACGCTGCAATCCCGAGGGATTGACTCCGAGTCGATCCGTCAGATTTTTGTGACACACTTTCATGCGGATCACATTGCTGGACTGAAATGTTTTCCGAACGCCACTTTCGTCTACCGAAGTGCCGCGTACGACAACCTGAAGAAAACACCGGTGCGCCAACAGGTGCGGCATGGATTTTTGAAAGACCTGATGCCAACGGATTTCGAAGAGCGCGGGAAGATCATTCACGAGGAACAGTTCGTGGCGGGTCAGGGCGACTGGTACGAATTTCGAATCTTCGATTTTTGGGGAGACGGCAGTCTGATCCTGGTCGATTTGCCGGGACATGTCGATGGACACTTCGGCTGTGTTCTGCAAACCGATGATCGGCCTCTGTTTTACATTGTGGATGCCTGCTGGCACGTGCAGGTGATGTTGGAACAATCTCCGCTGCCGTGGGTCAGTCGACGGTTTCAACATGATCCGACCGCCTATTTCGAGACGCAGGCCAAACTGCGACGCCTGACCGAACGAACGGGAATGGAATTGATTGCCTGTCACTGCCCGAGAACATTGAACCATGTCTCGTGAACTTCGTATCGATATTGTCACACCGCCATTCGCTGGCCACTTGTACCCGGCACTCGATCTGGCGAGTCGTCTGCGGTCGCGAGGGATCGAAGGGATTCGAATCCTGACAACAGCCGGGGGAGCCGCTCCGATTGCTTCGGCGGGCTTCCCGTTTGTCGAGATCCTGCCAGGCCACGACCAGGCGGTCTGGTCGATTGCGAACACTCGGATGCAGGTCGGTTCAAACCCCATGCAGATGTGGCGACAGGTTCAGAAGAATCTGGGGCTGATGCACGAACTGAAACGCCAGTTGACGGAAACCTGGCAGGCTGAACCGCCGGATCTGGTGATCGCAGACTTCGTCGTTCCCGTCGCAGGTCTGACGGCAATGGGGCTGGGGATTCCCTGGTGGACGGGGATGCCCAGCCCCTGCGTTCTCGAAACAAAGGATGGAACGCCTGCCTATCTGGGTGGCTGGATGCCGCGAAATGACTTGTATGGACGTGTCCGCGACTGGATCGGGCGCAAGACTGTTCGGACATTCAAAAAGATGTCGGCCTGGATGTTTTCACGTCCGTTGAAGTCGCTCTCGATCCCAAGTCTGTATCGTGCTGATGGAACGGAAGTGGTCTATTCTCCCGAACGAATCCTCGCCTATGGAATGAAAGAATTCGAGTTTGAAAGAACATGGCCAGACTGGTTTCACTTCATTGGGCCGTTGATTATCGCACCGACACTTCCAGGTCCGGAACTGCAGTGGGACGAGACCAAAAAGACGGTACTGGTGACACTGGGAACTCATCTGCCCTGGGCCAAATCCCAGGCGATCGAGTTGATGCAGGAAGTGGCCCGCAAAATGCCTGACACGATCTTTCATTTCTCGCGCGGTCGAATGGGAACGCGAGAAGTCGAGATTCGTGATAACCTGCATTTATACGACTTCGTCCCTTACAATGCGTTTCTGCATCGGTATGACGCGGCGATCATCCATGGTGGAACCGGCATCACCTATACCTGCATTCAGCATGGCATTCCGATGCTGGTCTGGCCGCATGACTACGACCAGTTTGACCACGCGGCGCGGATTGTCCATCACCAGCTTGGCTTGCGTCTGAAACCCCAGGCCAGCCAGATCGTACGAGACCTGCAAACATTGACCACGAGTCCCACAATCCGTGCGTCGCTGGACCGCTATCAACGGTTGTATTGCAATTATGATCCTGGCCAGACAGTCTTTGACGCCCTGTCATTGATTGATCGCAGTCGCAGAAAACTGGAATAGGTTTTGATTACGCTGTGAAATGATCGTGTGTATAATCTTCGGCAACAAAGCATGTCACCGTCACCGGTTATCACCAATGAAATTCACTCACCATGCGAGGACGACTGATGGACGGCAAGGCAGACAACAGCGATGATTTTGATGTGGAAGAAGCCTTGGGCTGGGCCGAATTCTGTGGCTGGTCAGCATTGGTGATGACCCCGATCATCTGGTGGCTGCAGGGACCATCCGTTTCCACCGATCAGTATGTCGTCCGTTGTTCGTTGATCGTGATTTCCTGCGTTGTTGCCGTCGGGCTCAGAATTCGGAACGTGATGAAACGGAAGAAAACGTCCTGACTTTGACTCTGCGGAAACCGCAAAAAGTCCCCCGCACCCGGCCAATGATCCAGCACCATTGGCTCCAGTCGGATTGACATCGTCGCGAGCGGGGAACTACGATCTCCCCAGATGGAATGTCTGTTGCTCGTTGAGTTTCGGGAGTCACGGATGTCAAACAGAGCGATTATTTCCATGGAACGGATCTGGCAGGGACTTCGAGTCTCGCTGGTTGTGACGGTGCTGTTCATACTTCTGGTCCGACCTGGAATCGCTGCCGAGAGCGAAACGACCGACGGGACGGATCATCCACTGCTGGTGATTACCGGGGCGAGTGTTAATCGCATTCTGGACCGAGCAGTCGAAGTCATGCAGTCGCGAGGGGTCGAGACGACGCGTGAGGAGATCTTCCAGCGGATTCAATCTCAAGGAGATCCTGTAGTTTTGCAGGATGTTGAAAAGTGGTTCGATTTTAACCGCCCCATCGGCTTGATGATGTTTTTTCGGATGGAATCTACTGACGATTCAAAAATCAAAACCAAGGCGACGCCTGCCGAAAGTGAAGAGATCGAGGACGGCGATGCCAAACTTGGGAAGCAGACCGGGCAATCTCAGCCATCAGGAATGGAACCATGGTTTGATTCATTGGACGACGCTGACTTCAGTCGCATCGTGTACTTTATTCCCATCAAGGACTTTAACCTGTTTCTGACAGCGGCAAAGCTGACTCCGGTCACAGGTAAGCCTCATTGCTTTCGCGATGAAAAAGGGAATGAAAGTTTCGCACGTCGAATCGGGGACTATGTCATCGCTGGAGAAGTGGAATTAGTTGAGAACTGTCCCGACCCACGCAGTCTGTCACGATCCATCCTCGGCAAGAACGATGTTGCAGCTTCCGTCCAACTCAAAGGATTGCCACCGCTTCCGCGCAACCTGGGCGCGGAAGGGATCAAGGCGGCCTTCGATGCGTCGTTACAGCAGCGCGATGACGAACCGGAACACGCGTATCAATTACGCAGGGCAACTGGTGATCTGGTTCGCGAAATCCTGGAATTGACGGTGTCGCACATCGATGAAATTAACTTGGGTGCGCGGCTTGAACCCAAGACAACGCAAGCCATTCTTGAAGTCGAGTTTTCGGGAGAAAAAGGGGGCGAACTTTCTAAGTTCTCGGCGGAACTGACTCCTCGGCGACTTCCTTTCAGCAGCGTCGTGAAAGCGGGTTCCGCGTTTTCGATGGAACTCGCACTGCCACTTCCAGAACGCCATGCGAAGCCGATTGCAGCAGCGATCAGGAACTACGTGGCGACAGCCAAAGATGCTGAGGCGAGTTTGTTGGAAGAGTACGTCAGTCTGATTGAGTTTGGTTGCAAGATTCTGGACTCACGCCAACTGGACTTGATCGTGATTGACAAGGAAGGCTTGGGAACGACTCGTCTGATGGGGATTGCTGTCCCCGGCGGACCGCAATTTCCACAACAGTTTCAGCAGTTTCTGGAAGGTGCCAAAGGTGAGATGAAACTCGAACTGGCGGTCGATGAACTCAACGGTTGGCCCGTGCACCGTCTCGAAATTGAGGATGAAGTTTCGCTCTTGAAACTGTTCACGGAGGGCATTTCCGAATCAGCCAGCGGGAATCCGCCTCCATTCTGGATTGTCGCCACACCTCAGGCCGTCTGGCTTGGTTCGGCTCCACAGAGCGATGGTGAACGATTACCGGAATTCATGAAAACAGCGATCGAACTCCATTCGAAACGTGTTCCGAATCCGCAAAAGAACTTCCGTGGAAATCCCCTGCAGATGGCTCTGCACACACGCCAGTGGGTCAATTTGTTTCTGGAAGAAGTGAATGTCGAGCAAAACGACAATCCTGGACTTCAGAAAGAAATTCAAGAACAGGTTGAGAAGCGCAAACGTGATCGTGATGAACTGATGGCCACGTACGAAAATGCATCTGACGAATTGGTCGTTGAACTTCAACCGTCACCCACCGGCTGGAAGCTGAGCATTCAATTGGATGAAGTTTACATTCGGCTGATCAGCCGAGCCGTGAGTTTTGGCAATCTCGATTCCACGAAAGTACCTGAGGCTCAGAAAAGCGAGTGATGGTCAGAATAGCGAATCAAACTCAAATCGAGCGTCTTCGGTGGCTGCCGAAACGGCAACCGGGTCTACCCTGTTACTCTTCGAAATATGTGGTGCAGAGGTGAGGGAAAACGAACATGCCTGAAGATTCGCTTAGGATGTCTTTCCCAGCAGATTGACGACAAAGATACGTCCATGGCTGATTCAAACGCCAGTCTCAGTGGCCTGAGATCTTCGACGGTCCCACCCAGATCGGCGGCCAGACGGGCTTCCGGGACGATTTGTGAGACGTCCCGATTCAATACTTTGCCAAGTTCCCGGGCGGCCCGTCTGTTCGGCAGAGAGCATTTCGATTCCTCCTTTGAGGCAAATCGTACAGACCTCGCGCGAGGGCTCATTCGCTGCAACTGGCGAGAGCCCGATCCTACTGGGGAAATGTCATCATTGGGTGGCCGCAGCCTGCAAACGACATGACGGCCCGTTAAGGCCGTCATTTAATCTTGCGATTCTTCCGGAAGTCCAATCACAGACCTGTCTTCAGGCGACGCAGTTTCCGTCGCTTGATCTTCCAGCGACGATCACGTTTTTGCTTTGTTGTGAGCTTCTTCATAACAGCACCGTTTCATCAATATTCAGGAAATGAGACCGCCGGGGCCTCGGAAGGTCGAGCCAAACAGGATACCAGACAGATCGGCTGGCGCAAAGGGTGCCCACTGTGGTTTCGGACGAATTCCTTCCCACAGTAATCGCGAGCCGAAAGATGTGCCCTTTTCGAT
>Ga0194055_10002357_pt1 | contig 15043 bp, 14 predicted proteins | sample SepL449m_MetaG_FD_155482 | JGI IMG/M metagenome (GOLD analysis project Ga0194055, IMG submission 155482) | Anoxic zone freshwater microbial communities from boreal shield lake in IISD Experimental Lakes Area, Ontario, Canada - Sep2016-L442-9m | ecosystem: Environmental > Aquatic > Freshwater >... | reverse complement strand
GCTCCGCCATGGCCGCGATCGCCTGGTTCGTGCAGGAGGTCCACTACCCGCTCTTCGCCAGGGTCTCCGACGGCAGCGATGCCTCGGCTCCCGGCGGAAAAACAGGGGCTGCGGCCCTTGACTATCACGCCGAGAATCTCCGGCGGACGCGCCCGATCGTCCTGGTACCGATGGCGGTCGAAGCCGCCACGGCCACATGGCTAGCGGTTTTTCCCCCGGCCGCCGTCGGCCGCCCACCCACACTCGTGGGTCTGGCCTTGGTGGCCGCGGTCATCCTCTCAACAGGCTTGGTGCAGGTGCCGCTCCATGCCGCTCTCCGGGACGGAGTCGCCTCCTCGGACACCATCGACCGGCTCGTCCGCAGTACCCGGTGGCGAACCGTCGTGTGGACTGCCCGGTCGCTGCTCGCGGCGTGGATGCTCCATGCGTCGCAAGGCTCGGCATGAAAGCTTCGCTCTCAACAATGCCAGCAGTCGAGCGTGGCGAACCACTGCCCCGGGCAGAATATCCCGGCACGACATCCGGGCGAACGCCCGGGAAAACAGAAGGGTGGCTAACGGGACTCGAACCCGCGACCCCTAGAATCACAATCTAGTGCTCTAACCAACTGAGCTATAGCCACCGCGATAATCGGCCGGAGTGACATTCTAACAGAAAACCACGCCGGTCCACTGCCCCCCGGCAAGAGCCGGTTTTCAGCGGCGATCTGCCCACCGTCGCGACTCACTCGCGCCGCCGGGAATCGAGGAGGATCGTCACCGGACCGTCATTGACGAGGCTCACCTCCATGGTGGCGGCGAACACCCCTTGGGCCACCGGCCGGCCGGCCTCGCGCTCCAGCGCGGCGAGGAAGCGTTCGTAGAGCGGCACCGCTTCCTCCGGCCGCGCCGCCCGGAGAAAGCTGGGGCGATTCCCCTTCTGCGTGGCCGCATGGAGCGTGAACTGGCTGACCACGAGCAGGCCGCCGTCGATGTCGACGACGCTCCGGTTCATCTTCCCCGCCTCGTCGGCGAAGATCCGCATCCGCGCGGTCTTCTCCGCCACCCAGTCGGCATCGGCCGAGGCATCCCCTTCCTCGACGCCGACGAGCACGAGGAGCCCCGGCCCGATCCGGCCGACCGTGCGGGCCTCGATCGTCACCTCCGCCCGGCCCACCCGCTGGATCACACACCGCATCGGTCGTCCTTTCCCTCCTCCATCGCCCCGGCGCCGGCCCGCCACAGGAGCCACCACCCGAGGATCAGTTGGACCAAGAGCGCGGCGAGGCCGGCGCGGGGGTGCCCGCTGATCGCGTAGACGGCGCCGAACACGAGGCTGGCGACAAATCCGGCCAGCTTCGAGCCGACGTTGAGCAGGCCGAAGGTGGCGCCGTAGCGCCCCGCCGGTGCGAGCACCGCCACGGCCGCCCGGATCACGCTTGCGGCCCCGCCGAGCACCAGCGCCAGGAGGACGGCCATCGCCGTGAGCTGCGGACGGGTCGTCACGAACCCCGCCGACCCGAGCACGATCACCCAGCCGACGAGGGAGAGCGACAGCATCGGCCAACGGCCGACACGGGTCGACAGCCATCCGACGGCCAGTGCCCCGGGGAGGGCGACGCACTGGACGAGGAGCACAAGGCCGACCAGCGCCGGCGGATCGAGATGAAACTCCTCGAGGGCGACCGAGGAGAATTGGCTGATCGCCGTCTGCATCGCGCCGAGAATGAGCATCGCGCCGCCGAGGACGCTGCCGAGGCGCCCGTAGCCCTCGTCGCCGCGGAGCAGCGCCCGGGCGAAGCCGGTCAGTTCGCCAGACGATGTCGCCGCATGGACGCTGCTGTGACCGGCGCCGAAGCGCACCCAGAAGGACGGAATGGAGAACACGATCCACCACCCCCCCATGATCGCAAACGCCGTGCGGAGCGCCCCTGCGTCGGTCAGCCCCAGCGACGCCCGGGCCGCGAACACCCGGGTGGCGAGGATCAGGGCCACCGCCCCCCCCGCATAGCCGGCGGCATAGCCGATGGCCGAGAGCCGGTCGGCCTGCGCGCCCCGGGCGATCCGCGGGAGCAGACTCCCGGTGAAGATCGCCGCCATGTCGAAACCAACGGCGGCGACGACGACGGCCACGACGATCGGGACGCGCGCCGACGGGGCGAGGGCCGCCAGGAGGAACGAGGCCGCACCACCGGCGACAATGCTCGTCATGAGGGCACGGTGGTGGCCGTGCGTCCGATCGGCCCAAGCCGCCACCCACGGAGCGGCCAGCGCCGTCACAAGCATCGCCACCGCCAGCGTCCAGGCCCACACCACGCCCCCCGGCACTCCCCACGGCTGACCGGCGAAAACCACCTTCTCGATGTAGGCAACCAGGAGCGTGATCGAGATTGTCGAGAAAGCACTCGCTGCCCAGTCGAGAAGCACCCACGCGAAGGTCTCGAAGCGGGAGGAAGCGGCAACGGCCCCCCCGGCATCATCGGGCCGGGCGAGCGGACCATCGGAGGCGCTGTTTGACATGGGGGTGATCAGGCTTTTGCGGAAGGTGACGGGGGAGACCCACCCTGGGCCCCGGAGTCGATTCCTTCCCCGGCGACGCCTTCCGTCGGCGCCCGCTCCACGGTGCCCTCACCGCCGGCGATCGCCCGCAGACGCTTGCGCAGTTGCTTGCGGTAGCTGAGGATCGGCGACAGCGTCACGGCCATCGCCACCAGCAGCAGCACCACGTCGGAGAGGCGTCCGCGCCGCAGCGACCACCCGATCAACCCCAGGGCGACGACGGTGTAGGCGGCCAAGCCAAGGGTGGCTTGCCGGAGGCTCCGTTGCAGGGCCCCAACACTGCCGGCGTCGGTGGGCACCGCGGCGCTGCCGGCCGGCCCATCGAGCGGGGCCGCGGGCGGATCCGCATGCTCTCCCTGCATCAGCTCTGAGTCTTTCGTCACGATCCACCCCGCTCCCATCACCCCGGCACCCGTCAGAATGCCCTCCGGCCCCCAATGGTACTGCCCCATCCGGCGGCGGCCCAGGGAAACAGGGAAACGGCGGCATCCGCCCCGGCCGGTCGATCGCCACCGCCCACATCGCAGGCGACAGCCATCAGCCGCCCGCGAGCCGGCGGCGGATCTCCTCGAGCCGGAGGGCGAGATCGCGTTCCTCCCCCCGGTCGGTCGGCTCGTAATATCGTTTCTCGACCCCGAGATAATCCTGGGCAGCGATGCCGTCGGGATGGTCGTGGGCGTAGCGGTATCCCTCCCCGCGGCCGAAGGCCTTCGCGGCTGCCGAATGACGGTCTTGAAGGTGCCGGGGGACCGGGATCACAGCCCGTTCGCGGACATCATGACGGGCCGCCGCGATCGCCGTCGTGCAGGCGTTGCTCTTGGGAGCCAGCGCCAGGTAGGTGACGGCCTGCGACAGGGCGAGCTGGCACTCGGGGAGCCCGACGAACTCGGTCGCCTGCATCGCCGCCACCGCCACCAGCAAGCTCCGCGGGTCGGCATTACCGACATCCTCGCTGGCGAGGATCACGAGCCGGCGGGCGAGGAAGCGGACGTCTTCGCCCCCCTCGAGCATCCGGGCGAGCCAGTAGAGACCGGCGTCGGGATCGCTGCCGCGGATGCTCTTGATGAGGGCGCTGGCGCAGTCGTAATGCGTGTCGCCGGCATCGTAGACCAGCGCCTTGCGCTGCACGCTCTCGCGGGCCAGCTCGAGGGTGAAGACGAGGGGGCGGCGCGTCTCGGAAAGGACCCCGATCTCGAGCGCCCCCAGCGCCCGGCGGGCGTCGCCGTCTGACGACTCGACGAGGAAGGCGAGGGCATCGTCGTCGATCGAGACCTGCTCCGCACCGAGCCCGTGCTCACCGTCGGCGACGGCCCGGCGGAGGACTGCGGCGACGTCGGGCTTGGAAAGGGGCTCGAGAGCGAACAGGCGGCTGCGGCTGACGAGGGCGCTGGTGAGCGCGAACGACGGATTCTGCGTTGTCGCGCCGATGAGCGCGATCGTTCCCTGCTCGACATCAGGGAGGAGGACATCCTGCTGGGCCTTGTTGAAGCGGTGGATCTCGTCGACGAACAGGCACGTCCGCTGGCCGTCGTCCTCAAGGCGGCGGCGGGCGGCGTCGAGGATCTCGCGCACCTCCTTGACCCCCGACGCCGTGGCGGAGAGCTCGACGAAGCGGCGCCGCGTCTCGCGGGCGATGATCTCGGCGAGCGTCGTCTTTCCCACCCCCGGCGGACCGTGGAGGATCACCGACCCGATCCGGTCGGATTCGACGAGCCGCCGCAGGAGCCGACCGGGCCCGATGACATGCTCCTGCCCCACGTAGTCGGCGAGCCGGCGCGGCCGCATCCGGGCTGCCAGCGGTGCGGCCCGGGCAACGTTGGCGGCTCTCGAGGCGGAGAAGAGGTCGGCCATGGGGCTCCTCGCGGACCTGGGAAGGGGACGTCGGCTCATCCCGCGGCAAGGAGGCGGCGCTCGAGAACGTCGGGGCGGAAGTCGAGGTAGAACCGCCCCGGATCGTCAGGCACGACGGGTGTGCTGTCGAACGGCGACTGGCGGGCGTCGATGAAGCGGATGGCATGGGTCGCCGAAATCGATCCGATGTAGTCGGCGTAGGCCGGATCGTGCACCGCGTACGAGGGGATGCCATGGCGGATGGCGTCGAAGAGCACCGTCGAATAGACGGAGACGACCGCCCGCACCAGCGGCAGCAACCGGTCGATCCCACCGTGATTGGCGATCCGGACATTCGGCTCGGCGGCAAACCGCTCGTAATCGCGCGGTCCTTCGGCGGGGTGGGAACGGATGAGGATGCGGACACCGTCATCTCCACGATGACGATCGATGAGGAAGGCGATGTAGGCCCGGCACGCCTCGGCGGTCCTCGGTTGCGTGGCGACCATCACGGTGGCCGCGCCAGTGCAGAAAGCGCGCGTCTCCTCGTCGATCGAGGAATCGGGTTGGAGGTAATAGCCGATCTCGTCGATGGACGTGGCCGCGAACTCGTGGCCTTCGCGGAGGATCCCCGACCAGTAAGGTCCGTAGGTCAGCATGGTGTCTGGGAACAGCGCCCTTTCCCGCACGTCACGCACGGCGGACGGCATGCAGTAGAAGATGTCGTTGCGGTCAATCAGCCCGTGCTGGAACTCGACGACACGGACGCCGCAGGAGCGCGCCGCGTAGATCAATCCCTCCTTGTGGTAATGGCACAAGAGACCAAGCGTCCGCGGGCGGGCGGCGCGCAGCGCCGATATCCACCCGCCGTACCCCGCATGCAATCGGGCCAGGGCGTGCTGGAACGCCATCCCCTCCGGTTGGCTCAACAGTCCGGTCGCGGCGATACGACGATGGACGTCGAGAAGATCCCGTTTCAGCGCGATCATCTCGGGGCCGGGGAAGCTGCGTCGAGAACCCGCGACCTCGTAATCACCCCACCCACCGAACGATGCCCCGTCGCTGGTCACGACGATCCGCTTCGCGGCCGGGATCGCCGTGGCGAGCCGATGGAAGTAGGTGGAGACGACGCGGCCATCGACCGCCGTCGCCCTCCGGTCGTCGACGACCAACATCACGCTCCGATCGCGCACCTCGCGAGGCATAGGGGCGTTTGGCCTGCGGAGTGCCGACAGCATCCCCCGCGCCCAAAAGGCGGCAGGGCTCCAGACGAGATGGGTGTCCTGGGGGAACTTGAATCCCTGGGCGATGAATTGCGCTGCTTCCAGCGCGCACTTGACAACGTTGAGATCAGGACGGCAATCGAATACCGTTAGGTCGGGGAACCGACCGTAGAAGTGTTCTTTAATCTGCGAAAACGTCGTCATCGCGGCACTCCGTGGTTTTCCTCACTCATCCGCACATGCCGAAACGATCCACGGCAAGGGCTCTCCGTAGGGGACGCCGCCGGACAATCCCGAGGGTGTCAGTGGGCCGGCGTTCGTAAGGATGCCAGCCAGAGCGAAAGGAGCTCGTCCCGGCGGTGCTGCGGCAGCATCCCCTCGACAAACTCCCGGAACGCGCCGTTTCCCCCCGCCGTTCCAAGGACCATCATCGCGCGGGCCGCCACATACGCCGGCGCGTTGGCCGGCGCCGCCGAATATCCCACCGCCTCAAGGAGCGGGATGTCTGGTACGTCATCCCCCACATAGGCACACTCGGCCAAAGGAATGCCGTATTCGGCAGCCAGCCGGGTTGCCTCGGTCAGCTTGTCACCCACCCCCTGACAGAGACGGTCGATGCCCAGCTTGCGGCAACGTCGGGCCACGATCTCAGTCGACTCCCCCGTGATCACCACGACCGGAACCCCGGCAAGCCGACAGTACTTCACCCCCGCGCTGTCGTAGGTGTGGAATCGCTTCAATTCGCCGGACGGGCTGTCGACGTTGTCGTAATACATGCTGCCATCGGTCCACACCCCGTCGATGTCGGTGAACACCAAGCGGATCGTCAGTTGGCCACCGTCGGCCCCCGCCACCCCCGGCCTCGGAAAGACAAACGCCATTACCGGCCCTCTTCGGGAGAGGCTGCCGAGACATCCTCGGCCTGGATCAACTCGCCGGTTAGAAGTCGCCGCAGCGCACGGCCACCGACGACGAGCCCCCGCTGCGACCAGCGCAGCCCGCTGCCGGGCGAGAGCAGATGGAGATCCTCCTCGCGGACGATCCCCCCCTCCTCGATGTCCACCTTCGCGGCCACGGATCGCTCGAGCTTGAGCTTCGCGGCGGCAACGGCCGGCTCGATGAACAGCGATTCCTGCCCCATCGATCGCTCCATCAGGCGGATATCGCGCACCATGCGGGAAACACCGTCCGGCCCGAGCGATCCGGCCTGATCGGTGCCCTTCATCCGCCGGTCGAGCGTGACGTGCTTCTCGATCACCCGGGCGCCGAGCGCCACCGCTGCGACCGGAGCCGAAATCCCGATCGTGTGATCGGAATATCCGATCTCGTACCTGGGAAACTCCTTCTGCAGATACCGGACCGTGAGCAGGTTCGTGTTGTCCGGGTGGGTCGGATACTCGCTCACGCAGTGGAGAATCGTGATTTGCTCGTGCCGCTTCGTGATCACCTCGAGGGCGGCGTCGAGGTCGGCACGATCGGCCATCCCGGTCGAAAGGATGATCGGGATCCGCGTGTCGGCGAGCGCTGCGAGGAGCGGGAGATTGGTGAGATCCCGACTGGCGACCTTGAGCTTGTCAGGGGTGAAGTGGTCGAGCATCGAGAGGCATCCGATGGCACAGAGCGTCTCGACGAAATCGAAACCGAACGACTTTGCGTAGCGGTAGAGTTCGAAATGCTGCTCATCGGACAACTCCAACCGGGCACGGTGCTCGCCGTAGGTCGCCCCGAAGGAGTGAGGCGAGGCGTAGGGCCGCGCCATTTCGGAACGGCTCAACTCGTGGGCGAGATCGCGCTTGGTGAACTTCACCGCGTCGAGCCGCGGCAGATCGAGCCGGAAGTCATCCTCGACGACCGGCCTGGCCAGCATCTCAATGAGCAGTTTGGCAAGGTCGACCGATCCGTTGTGGTTTTGACCGACCTCACCGATGACGTAGGTGTGCATGGAGACTCTGGCAGGAAGCTGACCGGATGTCGTGTCGCGCGGCCTTCATTATAGGGCGGGCCGGAACGCCGCAGCCCCCCTTCCGCCGGATTCCGCTCCCCCTACGCCTCGATGCCATCCGCCAATCGGAGCACCCCGGCGGCGAGAAGGCGGTCGACAATCGCGCGGCATTCGAGGATGTCGGCCCCGAGCATGTCAGCAATGGCGAGGAGGTCGTTCGTGCCGTCGCTGTAGGCGAGGATGTTCGATTGGAGCCGCACCGTGGCCGTCGACCCCTTCACGCTCGTGACGGGGTAGAGCCCGCGCGGCCCCAGCTGCGGCTCGCAGGGCTGCGTGGCGTTCGGGAGGCAGTTGCATTCGAGGGCCTCGATCATCGACCGGTAGATGGCGTAACTGCCGGCCAGACCGACGGGCGTGACAAGCCGATCGTCGTCGAGGCTCGTGTGGTATTCCGGGTAGGTGCTGTGCTTCGAACGCATCACCGAGCAGACCGGCAGTCGCACCCCCGGTGAGCAATACTGCCGCTCGTCCGAGCCACGCTCGGTGAAGGGATAGATGATGGAGCCGGGGGCGAGACGACCGAGCACGTGCCGGGCGACCCGATCCGCCAGCGTATTCCCGTAGGGTGACTCGACCAGCGAGACGGCCCGTTCATCGCCGACGCAGGTGAGGACGAACCCAGCCACCAGCCGCCTGCGGAGGTGTTCGAGATGCCGGGAAAGGTAGACGATCGAACCGATCGTCTCCGGCACGAAGACGAGCCGGTAGGTGAGCCTTCGCGTCGGGCGGGCCGCGAGCCACTGCCCGAGGGCCGTGGCGAGCACCGGCCCGGAAAGTTCGTTGTTGGCCATCGAGGGATGGCAGACATACGTCGAGAGGAGCACCTCGTCGGCGCTTTCGCCGGGAATCACCAGATCGGCGTAGTCGAGCCTGCCCGGCCCGAGCGTGCTGTCGATCCGCGCCCGGTATCGACCCGGTGGCAGGGCCGATCGCTGCCGATGCGTGAGGCAGAATCCCCACGATTCGCGGTAGTAGGAGGTGACAAACGGGATTGCGTCGGGCTGCTCGGGGAGCGAATGGAGATGGGGCTGGAGTTCTTCGAGATCGAGATCGACGTCGACCGGCCGCGAGTATCCCATCACGTGGAGGGTGTGATCGCGGAGATCGGCGACCACCGTTCCGTCGGGCCCTAGGAGCGTCGCCGAGCGGATCGTCCATTCCGGCGGCACGACCCAGTCGAAGACCTTCGTGCCGCTCTCGATGGAGTGCCTCGTGAGCCCCGGCAACCGCTCGCCGAGGTAGTCGAGCGTCTGCCGCACTCCCGGGCCGGTGAGGCTCCGGCAGACGGGAAAGAGATCACGGAGCCAGCGGTGCATCCGCTCGCCAGCGGCGAAACACTCGGGTGAAACGGCCATGACATCGAGGCTCATCGGGCCACCATCCGCGCGCCGGTCGTTGGGTGTGTCGTGCTCATTTCCTGTTGCGTTCGATCGATGCCCGCATCGACTCGACGAGCGCCGGATGCCGATCGATGATCGCGGCAATCTGCTCGATCGTGGTCGGGAACACCTCTCCCGCTCCGGACGCCACGGCCCGGACGACATCGAGATCGGCCTGCGTGTCGACGGTCAATCGCCAATTGGCGATGACCGACTCCAGTGGAACCGGGATGGAGGCGGTGCGGAACCGTTCCGGATGGGTGTAAACGTAGTTCGTCACATGCTCGAAGGCCGCCTCGTCCTCGGCCACGCGGGCGACCTCGCGGAGGGCGTCGCAGGTGACATACTCGGCGAACAATCCGCCGTGGGAGAGGATCGACCAGGTGCCATCGCTGAAGCGGTAAGCGACGTAATCGGCCCCCGACGAGCGGCCGACCTCGACGAGCGCCGCGATCCCTCCTGGCAGGAGGAACGGATTGTCAGCGCAAACCCGGACGAGCTTCGACCAGCCTCGGAGCTCCGCCGCCCCGAGAAACCTCTCCAGAACGTTGGCCACGCTCCCCCGGTGGACGGCCACACCACTGCGGGCGGCAACCTCGATGAGATCGTCGTCGGCCGCTTCGATCGTGGTGGCCAGCACGAGACGCGAAGCCCCGAACTGCTCGATGAGGCGTCCGAAGACAAGCTCGAGGAGCGATCGCCCTCCGCCCACTTCGGCGAGCATCTTCCGCGGGAGCCGCGTCGATCCGAGCCGTGCCTGGATGACGATTCCCCAATCGTCGTCGACCGATGCGCCGGCTTGGATCATGACGCGCCCGTCCAGACAAAATCGATCGGCGCCGCGATCTCAGGGTGGATGCTCTTGTGCACCGGGCAGGTGTGCGCCGCCTGCTCGAGGAGTTGGCGGTGGGGGTGGTCGGCCGGGAGCGGGATCGTGAGCGTGGTGCGGAGCGACGCGATCCGCCGCGGCGGCGCCGAGGTCATCTCCTTCGTCGTCTCCACCGTCATCCCCTTGAGGTCAATCGCGTGACGCTCGGCGGCGATCCCCATGATCGTCATCATGCAGGCCCCCAGCGCGGTGGCGACCAGATCGGTCGGGGAGAAGCTCTCGCCGCGGCCGTGGTTGTCGACCGGCGCGTCAGTGACGAGCGTCGTGCCCGAGGGACCGTGCGTGGCGCGGCAACGCAGCCCACCTTCGTACGTGGTCGTGATCTTCACCATGATCGGCTTCTGTCTCTCTGGTCGTATCGGGGTTGTCCGCTGTCGCGTCGGTGTCCGCTCGACACCACGTTTTTCATTATACTCCCGACCTTGTCTCCCACGGCCGTGTCTCGCCAGGCCTTTCCCAATGCCCTCCACGCTCGCCATCGCTGCGGTTGTCTTCCTCCTTTTGGCGGCCTACCTCGTCGTGGCGATGCTGGCGCCGGAGTGGTTCGCATGATGATCAGCGCCTGGATCGAAGTCGCCGCCATCCTCTTGGCGACGACCCTTGCCGCAGTCACCATCACCCCCTGGCTGGCCGCGGTCTTCCGAATGGGAGCAGACTCGGACTGGAGCGGCGAGCCGGGGACCGGCGGCTGGTTTAGCCGTTCGCTCGGCGTTATCGAACGCCCTCTGCTGCGGGCAGCCGGCGTCTGGCACATCCGCGAGATGACCGCCACCGAGTATGGGATCGCGATCCTCCTCTTCCATGGAGCCGGCTTCGGTCTGCTCCTCTTCCTCCTCCGCTGTCAGCCCCTCCTCCCATGGAATCCCGACCGCCTCCCCTCTGTACCCTGGCTGATCGCCCTCAACACGGCGGCCAGCTTCGTCACGAACACGAACTGGCAAGCCTACGGCGGCGAGACCACGCTCTCGCCGTTGTCACAGGCCCTCGGCCTCACCGTGCAGAACTTCCTCTCGGCGGCCAGCGGGCTGTGCGTTCTGGCAGTTCTCGTCAGGGGTTTCGTGCGGCGCGGCAGCCACACCATCGGCTCCTTTTGGCACGATCTCGTCCGCGTCACGCTCGGCCTGCTTCTTCCGCTGGCGATCCTTGTCGGCCTCCTCCTTGCCAGCCAGGGGGTGGTGCAATCGTTCGATACTGGCGTCGACGTAACGCTCGTCGAAGCGACCGGTACGGCCGCTGGAGCAGCCCCTTCGACGCGACGGATCGTCATCGGGCCTGTCGCTTCGCAGGTGGCCATCAAGCAGTTGGGAACGAATGGCGGGGGCTACTTCAACGCCAACGGCTCCCATCCCTTCGAGAACCCCACCCCCCTGACGAATCTCCTCGAGATCGCGGCGATGCTCATGATCCCGATGGCAAGTTGCCTCGCGTTCGGCCGCTGGGTCGGGGATCGGCGGCAGGGGTACGCGCTGCTGGCGACGATGACGGTCTTGTTCCTTCCCTTCGTGGTGCTCATCGTCCGCTTCGAGACCTCCCCCAACCCCTGGCTGGCCGCCGCTGCTTCGTCGATCGACCAAGCAACCTCGCCCGAACACGACGGCGGATCACTCGAGGGAAAGGAGGTCCGATTCGGCCCTGCCTCCTCAGCACTCTTCGCGGTTGCCACCACGGCGACCAGTTGCGGCGCGGTGAACGCCATGCATGACAGTTTCTCACCACTCGGTGGGTTGGTGACGATGTGGATGATCCAACTCGGCGAAGTCGTGTTCGGCGGCGTCGGCACGGGGCTCGCCGGCCTCGTCGCCTACACCCTCGTGGCGGTGTTCGTGGCCGGGCTGATGGTTGGCCGCAGCCCGGAATATCTCGGCAAGAAGATCGAGGCCCGCGAGATGAAAATGGGGATGATCGTGCTCCTTGTCCCCCCAATCGTGACGCTCGTCGGCACCGCCGCGGCCTGTGTGCTGCCGGCGGAAGCTGCCGCGGCGCCGAATCCCGGTCCGCACGGTTTCTCCGAACTCCTGTATGCCTTTTCCAGCGCCGGCAACAACAACGGCTCCGCCTTCGGCGGGCTTTCGGCCACGAGCGCCTTTTGGGCCCTCGGCTTGGCAGCCGCGATGCTCACCAGCCGCTTCCTCACGATGCTGCCGCTGGTGGCGATCGGCGGGCTCCTCGCCGCCAAGCGGACGGTGGCGGAGAGCCCCGGCACCCTCCCCACCCATACACCGTTGTTCGTGCTCCTCGTGGCGGGTGCCGTGATCCTTGTCGGAGCCCTTTCCTTCGTGCCGGCGCTCGCCCTCGGGCCGATCGCCGAGGCCCTCCAGCCACCGGCTGCCGGCGGGGGGCCATGGTGACGCACGACGAACCGGCTGGGATCCTCGCCGACCCCGGCGTGATCCTCCGCGCAGCGGGGCAGGCGCTCACGAAGCTCGATCCGCGGCGGATGATCCGCTCGCCGGTGATGTTCACGATCGAGGTCGGGGCAGCGCTGATCACGCTCCTGGCCGTGGCACGGCTCGCCGGGCAACCGGGAACCGAGCACCCGGCATTCATCGCCGCGGTGGCGGTGGGGCTGTGGGCGACGGTGCTATTTGCCAACTTCGCCGAGGCGATGGCCGAAGGGCGGGGAAGGGCGCAGGCCGATGCCCTGCGGCGAACCCGAAGCGATACGCTCGCCAAACGGCTGGCGGCCCCGCACCGCGACGCGGTGATCGACCCGACCCCGTCGACCAAGCTCCGCGCCGGCGACCATATCCTCATCGAGGCCGGCGACATCGTGCCAGGGGATGGTGAGGTGGTCGATGGCGTCGCTAGCGTCGACGAAAGCGCGATCACCGGCGAGAGCGCCCCGGTGATCCGAGAGAGCGGCGGCGATCGCAACACGGTCACCGGCGGCACGCGTTTGCTGTCTGACTGGCTCGTCGTTCGGATCACCGCCAACCCCGGCGAGAGCTTCCTCGACCGGATGATCACGATGGTGGAGGGGGCGAAGCGACAGAAGACACCCAATGAGATCGCTCTCGACATTCTCCTTGCCGGGCTGACGCTCGTGTTTCTCGTCGTCACGGCCACGCTTCTCCCCTTCTCGATGCATGCCGTGGCCACCGCCGGGCGGGGCGAGCCGCTCGGCCTGGCGGTCCTCGCCGCGCTCTTCGTCTGCCTCGCCCCGACGACGATCGGCGGGCTTCTTCCCGCCATTGGCATCGCCGGAATCGATCGGATGGTGCGGGCGAACGTCCTAGCGACGAGTGGCCGCGCGGTCGAGGCCGCGGGGGATGTCGACGTTCTCCTCCTTGACAAGACCGGCACGATCACTCTCGGCAACCGGCAGGCAGCGCACTTTCTCCCCGCGTCCGGTGTCACGGAACGGGAGCTCGCCGAGGCGGCCCAACTCTCGAGCTTGGCCGACGAGACCCCCGAAGGACGATCGATCGTGATCTTGGCCAAGGATCGCTATGGCCTCCGCGGCCGCGACGTCGAATCACTCGGCGCGACCTTCATCCCCTTCACCGCCCAGACGCGGACTAGCGGCGTCGATCTCGACGGCCGGCAGATCCGCAAGGGGGCACGCGACACAATCCAGAAAGCGGTCACCGCGGCCGGGGGATCGATGCCGGCGGAGGTCAACGCGCTGTGCGACGATGTCGCTAGGGCAGGGGCGACACCGCTGGTCGTTGTCGATGGCACGCGGGTGCTCGGGGTCATCGAGCTCAAGGATGTCGTTAAGGGGGGAATCGCGGAGCGGTTCAAGGAACTCCGCGCGATGGGGATCCGCACCGTGATGATCACCGGCGACAACCCGCTCACCGCGGCGGCCATCGCCGCCGAGGCGGGGGTCGACGACTTCCTCGCCGAGGCGACGCCCGAGGCGAAGCTGGCGATGATCCGCCGCTATCAGCAGGAGGGGCACCTCGTGGCCATGACGGGCGACGGCACGAACGACGCCCCAGCGCTCGCCCAGGCCGATGTTGCGGTGGCGATGAACTCCGGCACGCAGGCCGCCAAAGAGGCCGGCAACATGGTCGATCTCGACAGCAATCCGACGAAACTGCTCGAGATCGTCGCTGTCGGCAAGCAACTGCTGATGACCCGCGGCAGCCTGACGACCTTCAGCCTCGCCAACGACGTCTCCAAATACTTCGCGATCGTCCCGGCCGCGTTCGGCGGCATCTATCCGCAGCTCCAGGCGCTCGACGTCATGCGGCTCCATTCCCCCACCACCGCCGTGCTTGCCGCGGTGGCCTTCAATGCCCTGGTGATCGTAGGACTCGTGCCGATGGCGCTCAAAGGGGTGCGGTACCGTCCCCTTCCCGCGGCGGTGCTCCTCCGCCAAAACCTCCTCGTTTGGGGCCTCGGCGGCCTGCTCCTCCCCTTCCCCTGCATCAAGCTCCTCGACATGCTCCTTGCCGCCTGTGGGGTGCCCTGATGCCAACCGAGCCATCCCCTCCAAGCCGCTCCGAGCCTGCCGCGATCCTCGGCCCGATCGTGCCTGCCACGATCCTCTTTCAGGTCCGTCCGGCCTGCACCCTGCTCCTGATGCTGACGGTGATCACCGGCATCCTCTATCCGCTCGGCATGACCCTCGCGGCGCAGATCTTGTTTTTCCACAAAGCCTCCGGCAGCCTCCTGCGGGCCCCCGACGGAACGATCCGTGGGTCGCGGCTGATCGGTCAGCCGTTTAGCGGGCCGGGGTGGTTCCACGGCCGGCCGAGTGCCACCGGCGATATCCCCTTCGACCCGACCGCCTCCGGCGGATCGAATCTCGGGCCGACCAACCCGGCGCTGGCTGACATCGTCGCCGAACGGGCCGCCGCAGTACGGCGCGACGAGCCTGCCCACACCGGGGCAATCCCAGTCGACCTCGTCACCGCCAGCGCCAGTGGCCTCGATCCGCACCTCTCCCCCCGGGCCGCGCTCCTCCAAGTGGCGCGCGTCGCCGCGGCCCGGGGCCTGCCGGAGGAGCGGGTCCGCAGCCTCGTTACCACCCGGATCGAGCCCCCCCTCCTCGGCATCCTCGGGCGGCCGCGGGTCAATGTCCTCGAGCTGAATCTGGCCCTCGAGACGCTCGTTGGGGAAAAGGCGGGCGGTGCGGAAGGCAGCATTCCCCCGCCATGACCGCCGAGCCGACGCGCCCCGATCCCGACGCCCTGCTGGCTGCCATCCATGCCGACGAGGCCAGGACGGCCCGC
>Ga0194055_10002356_pt1 | contig 15045 bp, 9 predicted proteins | sample SepL449m_MetaG_FD_155482 | JGI IMG/M metagenome (GOLD analysis project Ga0194055, IMG submission 155482) | Anoxic zone freshwater microbial communities from boreal shield lake in IISD Experimental Lakes Area, Ontario, Canada - Sep2016-L442-9m | ecosystem: Environmental > Aquatic > Freshwater >... | reverse complement strand
CCGGAGGGGTTGACCGGGATCCGGCCGCCGACCGCGGTGGCCCCGGAGCGCAACAGGGCCTCGGCTTCACCTTTCGGGCAGAGGCCCAAGTGCTCGTACCAGTCGAGTTCCAGCGCGGTGGACAGGTCGTACACCTCGGCCAGGCTCAGGTCTTCCGGCCCGATGCCGGCCTCGGCGTAGGCCACGTCGAGGATGTGGTCCTTGAACACCCGCTCCGGCGCGGGGACGGCGGCGGTGGAGTCGGTGGCGATGTCGGGCAGCTCCGGCAGGTGCTGGGGGTAGACCGGCGTGGCACAGGAGACCGCGCGCACCGAGGGGACTCCGGCCGTCGACCCGAGGTGCTTTTCAGTGAAGGCCTTGCTGGCCACGATCAGGGCGGCGGCGCCGTCGCTGGTGGCGCAGATGTCGAGCAGCCGCAACGGATCGGACACCACTGGGCTCGCAAGCACGTCATCGACCGAGGTTTCCTTGCGGTAGCGCGCATTCGGGTTGTGCAGACCGTGCCGCGAGTTCTTCACCTTGACCGCGGCGAAGTCCTCCAGCGTCGCGCCGTAGAGATCCATCCGGCGACGGGCCAGCAGCGCGAAGTACACCGTGTTGGTGGCGCCGATCAGGTGGAAACGCTGCCAGTCCGGGTCGTTGCGGCGCTCCCCGCCGACCGGGGCGAAAAAGCCCTTGGGAGTGGTGTCAGCGCCGATCACCAGCGCCACGTCGCACAGCCCGGCCATGATCTGCGCCCGAGCAGACTGCAGCGCTTGGGATCCCGACGCGCAGGCCGCGTAGCTCGACGACACCGGTATGCCGGTCCAGCCCAGCTTCTGGGCGAACGTCGCACCCGCGACGAAGCCGGGATAGCCGTTGCGGATCGTGTCCGCGCCGGCGACCAGCTGGATCTGCGTCCAGTCGAGACCGGCGTCGCGCAGCGCGGCCCGGGCGGCGACGACACCGTACTCGGTGAAGTCACGGCCCCACTTGCCCCACGGATGCATGCCCGCCCCGAGGATGTACACCGGTTCCGGCGGGCAGGAGCGAAGCGACCCGGGGATTGATCCGACCGTCATGCGATCCTCCAGGCATAGACCGACCGTGTCACCCCGTCGTCGCCGACGTAGAGCGGCATGGTGGTCAGTTCCATCTCCATGCCGACCCTGAGGTCCGCTGCCAGCGTGCCCTCGACGACCTTGCCGAGCACGATGATGCCCTCGTCGGCGAGTTGCACCGCCGCGACGGCGAACGGCTCGAACTGCTCGGACTGCGGATACGGCACCGGCGGCTGGTAGCGGTTCTCGGTGTAGCTCCACAGCGTTCCGCGCCGCGACAGTGCGACGGACTCCAACTCGTCGGCCGCGCAGGCCGGATTCGGGCAGTTGTTCTCCCGAGGCGGGAAGATGACGGTGGCGCACTGCGGGCACTTCGCCCCGAGGAGATGCACAGCGCCGGAATCATCGAAGGACCACCAGCCATCGATGGCAGCGGCATGGGGTGAACCGGGCACGAAGGTCAGCCTAGCCCGTGCCTAGAGTGAGAGCCGTGAGTGCTGGGAAGACTGCCGACAACACGCCGACTTTGATGTTGCTGGACGGTAATTCACTGGCGTTCCGGGCGTTCTTCGCCCTGCCTGCGGAGAACTTCAAGACCAAGAACGGGCTGACCACCAACGCGGTGTACGGCTTCACCGCCATGCTGATCAACCTCCTGCGCGACGAGGCGCCCACCCACATCGCCGCTGCTTTCGACGTCTCGCGCCAGACCTTCCGCGCCGAGCGCTATCCCGAGTACAAGGCCGGCCGCAGTGCGACCCCGGACGAGTTCCGCGGGCAGATCGACATCACCAAGGAAGTCCTGAACGCCCTGGGCATCACGGTGCTGGCCGAACCGGGCTACGAGGCCGACGACCTCATCGCGACCCTGGCCACCCAGGCCGACGAGGCCGGCTACCGGGTTCTGGTCGTCACCGGCGACCGCGACTCGCTGCAACTGGTCAACGACAACATCACCGTGCTGTACCCGATCAAGGGCGTCAGCACGCTGACCCGGTTCACCCCCGACGCCGTCGTCGAGAAGTACGGCCTCACCCCGCAGCAGTACCCCGACTTCGCGGCGTTGCGCGGCGACCCGAGCGACAACCTGCCCGGCATTCCCGGCGTGGGGGAGAAGACCGCCGCGAAGTGGATCGTCGAGTACGGGTCGCTGCAGGATCTGGTCGACAAAGCCGACACCGTACGCGGCAAAGTGGGAGATTCGTTGCGCGCCAACCTCTCCAGCGTGATCCTCAACCGGGAGCTGACCCATCTGGTGCGCGACGTGCCGCTGGCCCAGACGCCGGACACGCTGCGGCTACTGCCGTGGGACCGCGACCAGATCCACCGGCTGTTCGACGATCTGGAATTCCGGGTGCTGCGCGACCGGCTGTTCGAGACCCTCGCCGCTGTCGAACCCGAGGTGGACGAGGGCTTCGACATCCGCGGCGGTGCGCTGGAACCCGGCGGGGTGGCCGACTGGCTGGCTGCGCACGCCAGCGACGGCAGGCGATCCGGTCTCGCCGTCGTGGGCACCCACGCCGTCTACGACGGTGACGCCACCGCGCTGGCGATCGCCGCCGCCGACGGCGACGGCGCCTACATCGACACGACCACGATGACGGCCGAGGACGAAGCCGCACTGGGAGTCTGGCTCGCCGACCCCGGCGCGCCAAAAGCGTTGCACGAAGCCAAGATCGCCATCCACGACCTTGCCGGGCGCGGCTGGACGCTGGGCGGCGTAACCTCCGACACCGCGCTGGCGGCCTACCTGGTCCGGCCAGGTCAGCGCAGCTTCGCCCTCGACGATCTTTCGCTGCGCTACCTGCGCCGCGAGTTGCGAGCAGAAACCCAGGAGCAGCAACAACTGTCACTGCTCGACGACACCGACGGCGTCGACGACCAGGCGGTGCAGACGTTGATCCTGCGGGCCCGGGCCGTGACCGATCTCGCCGACGCGCTGGACGCCGAGTTGGAGCGCATCGACTCGGTATCGCTGCTGGGCGAGATGGAGTTGCCCGTGCAGACCACGCTGGCGGCGATGGAGACTGCGGGTATCGCCGTCGACACCGACAAGCTCGACGCCTTGCAGCGTGAGTTCGGCGACGCGATCCGCGACGCCGCGGAGGCGGCGTACGCGGTGATCGGCAAGCAGATCAACCTCGGCTCGCCCAAGCAGTTGCAGGTGGTGCTCTTCGACGAACTCGGCATGCCGAAGACCAAGAAGACCAAGACCGGCTACACCACTGATGCCGATGCCCTGCAGTCGTTATTCGACAAGACGGGGCACCCCTTCCTGGAGCACATGCTGGCCCACCGCGACGCCACCCGGCTGAAGGTCACCGTCGACGGGCTGTTGAAATCCGTTGCGGCGGATGGGCGTATCCACACCACCTTCAACCAGACGATCGCGGCGACCGGCCGGCTGTCGTCGACCGAGCCCAACCTGCAGAACATCCCGATCCGCACCGAGGCCGGCCGCCGGATCCGGGACACCTTCTGTGTGGGTGACCGTTACGCCGAGTTGATGACCGCGGACTACAGCCAGATCGAGATGCGGATCATGGCCCATCTATCCCAAGATGAAGGCGTACTTGAAGCTTTCAATACCGGGGAGGATCTGCACTCCTTCGTCGGGTCGCGGGCCTTCGGCGTCCCCATCGAGGAGGTGACGCCGGAGTTGCGCCGCCGCGTAAAGGCGATGTCCTACGGACTGGCCTACGGGTTGAGTGCCTACGGTCTGGCCGCGCAACTCAAGATCTCCACCGAGGAGGCCAAGGAGCAGATGGACGCCTACTTCGCCAGGTTCGGCGGGGTGCGCGACTACCTCCACGCGATCGTCGACCAGGCTCGAAAGGACGGCTACACCTCCACGGTGCTGGGCCGGCGTCGCTATCTACCGGAACTGGACAGCAGCAACCGCCAGGTCCGGGAGGCCGCCGAGCGTGCCGCGCTCAACGCCCCGATCCAGGGCAGCGCCGCCGACATCATCAAGGTGGCCATGGTCGCGGTGGACGCCGCGCTGCGCGAGGCCGGGCTGGCGTCGCGGCTGCTGCTGCAGGTGCACGACGAGTTGCTGCTCGAAGTGGCGCCGGGCGAGCGGGAGGCCGTCGACGCGTTGGTGCGCGAACGGATGGGCGGCGCCTACCCGCTCGACGTTCCGCTGGAGGTATCGGTCGGCTACGGGCCGAGCTGGGATGCGGCGGCGCATTAGTCGCCGCCCAGCGGCTCCGGCGGCGCACTGATTCATCGAGGCTGCGCCCGGATCGTGCTTTTCCGCGATGGGCGGGACCTCAGCGCAGTCTCGGCGGGTAGCCCGGGGCATTCAGCCGGTGAAGCACCGGCCCAGCCGCCGCCCGGGCGGCCATCACGCCGTAGGCCTCCTCGTTCTGCAGGGCGTATACCCGCGGGTCGCCGAAGCCGCGGTCGATGCGGTCGCGGACGAAGGCCAGCTCGACGACCTGGTTGATGAAACTCTTCACCGACGACGCCGCCTGCCGCCCGCCGATCGCCCGGGCCTGGCCAACCGCCGCTTTGCGGGCGCGCAGGGAACCGACGTAGTGCGCCTCGACGGGCGTCAGCAGACCGCCGGAGATCATCCCGGGCAGTTTCTGGCCGATGATGTAGCCCTCGCGGCGCCGACTCAGGACAGCCATCCAGATCGCCAGGGCGAACACCGGCATCATCCAGAGCACGTAGACCCACAGGTATGCCGTCCCGCCCAGCAGCGCCGACCCGTTCCACAGCGCGTGCATGGCGACTGCGCCGAGATATCCGAGCAACACCGCGCCGGCCTTCGCCGGCCAGCTGCGCTGCTTGAGTGCGTAGTACACGCCGATGCCCAGCACGGTGGTGAACAGCGGGTGGGCGAACGGACCCATCGCCAGGCGCAGAACGGCGGTGGACAGCGACGCCGACACGTTCTCCGCCCCGCCGATATAGAGAATGTTCTCCAGCCAGGCGAAGCCGATCGCGGTGAATCCTGCGTAGACCAGACAGTCGGTCAGGCTGTTGAGCTCGTTGCGCCGCCGCCCGGTCATCATCAGCAGCAGGAACATGCCTTTCGTGGCCTCCTCGACCATCGGCGCCACCACGGCCATCGTGGTGAATCCGGGTTCCTTGCCCGACCCGAAAATCGCCGTGTGCAGCAGCGACTCGAAGATCACCGAGAGTAGGGCAGCCACCGAGGCGCCCCACAGAAACGCCATGACGAGCAGCCGCGGGGGCTCGGGCTCCCAGCGGTCCAGCCACAGGTAGCACAGCACCACCAAAACCATCGCCGCCGTGGACAGCGTGATCCCGAGCACCGCCCCGGTCGGGTTGACTGCCGTGATCAGAACCAGCAGCAGCGCGGCGATCGTTCCCATCCCGATGATCGCGGCCATCGGGGCGCCGACTTTCCGGACCGGGCGGGGCAATGGCGGCACCATGGCGTAGTACACCCCGCGAGGGTAGCGGGCACCCCGCGGGAGGGTAACGAGCACTGAGCCGGGTTTGGTCGCGTTGTGCCCCGTCGAGTACGCTCTTCGGGTACTCGTGTGCATTCCTGCGTGGGTGTGGCGTGTCTGAGAAACCTGTAATTGTCCCTTCGATTAACCCTGTCCGGAGCAACCCAACATATGCCCAGTCCCACCATGACCTCGCCGCAAGTAGCCATCAACGACATTGGCACTGCCGAGGACTTCCTCGCCGCTATCGACAAGACCATCAAGTACTTCAACGATGGCGACATCGTCGAGGGGACCATCGTCAAGGTGGACCGGGACGAGGTCCTTCTTGACATCGGTTACAAGACCGAAGGCGTCATCCCGTCCCGCGAGCTGTCGATCAAGCACGACGTCGACCCCAATGAGGTTGTGTCCGTCGGTGATCTGATCGAAGCCCTCGTCCTCACCAAGGAGGACAAAGAGGGCCGGTTGATCCTGTCCAAGAAGCGCGCTCAGTACGAGCGCGCATGGGGCACCATCGAGGCGCTCAAGGAGAAGGACGAGGCCGTCAAGGGCACCGTCATCGAGGTCGTCAAGGGCGGCCTGATCCTCGACATCGGACTGCGCGGCTTCCTGCCCGCCTCCCTGGTCGAGATGCGCCGGGTGCGCGATCTGCAGCCGTACATCGGCAAGGAGATCGAAGCCAAGATCATCGAGCTGGACAAGAACCGCAACAACGTCGTTCTGTCCCGCCGCGCCTGGCTCGAGCAGACCCAGTCCGAGGTCCGCAGCGAATTCTTGAACCAGCTGGTCAAGGGCGCGGTCCGCAAGGGCGTCGTGTCCTCGATCGTCAACTTCGGCGCGTTCGTCGACCTCGGTGGGGTCGACGGCCTGGTGCACGTGTCCGAGCTGTCCTGGAAGCACATCGACCACCCGTCCGAGGTCGTCCAGGTCGGCGACGAGGTCACCGTCGAGGTGCTCGACGTCGACATGGACCGCGAGCGGGTTTCGCTGTCGCTCAAGGCGACTCAGGAAGATCCGTGGCGGCACTTCGCCCGCACCCACGCCATCGGCCAGATCGTGCCGGGCAAGGTCACCAAGCTGGTGCCGTTCGGCGCGTTCGTCCGCGTCGAGGAGGGCATCGAGGGCCTCGTGCACATCTCCGAGCTGTCCGAGCGCCACGTCGAGGTCCCCGACCAGGTGGTCGGTGTCGGCGACGACGCCATGGTCAAGGTCATCGACATCGACCTGGAGCGTCGCCGGATCTCGCTGAGCCTCAAGCAGGCCAACGAGGACTACACCGAGGAGTTCGACCCGTCGAAGTACGGCATGGCCGACAGCTACGACGAGGCCGGCAACTACATCTTCCCGGAGGGCTTCGACGCCGAGACCAACGAGTGGCTCGAGGGCTTCGACAAGCAGCGCACCGAGTGGGAGGCCCGCTACGCCGAGGCCGAGCGCCGGCACAAGATGCACACCACGCAGATGGAGAAGTTCGCCGCCGCCGACGCGGCCGCTGCGCAGGAGCGTCCGTCCGGCACGACCACGTCCAGCTCGCCGGGTGTCGAGGAGGCCGGCGGCTCGCTGGCCAGCGATGCCCAGCTGGCAGCGCTGCGCGAGAAGCTGGCCGGCAACGGCTAGTCGTCTCCTGACAGAAGTGACACCACGCATCGGGATCTCAACGATCCCGGTGCGTGGTTTTTTCTCCGGCGGAGCCGGACGAAGGGACCGAGCCGGCGGAGCCGGACAAAGGGACCGAGCCGGCGTGTCATGCTGCGGATAGGTCTGACCGGCGGGATCGGCGCCGGAAAGTCCACTGTCTCAAGGGCTTTCGCTGAGTGCGGCGGCGTCCTCGTTGACGGCGACGTCATCGCCCGGGAGGTGGTCGAGCCGGGCACGAACGGGCTGGCGAAGCTGGTCGAGCACTTCGGTGATGCCATTCTGCTGCCCGACGGCGCGCTCAACCGGCCCGCGCTCGCGGCGATCGCGTTCAGCGACGAAGAGAAACGCCTGAAGCTCAACGGCATCGTGCACCCGCTGGTCGCGCACCGCCGCTCGGAGTTGATCGCCGCCGCCGCCGAGGATGCGGTGATCGTCGAGGACATCCCACTGCTGGTGGAATCCCAGATGGCGCCGCTGTTCCCGCTCGTGGTCATCGTGCACGCCGGCCCGGACGTCCGGGTGGCGCGGCTGATCGAGTACCGCGGTTTCAGCGAGGACGACGCCCGGGCCCGCATCGCCGCACAGGCGACCGAGGAGCAGCGCCGCCTGGTGGCGGACGTGTGGCTGGACAATTCCGGTGCCGAGGGCGACCTCGTCGAGGGTGCCCGTGAACTCTGGTATCAGCGGATCCTGCCGTTCTCCCACAACATCGCCACCGGCACGCCGACGCCGGATCCGGTCGCGATAGTCGCCGCGGACCCCACCTGGCCCGATCAGGCCCGGCGGGCGGTGACCCGGCTGCGCACCGCCTGCGGACACCGCGCCACGCGAGTGGATCACATCGGGTCGACCGCGGTCGCCGGGATGGACGCCCGCGACATCATCGATCTGCAGATCACCGTGAAATCGTTGGACGTCGCCGACGAACTCGCCGGCGACCTGCTCAGGGCCGGCTATCCCCGGGTGGACTCGATAACCGCCGACCATCGATTCGATGGATCGGAGGGCCTGTTGCCCAAACGTTTTCACGCGTCAGCGGATCCCGGCCGGCCGGCGCATGTGCACGTGCGGGTGGATGGCGAGCCCAATCAGCGTTTCGCTCTGCTGTTTGTGGACTGGCTCAACGCCAGCCCGGCCGCGCGCGCCGACTATCTGGCGCTGAAACGGAGCGGGGACCGCGGAGCCGTCGGACGCTGGTTCCGCGAGGCTCACCCACGCGCCTGGGCGTGGGCGGACGACACCGGATGGGCGCCTCAGCCGGTCAGGTGATCGGCACCGTCGGGTCGGTCTGCGGCACGATCGCCGGCGGCGGGACGGGTGGGATGTTGACCGGCAGCGAGTCCAGGGGCGGGCCCTCTCCGGGCAAGATAGGTCCCGGTGGCGGTCCCGGTGGCGGGGGAACGGCAGGTGCTCCCTCGGCCGGGGGAACCGTTGGCTGATCACTCGCCGGGGGAGGAACGGCGCCGGTAGCGCCGATGGCCGGTGCCGGGGACGGGGCGGCCGGATCCACCGGCGCCGGGGCGATCGGAGCCCCATACGCATTGCTCAACGGGGCGCCGCAGTTGATCGCGCCGAAGTCGGGATCGTCCTTGGCCGGGGTGAGCCGCGGGCTGATGAACTGGCTGGCCTGCACGAACAGCTGATCGTCGACGATGATCTCGCAGTGCAGGTTGGCGGAGTAGGGCCACTGGATCGAGATCCGCATCCCCGCTTCCTTCGGGTCGGTCAGCACGGCGGTGGTCTCGAAGGTCCGACCCGGCAGCATGGTCGGATTGGCGCTATTGATCTGGGTGTCGCTGATCCGGTAGGTGATCAGCGCGCCGCGGGAGATGCCGTCGACCCTGGCCCGGTAGGTGACATTGTGCTGTTGGGGCGGCATGGTGTCGTCGGCCGCTGCCACGGCGGGCGGCAGCAGCATCAGCCCCAGAGCGGCTCCCGCCGTCACCGAGCGTCGATTCACGGGGGACGAGCGTACGCCTAACGCCAGCTCAGATGCACGCCGGTGCTGGCCAACCAGGCGTTCAGGTCGTGGCCGTGGGATGCCAGAGCGTCGACGGTCCGCACAGCCGTCCGAAGTGCCAGCTCCGCGGTCTCCGACGACATCAGCCCCAGCTGATGGGCCCTGAGGAGTTCGTCGACGTCGACCAGGGCGGTGTCCCGCCCGGTGCGCACCACCAGGTCGAGGTAGTGGTCCTCGGTATGCCACCGCTCGGGGCCTGCGATGACGGTTGCGACGTCCAGGTAGTAGTCCTGGTCGCGCTCGTAGCCGGGGTTGAAATGGAAGATGCTGGCCCGCAAACCGAATTCGGGCAGCAGCCAGGACTCCAGGTAGTGGAACTGGGTGCGTCCCGGCGTCGGACGCGCCATGTACAGACCCCACGGGCACAGCCGGTACTCCTCGACCGCGCGGACGAACCCTTTCGGATCGGTGTTGGTGCGGGCGACAAGATCAAACGTCTCGAATTTGGGCGCGTGAATGCCACCAGCGTACGACGCGGACCCTGCTGGGTTTCGTCACGAGGTGTGGCCCCACTGTCATCAGGCAGATTCCAGTCGACGTCGCAAACATCGAGGCTATCTGGAGGTTGCGGTGGGAGCTGCGCGGAAGATCCGACATGGCGTGATGCTGGTGGAAAAGCAGGTGTGGTTCGCTCAGCTGATCGCGCAGGGGGTGAGTAACTCCGAGGCGTGCCGGGTTGTGCGGATCAACCGCAGGACGGGGACACGCTGGCGCTCACCACTGCCGGCCAGGCGGTGCACTATCCGCCGGTGCGATTGACAGCACCCCAGGCGCGCACCCCCGGTATCTGTCGCTGGCCGAGCGGAGGATACCGACGCGGTGAGGGACAATCGTCCCACGGTTATCATGGTCTCAGCCAACAACTGGATTCCCAGTCACTGACGAAAGCAGGTCGTCGTGAATCACTCGCTGTCGCAACGCAAGATGGAATCGACCGGATCCGCCCGGGGTGCCCGTCGCCGCCAGCCCTACGCCTGGCTCGGTACTGGTGTCTTAGGTGTAGGCATCGGCGCAGCACTGGCCGGTGCGGGCCTCGCTCACGCCGACGGTGGGCGCGGCACAGATGCCTCGCCCGGGCCGTCTTCGTCATCCGAGTCGTCATCGGCGGCGCCGGCCGGACCCGTGGGTAACCGCACCCCCGGGCGGGCAGCGTTCGGCCCTGGTGTGCGCGTCTCGACAGCGGCGGCAAGCGTGCCGACGGCGACGTCAGGGAACGGCCGCACCACCGTCAGAGCATCAGCGTCTGTCTACCCAGTGGCCACTCCGGCAACCTCGCCTCCGTTGGGCGTCGTCAAGGCCACCCCGGTCGCGGTCAACCCCGCCCAGACCGCCGCCGTCCCGGTGAGCACCGCCCAGGCCGCGCAAGCGGCGGTGAGCCCCGCGAAGACCATCCCTGTCGCAGCAGCGACGGTGCCTGCGCAGATTCCGTCGACGACCAAGGCCCCCGAAACGTCCCTCGGCGCCGGCCCGGGTGTCGGCGGCAGCACCGTGTTCGATAAGCCGGGGGCCTTGCGCAACAGCGTCCTGGCCTCCGCCGGATTCGTTCCGAAATCGCCGGCCGCGATGACGCCAGTCCCGCCGTCAGCGCCGCTGACCCGGGTGTGGCAGCCCACTACCCGCGATCTCGGCCCGGTTGTGGGCGCGGTGGTGTGGGCGGCGCACGAGGTCTCCTACCAACTGCAGGGATTGACGCCGCTGGTCAAGGCGGTCCAGTTGCCCACAGCCGGCCCACAGACGACGGTGGCGGGGACGTTGAATACCGTCGGCCCGTTCGGGAACCCGGTGGCGTTCTCGGTCACCGGCCAGCCCGGGAGCGGCAGCGTGACCCTCGACCAGCAAGGGTTTTACACCTACACCCCCGGCGCAGCACTGGCCACAACCGGGGGGACCGACACCTTCACCGTCACCGCCACCGACACCGGCTTTCACCTGGAGAACATCTTCGGGCTGCCCGGGCACCACACCACCGTCACCGTTCCGGTATCGGTGGCGGCCACGCCGCTCACCGAACCTGCCGCGAGCGGCGACATCGCGTATTCCGTCACCAACACCAGCTATCAGCCGATGCAGTTCGCCAACTACACCGTCAACCAGGCGTCGCTGTCTCCCGCTCCCGGAACGGTGATCACCACCGGGCAATCGGCACTGTTCGAGGTCGCCCCCGGCAATTCGGTCGCCGTCGCGATCAACCCGGTCGGGGTCAGCCACGACGGTGTTTTGAACACGATCGGCGTCGGCTATCTGCCCTTCGGTATCGGCGTTCAACCGGACGGCTCGCGGGTGTACGTCGCCAACCAGAACAGCAACACGGTGTCGGTCATCAACACCACGACCAATTCCGTGCAGGCCAACATCGGCCTCGGTGGGGGTTTGAGCCCGTTCGGGTTGGCGGTCAGCCCCGACGGCACACACGTGTACACCGCCGATTACGCCAGCAACGCGGTCACGGTGATCGACACCGCCACCGAAACATCCTCGGCCGTCGTCGGCGTCGGCAAGTATCCGAAGATGGTGGCTGTCAGCCCGGACAGCAGCCGCGTCTATGTCACTAATAGTGGCAGCAACTCGGTGTCGGTAATCGATTCCGCCTCCAATACCGTCACGGCCACCATCGGTGTCGGTACCACTCCGCTCGGCGTGGCGGCCAGCCCGGACGGCGCCCGGGTCTATGTCGCCAACGTCGGCAGCGGTTCGATGTCGGTGATTGACGCAGGCACCAACCAGGTCACCGGCTTCATCAACACCTCCGCCAACTGGGTGGCGGTCAGCCCCGACAGCAAGGTCGTCTACGCCACCAGTGCCGACAACGTGGTCAAGGTGATCGACACGGCCACCAATCAGGTCACCGACACGATCTCCATCCCGGTCCCAGCGGGGGCTGGGGCGTCCCTGGGTATGCCGGCGGTCAGCGCCGACGGCGGCCGCCTTTTTGTGCCGAATATCCTTGGCAACTCAGTGGTCCAAATCGACACGGCGACTAAAAAGATCACGAATACGGTCGGAGTCGGAAAGTACCCGGATTACGTCGCGGTCAGCCCGGACGGCACCCGCGCCTATGTCTCCAACGGTTCAGGCAACTCGGTGTCGGTGATCGGCGTTGTCGCCCCCGGGACCATCGGCGACGGTGGCGTCGCCCAGTACACGCTCACCATCGACGGTTCCGGCCAGGTCAGTTGCTCGGCGAAGGGCAGCAACCAGTGCGGGGTCAGCGGCACCAGCGTCTACCTCGAGGATGCCCCCGGGACCATCTATTACGTCCCCGTCGAGGATGCCCAGGGTCAATCCAACGTCCTACAGAACCTGGTCTACTCCGACACTTCCAACGCGACCTTCTACACCAAGTCCTCGCCCACCGTCGGCTACACCAACCCGCTGATCCCCAACGGCTACTCGCCGTACTACAACGGCACCTCGGCCACGTCGAAGAACACCTATTACATCTCCTCCACCACGTCGCAGACCAGCAACGTCGAGTACAACGTCTCGGTCGCAGTTCAACAGCAGGCGAAAATGGGGGCCCTGACCCTGATAGCCGAGGAGGGCGCCCAGTACACCTGGGGGACCTCGACGACCAACAGCCTCACCTACACCCAGTCCACAACCCAAACGGTTCGCCCTGGGGAAGTGCTGTACCTCTACGTCGAGAACGCGGTGTACCGCTTCTACGGCGACTGGAACGTGCTCTACGGCAACACGACCTACGTGCTGCAGAACGTCTGGTACGACACCCCGTACAGCTACTCGGGGTACCCCTCCTACCTAGCCGCCTACACCTGCGACGTCGGCTCGGCCAAGTGCGCCCAACTCGCCGCCGGTGACCTCTCCGGGCTGGACAATCCCTTCCCGAAGACACTGCCGACGTATCCGGTCGCGGAATCCAACAAGGACAACAACTACAACACCTCGCCGGCGAACGCGGTCACCACATCGGCCTAGCCAGCGAAGTCGCCCGGGCCAGGCCGGAGTGGACGCGATCGACACGGCGGGCCAGGCGCGCGGCGGCGCGGGCACGCCGCGGCCCGTAGCGCAGAGCCCAGTCGATCCACCGGGTCTGGTCGGGGCTGACCCAGCCGGACGGCCGGGACAAATGTGGTGCGCGACGGGCGGCGATGAGAATCGTGAAGGCGAGCGCCTCGAGGCTGTCCGCCGCAGCGGACAAGAGCGTCATGCTGTGGAGCGTCATGGTGTCTCCTGTCAGGCGGTGAGTGACGTGACGGCGGCGCGGACCGCCCGGGGCGTGTGACCGTGGGCGGTGCTGAGGTGGCACGGCTCGATGGTGGCCACGCCGACGACACGCGGGCGGCCTTCGCTGAGGCTTAGGAGTTCGTAGTGGTCTTCACATAGGGCAGCATCCGTTCCGGCAGACCACTCTCCCGACTAGTGTGCAACCCGTCCCGTTGCGACGTCGACCGGAATCCACCTGACCACACTCACCCTGCAACCGTGCCGAGCGAGGGTCACGACCAGGGGGCGGACGGGGCAAGACCATCCTCACCCGAACCGGTTGAGCAGAATCAATGTCGGAGCCCCTCGCTAGTATCGAACACGTGTTCGACACTAGTGAGCTTCCCGCCGATGTCCCGTTGCACCGCGCTGATGACGCGGCGGTGGTGGCGGCGATCGGGGATTGGGCGCGGGTGGAGGCGCAGGCGGCGGCTCGGCGGTTGGCGGCGGTGGCGGAGTTGACCGTGCGGCGGTGTTCGGATGGGGAGCGGGCGGACTGGTCCTGTGATGACTGGGACGGTGCCGCCGCGGAGGTGTCGGCGGCCTTGGGTGTCAGTCATGGCCGGGCGTCGGGGCTGATGTACGAGGCGATGGCGCTGCGGACCCGGTTGCCCCGGGTGGCCGCGGTGTTCGCTGCCGGGAGGCTCAGCGCCCGGGTGGTCTCGGCGATCGCGTGGCGCACCAACCTGGTGGCCGACGCCGATGTGGCGCAGAGGATCGATGCGGCGCTGGCGCAGGACGGCGCCGGCTGGGATGGGTTGTCGCAGTACAAGATGGTGCAGGCGATCGACGCGGTGGTCGATCGCCACGACCCCGGCGCGGTGCACCAGGTGCGGGCCAACGCCCGCAGCCGCGATGTCAGCGTGGGCGGGCAGAACCCCGAAACAGGCACCACCGCGGTGTGGGGCCGGCTGCTGGGCACCGACGCCACCGTGCTGGATCGCCGCCTAGCCGCGATGGCCCACCAGGTGTGCGGCGACGATCCGCGGACGGTGGGCCAGCGCCGCGCCGACGCCCTGGGCGCACTGGCGGCCGGCTCCACGGCGTTGGCCTGCCAATGCGGCGAGCCGGGCTGCCCCGCAGCGGGGGCCGACGCGCGGGCCGGGGCGGTGGTCATCCATGTGCTCGCCGACACCGCCGCGCTCACCGCCACACCGGACCCGCAGATGTCCGGGGAGCCCCCCGCTGTTGGTGACCCCGAACCCGCGGGGCGCGTTGCTCAAGCGGCGCCGGCCGGGACGGCGGTGATCGCCGGCGGTCCTGCGGTGCCGCCGGCTCTGCTGGCCCCGCTGATCGCCGCCGGGGCGACAGTCCGTCCGATGGGCGAGATCCCCAACCGCGCCGAGCCGCGGTACCGGCCCTCCACCGCGCTGGAGGAGTTCATCCGGCTACGGGATCTGACCTGCCGGTTCCCCCACTGCGACGTCCCCGCCCACGACTGCGATATCGACCACCGCATCCCCTGGCCGGCCGGGCCGACCCATCCCTCGAGCCTGCGATGCATGTGCCGCAAACACCATCTGCTCCGCACCTTCCAGGGCGGCGAAGCAGGCTGGCGCGACATCCAACTCCCCGACGCCACCATCATCTGGACCTCACCGACCGGGCACACCTACACCACGGTCCCCGGCAGCAGATTGTGGTTCCCGACCTGGAACACCACCACCGCAGCGCTGCCGGACCAGCCGATACC
>Ga0194055_10002355_pt1 | contig 15048 bp, 18 predicted proteins | sample SepL449m_MetaG_FD_155482 | JGI IMG/M metagenome (GOLD analysis project Ga0194055, IMG submission 155482) | Anoxic zone freshwater microbial communities from boreal shield lake in IISD Experimental Lakes Area, Ontario, Canada - Sep2016-L442-9m | ecosystem: Environmental > Aquatic > Freshwater >... | reverse complement strand
TCAATAGCGAAGTTAGTATGACGACGATATACAACCTTGAAAAAGGTAATTTGAGGATTACCAGTTAAATAAACATCCTGTGCTCCATAAGCTACTAATTGAAGAAGACCACCACCCATTTACGCTATATTCTTTATACTATTAGAGGAGAAAAAAAAAAGGATTAATTAATACACCTATTATATTTAATAAATTAAACAAATTAATTTATTATTTATAATACATAATATTTAATTGGAATAGGCTAATCCACCCATACCAGATAGAATACGTAGAACATTGTAATTTACAGCATAAATATTGATACCATCAAAGGTTAAGGCAACTGGCGTAGCACCACCATTTTTGTTATCCTTAGTAGTAACCATAAGAGTTGCTGTATCAATACGAGACATATTTAGAGTTCCACTTGGTTGATGATCTTCAGGTTTAAGTGCGAATGAATAAACATTGATACCCGGATTATTTGGAATATTAGTATGATGTTGATATGGTTGTACATATGAAAAGTAGGATCCATCGCGAACACCAAAACGATCATTCCCATTTAATTGAAGTATAGCATCTTTAAATGGAGTTGATGATAAACTTGGAGACATATTTATTCCAGTAAAATCAAAACCAGCCATATAATTTGAAGGGCTAAAATTAGTAATATTACCAGCATTTGCGGTTGCTACACTGCTGGGTTTTTGTTCTCCAATTATTGAAGAAGTATTATCAACATTATCAGTATTTGTATAATTATACCAGCATGATTTCTTAAGAAAATTATTAGGTTTAGCAACCCATATTAGTTCTTTGCAAGGATGATTAAAGTTGAGTTTAATACGATTAGTAGCATTATTATTAAGTGTTTCAGTTCCAGTGAATTGAAGTTGTTCAATTAAATACTCATGCGACAGTTGAGCAAATCGGCGACGTTCATCAGTGTCAAGGAAAATATAATCAACCCATAGAGACACGTCGGTAATTTCAGCTGCGGTTCCAGTCATCCCAGTTGTAGACCACTCTTCAGATGAGCTTGCGTCAGTTTTTAAATTAATAAGACATTTACTCTTTTGTTCAAAATCTATCTTAATCTTAACTTCATGATATTGAAGAGCGATTAAAGGAAGGGCAAGACCTACATTGCGACAAAACCAGAACTCGAGAGGAATATATAGAGTTGTTTCATTATATGATGTTATATCTTTATCCGCACCAACCATAGTATCATAACCATAGCGTTTGCCAAGAGGTAAAGAAAGTTCATTCCAAATATATAGCCAATCAGAGTAATGCTTATCTATTTGTTGACCACCAATTTCAATAACAACTGAATTAATAAGACGAAGACCAATGTAATTGACATATCGTACACCAGCAGCTATATCAGCAGAAATGCCAGATATTTGCGGTAATACTACTTGAAGATATACACGGTTAATTAAATCACCATTGCGAGATATTTGACAATTTACACTTTGTCCATATCCTGGAGTTCCGTTAAATGTTTGTTGGATAGCCTCAATAGCAAAGTTAGTATGACGACGATATACAACCTTGAAGAAGGTAATTTGAGGATTACCTGTTAAATAAACATCCTGTGCTCCATAAGCTACTAATTGAAGAAGACCACCACCCATTTACGCTATATTCTTTATACTATTAGAGGAGAAAAAAATATGAATTAAATGTATGTGTTAATATATTTATTATATAAAAATTAATATTAATGATTCTATTATAAAGATGTTCAAAGAAAAATCATCAAAAAAAAAATATATTTCTGACAATAATGAGGTTTTTACATTAGATGCGATGCATAACAATATTATAAAGAAATTTGAGCTTACAAACAAAGATAAAGAAAATTACAAGATATTATTATGTGATATGGAACTTCAGTCTAACCTTATTATGGATAATATAAAGACTTTCAATAATATTCAAGATAAGGAAAATGTAAATAATCTATGGACAAGCAATATTATTATAAGAGAGAAAATAATTGAACTAAAGAATAATATTAAAGAATTGGAATCATACAATGAAATTGAATATTATAAAAATACAAGTTATATATTATTTCAATATTATGATACTGTAGAAAAACAGTCTAATATAAGTAATACACATGCTTCTATATCTAATGGAATATGTATTTCTTCAAGTGAATTGCTTAGCAGACAACCAAAAATATACAAGAATGACTCTAAAAAGAAACGTTCATCTGTTTCAGCTACAACTATAAATGTATTAGATGCACTTAATAATTTAAATATAGAAAATAATTTAATTAGCGATAATAAGCAACTCATAAATAGTAATATAGATAATCTAAATAATAATTTAAATCATACTAATAATTTAAATCCATATAGTAATAGTTATAATAATGCTAAAAATACTTATGATTATTCAAATAATGCTAAAGATAATTTAATAGATAAAAGTTCCCTTGTTGATAAATATATGTCTATAATAAATAAAAAGTATGTTAGAAATGTTGAAGAGGAAGATATAGAAATTTGTAAAAATTGCAAAAATCAAATGACATGTTTACAACATGATGCTATAATTATATGTAATATATGTGGTTATCAAGAATTACTTTTAGTAGAGCAGAATAGACCTATTTTAAAACAAAATACAAAAGATACATCACATTTTAGTTATAAACGTATTAATCATTTTAGGGAATGGTGTAATCAGGTTCAAGGGAAGGAGAGTACAGATATTCCCGATGAAATATTTGAAAAAATCTTAACAGAAATAAAGAAAGAAAAGATTGTTGATACTAAAACAATTACATATAATAAAATGCGGGATATTCTCAAAAGACTTAGAATAAATAAATATTATGAGCATATTAATTATATTATTAATAGGATAAATGGAATTCCAACTCCTCAATTTAGTCAAGACCTTGAAGATAAATTATGTAATATGTTTAGAAATATTCAAGCACCATTTTTAAAACATTGTCCGAAAGATAGAAAAAATTTTTTATCATATAGTTATGTATTATATAAGTTTTTTCAAATATTAGGATTGAATGAATATCTCAAATATTTTCCGCTATTAAAAAGTAGAGAAAAGCTATATGTCCAAGACCAAATATGGAAAAAAATATGTTTGGAACTTAATTATGAAATAATACCATCTTTATAAAAAATAGTTAGTAGTATAATAACATTTTACAAATAAAATATATATAAGATTTATAATATATTATATTATTAGGAAATATTTAATATTAATGTCTGTAGAAGAAAACAGTAATGTTACAAGTGTTAAAGAAGTTGATTATCTTGATGAAGATAAGCCTATTAGAGGACAAAATTTTGTTTTACTATCATTTTTGAGCCCTGAAGATGTTCTTGTAAATAAAGAGGCGTATATGTTTAGTAAATTCATTACTAAATTTAGTTCTGATATGACAGCACTTTTGGATGGTATCTCATCAAAATATAGTGATTCAAAAGACTTTGTTGATTCTGTTAAGGAAAATAATTCATATATATTTAATCCTAAAGATATGAGTGAACAATATGGATTTTTTAAATCAATTAATAATCAAGATCTTGAAACATCATATCACCGTGATAATAATTTTATTACATCACTTAGAGGTATCAAAGTTAGAGGCGTTTTTGATACATTAGATGAAGCAAAAAATCGTAGTGAGTTTATTAAAAAGATTGATAATAAGTTCAATATTTATATTGCTCAAGTAGGTTGCTGGTGCCCATGGTCTCCAAATCCTGATTGCTTAGAAAATCAAGAATATGCTGAAACACAACTAAATACTTTAATGAAAGAATATAAGAAGAATATGAATGACAAGGATGTTGTCTTTGAGAATAGAAAGAGTTCACTTTTTAATTCATCATCTAATTCTAAAGGAAATGAAGTTATTATTGAAGGTGCCGAAAATGTAATTGAAGGTGCAGAAAATGTAATTGAAGCTGCTATAGATAATGTAGTAAATACAGAAGGAGAAGAGATTGAATTATCTGAAATTAAAAAGAGCATTGAACAAGTTGACGCATGGAGTTCACAAAAGCTTGGTATTCAATAATTATATAAATATTTATTAACTATATAATATTAAATCTAATAATATTTCTTAATAATAAGAGATGAAAGCAATAGCAATATTTTTATTATTTATAGGGTCCATAATGATAATTCAAGGATATTATAATAATAAATCTATATGTAAAAAAGATAAAGTAGTAGTTAAATATGTTCCAAGAAGTGTTTACGAAGAACAATTAAAACCCGAAGAAAGTCTTCAAACTTTTTACAAAAGTATGTTTGAAGATATTTTATTACACTAATGTTTTATTTTTATCCTTAATATTAGTAAATGGATATATTAAAAGATATTGAAAAAAACCTTTTATATATTAATCTATATAACAAAAATGATGATACCGCAAAATTGAATATAATTAAAAAACAGATAAGTGATTATTTTAAATATAAGGATGAAGAAAAAAATATAATTACGGAAAAAAAGATAAAATATGAAGATAAATATAAGAATGCGAGATTACAAAATAATAATAATTATAAAATCTTTTTAGAAGAAAAAGAAAAATTACATAAAAAATATAAAGAAACAAAATCATTATCATCATTATATGAATATTTAAATTATAAAATTACTAATTATGCGGACATCCCTGAAATATATACATATGAATATATACATATTGATGAACAATCTAAAAAAGTAAAACCAGAAGAACCAAAAGTAAAACCAAAAGAACCAAAAGTTAAACCAAAAGAACCAAAAGTTAAACCAGAAGAACCAAAAGTAAAACCAGAAGAACCAAAAGTAAAACCAGAAGAACCAAAAGTAAAACCAAAAGAACCAAAAGTAAAACCAAAAGAACCAAAAGTTAAACCAGAAGAACCAAAAGTAAAACCAAAAGAACCAAAAGTAAAACCAGAAGAACCAAAAGTTAAACCAGAAGAACCAAAAGTAAAACCAGAAGAACCAAAAGTAAAACCAAAAGAACCAAAAGTAAAACCAGAAGTTAAACCAGAAGTAAAACCAGAAGTTAAACAATGCCCAGACGGACAAATACTAAATCCTGAAACAAATAGATGTGTTGATAAAAAAGGTGTACTTGGAAAAAAATTACTTAAAAAATTACTTGACGATAAACACAAATTATAAAATAGATAATTAAATAAAAAATATATATAACAAATTAATTATTTTTAAATTTTTATAGATTAGAATAAGAATGAAAAAAAGAGGGCTTATTAAAAAAAACAATCTGGTTTAAGAGTGATAATAGATAGATTTTTTTATGATAATACAGGACAAATGATTGTAAGCGCATTATTTGGTCTTGCTTTAGCATTATTATTTAGACGCATATGTAAAGATAATTGCGTATTATATTTTGCACCTAATATTAAAGATATAGAAGGAAATATATTTAATCTTGAGGATACTTGTTATAAGTATAAATCCTATTCTATAAAATGTAATAATGAAGACAAACCATTAAAACCATATGATATTAATAAAATTCCAGATAATCTAATTAGTATCCCTGGTTTTTTTGAAAAAATGTTTTCATCTGCTTAATATTATATATTTATTTTTGTATTTAATTTTGTTATTGGCATTCACTTTACAAAATTATATTTATTTGCGTAATATAATTTATATTGAAAATATTATATATCAATAGATAGAAATATAATAATGTCAACACCTATAAATACATTACCGCTAAAAACACAACAAACAAATGTTGGTGATACGAATGATATTAATGATCCTATTGTTCAAGATGTTTTAAGTGAATTCCGAGAAGAACTAATGATGTCAAAGCAAAATATTCCTAACCCATTACAATTATCTCAAGAACAACTCATACAACGTCAACAGATGATGTTACAACAGCAAATGTTACAGCAGCAACAACAGCAGCAACAACAAGAGCGATTACAACAATCCGTAAATACATCTTCTAATATAAATTATAATAATTATGAAAATAATTCAAATAAATATTCAAATATTTCATCATATTTGAATATAGAAATAGCAAAAAAAAGTTTGATATTAGTTATAGTATCCTTGATAATATACAATTCAGGAATAATCAATATTGTATATGAAAAATTGCCTGATTATTTACAAGATAATTTAAGCAATTTTGATATATATATAAAATCTGTATTATTATTTTCTATAATTTATGTATTATCATTTTTTGAATATATTTAAGTAATTTATTCATATATTCTATTATTATATCCTACATTAGCAGTTGATGTTGAAGACAATACATTAAAAAATTTAAGCAAGAAAAATATGCAAATAAAAAATGTTGCGAATATTACAAATATTGTAATGCCAAATAATATAGAATAAGATATAAAATCATAATTATTTTTATTAATTACAACCATCGCAATAATAATTATTGCATAAAATAACATAAATAAAGAAAGCATTGATATAAAAAAATGCTGATTTTTATTGCTAACAAAGTATGCCCATAATAATATACCGCATATTATTAATGCGAGTGCGGAGAAACCTATAATAGTAAATGTTTTTATTACTACTTGGTCATTTTCTTCATTTGAAACAAATTTTTCATACATTATTTAATTCTCTTAATAATAATCTATATTTTTAATTTAGTTATATTATATCATATGAAAGAGACCCTAAATATATATTATTAGTATCATATCCGCGAATATGAATTTTTTTACTATCTAATCCTTGTGAACCATAAACAGCTTCGTTATAAATACCTTTGTCAACACCGTAAATTTCATTATTATATTCTAATGGATTAACAATATTACTTTGTGCTGCCAGAAGGTTCTCTTCAGTTATATAGGGAACAATAGAATTACATGTGCTATTATTTGTTGATGCGGCTGTAGGTATTGGTAATTTTTTTTCATAATTAAGAAGCGCCATATTCATTTCACATTTATCATTAGACATATCATTTTTATTTGTATTGTCATGATGGTTACAGTAATTGTCTTTATTATCTTTATTATCTTTATTATCTTTATTATCTTTATTATCTTTATTATCTTTATTATCTTTATTGTTTTTATTGTCTTTATTATTATTGAGTTCGCTTGTATATATTCTAAAATATATTGATAATAAGCATATTGATAATATAAAACCAAAAATATTATCAACAAGCAACAGGACTAACATGCATATTAAAGCTAAATAAAATTGTATCATTACATCTTTAAAAAGATTTTGAAAAGGTAATTCTTTAATAATTAATATTATTACCAATAGTATTACAGCAAAAAATCTAAAAGAATTAATAATTATCATATTTTTTAATTGCTTATCTACCTATAATTCATATAAAAAATTGACACACATATATATATGTATATATTAAGTATTATTAATAATAATGTATTCAATCTTATCAAAAAATGGTTATGGTATTTTAAAATCAGAATTAGACGAATATAAACTTGAAAATATTAGAAAAGATTTAACAATGATTCCTAAAGTTAATTTTGATATAGGAAAATCAAAAAATAAGAATTCATTAGCGAATGATTTAAGTTTTCAGCTATATAGTGAAAATGATAAAAGAATATATATTCCCCGATATTATGGATTCCAAAAATATGGGGCACCATCGTTATGTAAATTAACAGGTGGTCAAGATATAAATATAGATTTTATTGGCTCTCTCAGAGAAACCCAGAGAGAACCAATTGAAAACTTTTTAAAAGCAGCTCACAATCCTCTTAAAATGGGTGGTATTATTTCAGTTCCTTGTGGTTTTGGTAAGACAATTATGAGTCTATATATTGCGTGTGCCTTAAAAAAAAAAACTATGTTTATAAGTCATAAGGAATTTTTAAATCAACAATTTATAGATACAATTAAACAGTTTGCCCCAGATGCAAAAGTTGGAATAATCAAACAAAAAAAGGTAGATATTAAAGGCAAAGACTTTATAATTGCTTCTCTACAATCTCTTGCGATGCGCGACTATGATAATGATATATTTGATGATATTGGCTTTGTAATAATAGACGAAGTTCATCATACAGGTGCTCAAGTATTTTGTAAAGCATTTAAGAAATTAAACAATCCTATAATTCTTGGTTTATCAGCAACTTTAAATAGAAAGGATGGGATGCGTCGTGTATTTGAATACTATATTGGAAAATCAGTATATTCTTTGAAAAACAAAGAATTTTGTGATGTTATTGTTCAAGTTCATAAATATTTTGAAACTCATATTGATTATTCAACAGTAAAACTAATGTGGAATGGAAAAGAGAATGGTGCGGGAATGATCAATAATGTATGCTCTTTTAAACCAAGAACAGAATATATAATATATCTATTAAAAGAACTTTTAATTAAAGAACCTGATAGACGTATACTTATTTTAAGTGAACGTAGAAATCAATTAAAAGATATTGAGAAATATATTATTGATAATAATATAGCGGAAAATAGTTATGGATTTTATGTAGGTGGTATGAAACAAGTAGATCTTGCTCTATCCGCAGAAAAGCAAATAATTCTTGCGACATATCAACTTGCTTCAGAAGGTTTCAATGTTCCTTCATTAAATACAGTGATATTCGCAAGTCCAATTTCAGATATTCAGCAATCTATTGGACGTATTTTAAGAGAAATTCCAGAAAAAAGAAAATATATTCCATTATGTATTGATATATTTGATGATTTTTCAATATTTAAAAGAAAAGGAGCATCCAGATTAAAATTCTATAATAGCAATAAATATAATGTTTCCTTTTATGTTGATAATGAAAAAATTGAATTATTAAACAAGGAAGATAATGAAGATATTGATAATGACATTGACAATTCTAAAAATAAGCTAATGTTTATTGAAGATGAATGAAGACTAAATTATTATATTAATAATATTACAATATTATAGAATTAAATATTTATTATGAAATATGGAGGATATTATCTTTTATTTTTTGTATTTATAGGATTTTTATTAATCATATTATATTATAATAATATACGACAGCAACAACAGTATCAAATAATAAATGCTAATAATATTAATGGTAACCAAGGTAACCAAGGTAACCAAGGTAACCAAGGTAACCAAGTTAAATACAATAAATATAATATAGATGATGACCATATCAAATTATATAAGGATCAGGCAAATTATAAAAAAACAAATAATTTAAATAATATTAATAATTATACATATAATATTGATAATATTGATATTCTTAATGATAATAATAATATCAATAATGATAGTAAACTTGGTAATAATACATCTTTATATGAACCAGAATTAGAGAAAGTATATAATACAACATTAAGAGGAAATATTAATGATACAAAAAATGAACCTGAAGAATTATTTAATTATAGTGTAAAACCTAATAAAACAGATTTACCAATTGTAAATCCTCCATTACAATTACTACAATCTAATGCACCTCTACGATTATCAGAGAGGCATATATCATTTGATTAGTTTTCAATCAAGCGGAGTTGATAGTTATAATTAGCAACTATAATATTTTCTATAAAAGGAGATACTTTATTATATTTTGCGAAAGCATCAAAACTGAACATAAAATTATTTATTTCTTTATCTGTATTCACATTATACTTATATGAGAATGGATTCATATTGTAATAGCAGTTATAATTAGCTAATTTAGAAACTCTTAAATTCTTCCAAACGCAATCGCAATTAATACACCAGTGTCTCAATACTATTTCTTCATCTTCTTCGCCTTCACTGTCAGTATCATAATTAGACACTAATTGCCCTGTTTCTATCCCAATTTTATCATAATAGATGGTTTTATCTGTATTAACCATCTTAACAGACATATCGTAAAATTTCTTAAGATTTTCATTTTTTTCCAGAAGCTCAAAAGGCATTACAATTTCTTCAACATATTTATGCCTATACGTATGCGGATTAATCATCTCAATATAAACATTTTCACCATTCTTAATAAACATGATGATAAATGGTTCGCGATTGTGATGAAAATGATATGCTGAAAATTGAAGCACACCAGCACTGTATTCTATGTATTCCGATGAAGTAGAAGCAGATGAAGCAGTAGTCAGAGCAGACATTTCAGATGTTTTATATGTATATCTTTTTAAATTACTTCAAGTTGTTCCTTGCTGTTTCTTGTTTTGTGAGGTTGAAAGTGCTAAGACAAGACAGCTAAGCAATAGTTAGCACGTGATTATTAATTTATATCTAAAAATCAATTTTTATTATTTTATAACATTTTTAGAACATATTTATATAAGAATTATTTTTTACTTATTATTATAAGAAATTGTTTTAATATAAATAATGAGTAAATATAATTTCATAATGTTTTGTGTATTTCACCGAGAATTCTTTTTAAGAGATGATAATAAAGATTTTATATTTTTTGGAGTTAACGAAGCATTCCAAAAAAAAAATAAGAAAGAAAATAATGTTATTTATGAATACGAATTAGAAAAATATAATCCTTTTTTACAAAAAAGAGGCTATATGGAAACATCAGCATATCTTCATGTATATTGGAATAAGCTATATAAAAATAATGATATGGTTGGTTTTTCGCAATATGATATGATACATTATAATAAATATGATTATCTCAATACAGATACAATTTATTTATTACCAATAGATGTATATATAGTTGCTCATGGCGTTTGGAATAAATTTATGTATAGTAATTTTAATAATCTAAATTTTTTGATTGAGAGCTATAATAAATTTTTTTGTAAAACATATACAATTAAAGAATTAGAATATATGCCATTATCTCTTTTACAAACAAATATATATCCTGTAAAAATTTATGAAAAACTATGTGCTTGGCTTGAAATATTAGTTGAAGAAATATATCCATGGTCAAATATGCCACCATATCAAACACATTTTGGTAGTATAGGAGGTTATACAGAAAGAGCGTTAGCAATATTTAATGCGTTTCAAATATATGAAGGCTGTAAATATGAATATTTACCAATTAGACATGAACGAATTGATTATGGAAATGAAAATCAATATAATGAAAAATTATTTTTAAATAATTATAATCAAGAAGTTTATTCTAAATATATAGGTAATGTTACAGGTAATTATGATGATGTAAATTATTGTATGTTTAATGCCTTATGTTATTTAAATGGTATAACTTATAGTTGTGAAAGAATAGGAAAAAAAAATGAAATGATTGGATTATATTTTAAAAGAGATGATCAGAGTAATCATAGAGAAGAAGGTTTTGATATAAGTGCTCAGGATCCCAGAATTTTTATTTTAAATGATACTGTTTATGTTGTGTTTTTTTGTGAATCTCCATATGAAAATCAAGAATATTGTATAGGAATAACACCTTTTAATGAATGGAAACCTACATTTTTACAAGTAGAAAATATGAAAAAGAACAATATAGAAAAAAATTGGGCACCATTTGTCAAAGATAACCAATTATATTTTGTATATAACTATGACCCGTTAATTATAATAAAATATGATTTTAATATAAATGGAATTTGTAAAGTTGTTTATAGGCAAGGAAATTGTTCCTTACCTATTAATACTGAAAGTACTTATTTAAGAGGAGGGAGCAACTTACTTCATTACAAAGACGGTTATTATATTGGCGGCTGTCAATCAAGAGGCTTGAGATTAAATGAATGCTGGTTACGCTGGTTACATTATACACATATTATTTTATTAAATACTAATACATGGGAATTAGTGTATATTTCAAAAGCTGTTATGTATTTGCATGATATAAAAGAAGAATTTAATGCTTGGTTTGAATCTCCTGGTTCTAAAAAAAAACTTGATGTTTTAAATATTAATACCAATATCCTTGCTGACAAAACACCACATAAAAAACAAGTTCCTATAAGTTTATATTTAAAAGATGATAAGTTTTACTTAACTATAAATGTAAGAGATACTGTATCTCTATTATATGAGTTATCATTTGCTAATTTATTTAATTTTATAAAATCAGGCAAAGATATTGGATATTATAATAATTTTATTGTAGACAACCTAAATCATCTATAATTAATTTTCTAATTTTGGTTTAGCACATTTATATTCAATATCAATAAATAATTCCTCTAAATATCTGTGATTTATATGATAGTTTAAAATGTCAATTAAATTATCACGCTCCTTTATTTTATTATCTGACAAGCCTACAATCCCATCTATCTGCTCAAGCATTTCTATATTCAAATAGAGATTTACCTTTAAAAAATCATAAAAATCAATAATATAATATAATAGTTCTGCTAAGCATTTATATGAATCCTTTTTTTCTAAAAAAAACCCTTTTTTATTTATTCCTTTTGTAATACCTTTATTATTGTTTATAGCAAAATAGGTATTATTAAATATTACTAATCCTTTGTCATCATCTTTGTATAAATTATATATAAAAATATTAAATATTTCAATTTTGTTTATATTAACATCTAATGGTTTTATGTAATATAATTTATAATAAAGTGATGAATTATATAAAATTGAATTAAAAATATTATTGTTTTCATAATCTAATTCATAGTTTATATATTTATCTTCAATAATATTTACATATGAACTGATAACAAAGTCATAATAATGTAAAGTATCTATATACGGATTCTTTGTTATTTCAATCAACCTATTAAAGTATATTAAATTTTTATATTTATTATCTTTTTTCATATCATTTATAATAGATTTATATAGCATTTTATAGATATATGTTATAATATCATCAGGCAACATGTCTAAATATGAAGACATATTGTATTCTATATATTATCAATAATATCATTTAAATATAAAAAATACAATTATTATTATAATTAAACATAGCTCATATTATACAGCAATATACTTGGCAAACTCTGCTTGCTTGTCTCTGCTAATAATACTACTAAATAATATACGAAATATATCAGAGTTCATACCTTCTTTTTTATTAAGTTCAAGGAGATTAATAACATTTTTACCATCTTCTTGACTAAGTGATATTTCTTGAACTTTCTTTTCTATCAAGTTAATATTGTATTCAAGCATTAGAGTAGTATAATTAATTACTAAATCTTTAAATTCTCTCCCTTGCTCATATCCATATCTAATTTCAAGGTTTTTGTAAAAGGAAACAATATCTGTCGTGCTTGAAACTACCATATTTCTTAAATCATTTGGGTCAATATCATAGTATATATAATATTGACCTTCTTGTACACTTTTAATCTTGGTTAAGAAGTCTTCTATAAAATAAGCACTATTAATAAACCAATCTCTTTCTTCTTTGTATATTTCTTCATAATGCTTTTCACTTCTTCTTACTTCTATAATTTGTTTTTTGTTTTCTATAAGCAGAATAGATAACTCATAGTACATCTTCAAATACTCATTTTTCATAAGTTCTACAAAAGGTATAATGATACTCCCAATGTTTTTAATATCAATATATATCAAATCGCGAAACTTGATAAATAGAAAATATTTGTGATAAACATTATTTTTATTATTGCAACATATGTCAAATACTCCTGAAAATTCCATATCTTTAATATAATGATACTTGTAACAATACATCTTTGTTATATACGATAAGAGGTTTGTAGAATAACGCTGGTTCTATTGCTTTTGGTTGCTTCCCTTTTGTATATATCAACAATTTATGTGATATAAAAAAGCGATGGCTTTAATAATTAATATATTAATTTAAATCAATTTTTATTAAAAATTTATAATAACTTAACATATTAAATATGAACATATATTCAATTACATTATAAAAAAATTGACTGGTCTTATATATATTGATATAATAATAAGAAAACAATATGGAAGAAGAACAAAGTAACGAACAAAGCAATGAAATTAAAGAAAAACTAAAATATATTTTAGGAATATCACAATGTAATCACAAAATAGAAATAATGAAAAAAGGTAATATAAAACAAGCACATATATATTGTAAAATTAATCAATTATCTGGACAAGTTTCCGGTCCATTACACCAACCGAAAAGAAAAATGAGACAAAATTATTTATTTTTATATATCTTAAAACTATGTTTTAGGTAATTTGTTAAATGCTCTCTCTTTATTTTGGTAGTTATTATATCTTTTATTACTCTTTCTATATCTTCGTATGTATTTGGACTTTCCTTTTTGATATAATGTTTTAATTGACTGAAAAATTCTTCTATAGCATTTGTTTCTGGATGATATGGGACACTATACAATAAATCATTATTACTTTCTTCTATTATTTCTCTTATTATTTTTGACCTATGTATAACAGCATTATCCATTATAATTAAATAGTTTTTATATTTATCTTTAATACTATTGTTATAAAAATCTATTATATTATTTGTTTTTAACCCACCTTTTATGTCTTTGTATAATACATAATCAACTATTTTATTAGCAGTAATAGCAAATAATAAATTATATCTTTTATAAGGATACTTATAAGTTTTATCTATTACTCTTGTTCCGCTTTTACTTCTACCATAAGAAGGTTTCATATTTAGATAAATAGAAGTTTCATCTAAACCCCTTTAATTTATTATAAAAAACTTCTAAATCTTCTTTCTCCTGTCCTTCTTTCTTTTCAGGATAATATTTACTTCTTAATTTCTTTCTTGTGATTTTGTTAGATTGTAATATATTATAGATAGTATGGTCTGATAATTTTACCTTATATTTATCATTTATCAATTTAGAAAATTCCCATAATGTAGTTGTAGGATATAATTTAACATATTGTTTAACAAAGGTTGTTATTTCAGGTGTTATTTTTAGAGGTTTATTAACTCTTTCCTTTCTATCAATATTACCATCCTTATTATATTTTATTTTCCATTTAGATAAAGATTGATATTTACAATTAAATATTTTATTACATACATCTCTCATCGTTTTATTATGTGTTAAATAATATTTTACAGCGGTTAATTTATAATCCTTGCTATGTTGTTCTACCATTTTATCTAATTATATTAAAT
>Ga0194055_10002351_pt1 | contig 15066 bp, 17 predicted proteins | sample SepL449m_MetaG_FD_155482 | JGI IMG/M metagenome (GOLD analysis project Ga0194055, IMG submission 155482) | Anoxic zone freshwater microbial communities from boreal shield lake in IISD Experimental Lakes Area, Ontario, Canada - Sep2016-L442-9m | ecosystem: Environmental > Aquatic > Freshwater >... | reverse complement strand
CTATATTTCAGGCCCTGACCACCGAAAAAGCACCGAACTCAGATAACCAACCACATAAGCAGTTGACGCTGTTCGACTTATAGCCGGACAGTTGTGACCTAAACTCTATAAACGCCCACTGCGGAGGTTGCCAAAGATCGGCCACATCGCCAGATGGCTGGAACAGGCATAGATCGGCACGTTGCTCCAGATGGAACTCAGTTTTCCGGCCAAAATCAATGCCGACGCATCGACATTGGAGTGATGTCTAACTTCAGAGTTCATCTGGATCATCGAAACCTCGTACATTTTATTCTGGAGATGGAGCAATCAATCGATTGGTGGTCGAGAAGTGTAGCGGCATCCGCAGTATTTGCAGCATTCGCTCTGTCTGAAATCGGACCTCACTTTGCAGTCGGCAATTCCATCAAATACTGGCCGTAGGTGTTGTTCTGCATCGGCTCTGCCAGTTTCCGGAGTTGTTCCGCGGTGATATATCCCAGACGCCAGGCGATCTCTTCCGGACACGCGACTTTCAAACCTTGGCGAGCTTCGAGAACGCTGACGAACGTCGACGCATCCAGCAGCGACTGGTGAGTTCCCGTATCGAGCCATGCGGTGCCACGACCGAAGATTTCCACTTCCAAAGTTCCGCGCCGCAGATATTCGCGGTTGACGTCCGTGATTTCAAGTTCCCCGCGAGCCGACGGCTTAAGTGACCGAGCAATGTCAGGAGCATCGCTGTCATAGAAATAAAGGCCGGTCACTGCATAATTCGACCGGGCGACCTTCGGCTTTTCTTCAAGCTCTTGCGCCTTGCCTTCGGCATTCAACACAACCACACCATACCGCTCAGGATCACGGACATGGTACGCAAATACGGTCGCACCACTATTCCTGGCGCTGACAGCCTGAAGTGACTGAGCCATATTTTGACCGAAGAAGATATTGTCGCCCAGCACCAGGCATGATGGGGCTCCTTGCAGGAATGAATCGGCAATAATCAATGCCTGGGCAATCCCCTTGGGCTCGGGCTGCTCTGCATATTGAAACTGCAGACCCCAATCGCTGCCGTCGCCCAGCAATCGCTGGTACGACGGAAGATCTGTTGGCGTACTGATCACCAGGATCTCACGCATCCCCGCCAGCATGATGGTAGAGAGGGGATAATAGACCATTGGCTTGTCGTAGATGGGCATTAATTGCTTGCTGACGACTCTTGTCGAAGGGTGCAACCGCGTCCCGGATCCCCCGGCCAGAATGATTCCTTTTCGTGCCGCTGTTCCGAAGTTCTGATTCACCACGATGACCTTAGTAAACATGCTCCAAACCCAACCGGGGTCGTTCTGGCGGTCACTGACCATGACCGGACTTGCTGTATGGTATCGAAGGCGAAGACCTCGGTCGATGCGGAAATTCGCTGGGCGGTTCGTTAAGAATCCCGGCGAATGACTTGATTCGCACGAGTCAGCGAATCATCTCACGTATAAGTTTTGCGTATTCACCGCAATACCAGAGAACTCCGTCCCGATTGCCCCACCAATCCTCAGGGCCAAAACCGTCGGTGGGGCAACCGACAAAGTGAAGGTGTTGCCGATGGCCTGCCAAGGTACGAAAAAAAATGAGACGTGTCCGCCCTGCTGCCATCAGCACCCATGGAGGTCGGTACCGAGTTTGTGGTCGAGGTGCAGCCCAGTGTGTAGAGAAGCGTTGAATGAAGTCCATTGGAAATCATTCTTGTATTTCACCCTGTACATTACGATGTACAAGGTGGTATCTGAAGATGGCTTCCGTTGTCGTACGTCACTGGTGGCGTAGGCATATGCGTCAATATCAGTGGTTACCATTTCCCTGACGCAAAGGCCTGATACCTAAAAAAAACGGATAGCTCTGAGAGCTATCCGTCCTTGGGATTGGAGCTGCCCCCAATTCCTTTCTATCTGCATTCTTGGTCTATGGCATTCTTCTTCGCGCGCCGAATCCAGGCATCCGACTTGCCGAAGTGCCGGACCGCGTCAGCCATTGTTACACCCGACTGGCGTAGGAATTTGGCGACCTCAATCGCGTTATCCTCGGCCCAATTCGGCTGCAATTGGCGGCCGTCGATCTGCATCGCATCGACCCCCGCAACTTCCGCAATCTTGAGCGCAGTCACGACGGTCGGCTTGCTCACATGAAATCGTGCCGCCAGTTTTTCCAGTGTACACGGTTCAGCCAACCGTGACTCTGCCACCTCGATCGCGTGTTCCTCCGGCCAACTCAGTTTCTTTGGTGTCTGCAGTTCGAATGTGCAGAACCATTGAGGGTCGAAGCCGTCGAAACGATCGACGCGAATCGCAGTGTCCTGGTGCAGCGGTGACGGGCTTTTTTCGGAACATGCCGGGCGGATGCGACTCCCTCGAGTTGCCAGGAAACGGGGCTCCTCGACTTGAACAGCAGATAAAGGTATTACATTAGAATACAGCAAATCTGGGGGCAGCAGAAATGCGAAGTTTGCAATTCGAATTCGGATCTTTCCGGCCAGATCGACCTCGATGAAATCGACGATGCGCGACAGCTCGATATTGGCTGAGGGGGCGTTCTGGCTCGTCAGGATCGCCGCAATCCTATTTAACTCTTGCGCGACACGCGCCGGACGACAAAGTGGCTCGAACTCACCCTGGCGTTGTTGTTTACTCCGCTGACAGGCTTCGATTTCTGTCAACCTGGTATTGATTCTGACGAATTCCTGCTCAAGATGTCTTCGCAGTTCGGAGTCCAAATCCGGGTTCATCAGTGACTTGGTGATCCCAGCCTTTTGCTTGGACAACTGTCCCTGTTCGGCTTCAGTGGCCGCCGTTTCTGATGGCTGGGCCTCCTCGAATCGTTTCAGTTCAGTTTCAACAAGGTGCAAAAAGTCCTGGAATACCGGGCTCTGCGAAACAGCTTCCGGCGAGATCTGAGTTGGTGCACCACTTCCAGATACAAATAGCCGCTGCAGAATGATCGACATCACTTCCCCACGCAACCAAGGTTCTGGAACTGCAGCACGATTCGTGCAGATGCCTGAGGTGACATGTGGACAGCGGTAGATTGCATGACGTGCCCGCTCTGCCTCCGTCGTTCCTCGAGTGGCTGCGACCATCGATCGACCACACTCTGAGCAGACCACCAGCCCGCTCAATGGATACTTTACGGCGACGCCAGGCTTCTTTCTCTTTTTTTTGTCACTGTCACACGTAGTTTTCCGCTGACGTTGCAACGCAGCCACACGCTCGGCTTGCGCTCGCGCAATCAACGGCTCGCAGAAGTCATCCACGATAAGCCATTCGTCAGTCGGGGTAGTGTCAACGACACGAATATCGTCTACGTACCCCACTGCCTGCCTGCCCCATTCAAATCGCCCCACGTAGATAGGATTCTGCAGAATGCGAGAAACAGTTGCCGGATGAATCGGCTTCATGTAATCCGGGATTTGTTGATCAGAGTTGAGTTCCGCAGCAATCCGCCCTCCTCCCCAACCGCGTTCGTCGGCCAATTGGTAGCAACGTTCTGGTAGAAATCGGGTAGCGTCGTCTGGTACGAGTCGATGATGTTCAACTATTCGAGATCCACGTTTTTCGGTTCCGCAGGGCTCGAGCCGATAACCAATCGGAACCGGTCCGCCGGGCCAGCGTTTCTGTCTGACCGCGTCTCGTTTGCCGCGACGAACCATATGTGACTTGACGACATTCTCCCGATTCCCTCGCCAACTGTCGATCATTGAGATCAACTCACCATCGGACGTTGTCGGATCGCGCAGCTCGGATTCAGCCGTCACAATCACAATGCCGAGTTTGGCGAAATACGCGCGTAACTGGTAGATATCATCGGTCCTCGACAGCCTTTCCATGGTATCGACCAGTATTACGTCACATTCGATACGACCTGACTCCAAATCACCGATCAGCTTCTGCAACCCAGGACGTCTGGAAGTCAGCTGCCCGCTAACTGCGAAATCCGAATACGCGTTCACTTCGATCCACGGCAGATTGTTGCGTTTGATGGTCTCTCGCGCGGTTTGAAATTGTTGCTCATTGGAGCGGGGGTTCTGCATGTCCGTCGACACGCGTCCATACAACATGTAGCGATTCGCTGCCATACGGTTAAAGGTTCGTCTGCGTAGCATAGTTATCCAATTCCTTCCGATGACACCGGGAGTCGTGAATAGTTCGAGCTACAATCACAGCGAGCCAGCGTAGCAGGCGATCACGATCCGCCGCACAACGACGGATCACCATACAATCGCTGTCATTGAGGAGCTCGTTTTCACACGGTTCCGCGAGTCCAGTTGAAGTTCTCGGCATTACTGGCCCTTTCGTCGAAAGGTCGCAAATGCCGACGACGGCCCACTCGGCCGCCGTTAAGTAGGCATTCGCGCAGGGAGGAGATTTGACGTAGCTCGGGTTTCAGCAGATCGTCCGAAACAATCACAGACGATTACCAGAGCGATGTGGCAGAGTTGCGGAGCGACATTCACGGTGAATGTCATTCCCGCATAAAGAATTGCGCCAGCAGTTCGAGTGAGATTTCAGCGTGACTCTCTTGATGACAACGTCGACATCGAGTGCTGACCGAGGCAACGCACGAAGCGAGGTTTTCAACGGCTTGGCACTCAAGATCGCCGCTGCAGGCCTTGCATCTATTCTCTGCGTTTTTGAGAAACTCCGTAATCTGCGCTACCACGTCTTCCGAAGTACCGGCAGGTACCGAGGCGCGTAGCAATACGGAATTGTTGTTTGCAGTGTGACGATTCTCAGCTTGCTGATTTCTCTCATTAGCGTACTGCTGTAGCCCCAACAGGATGCCTTGGACAAAGTCGTGATATTCCTGCCTGTCCGCATAGGTGCCTGTGTCGTTTTCATCATGGGTTGTATGAGTGAGGAATGCTCCTGCGACCGTCATAAATCCACGATCGTCCATGAGATTGCCGGAGACTGGATGCAATGCCAGAATCTGCCCGCCGAAAACATCAGATTCAACGCGACCGTCGTCGTGCGCGATAGGCTGGTTCTGCCAGTGCCAGAACCGCAGAAACCGACTGCTGAGTTCATCGAGTCCCCGTCGCTGGAGTACGGGTAAGATGTGGACCCAGGCGTTCGCGTAACAGCGGTAAAAGCTGACTTTCGAGGAATAGGCGAACTGGTTCAAACATAGGCGGCGCCACGAATGGCCAGCCCGTCGTCGTACTGACTCCGACCACGAATGGATCTGGTTTACAAAATCCTGTGTTCCCTGTTCGGGGTTACGTCGAAATCCTCGAACTCCCCAACCTAGGATGACGTTGAGCACCGCGCGGATGAATTTGACTTCATCAGTGGACAACTGCGTATCGCTCAGTAATCCGCGGATTGATGTCGCGATGGAGTTCCGATCGACTTGAGTGGCTGGTACCGGAAGAACGAGTTCGGCCGATTCGTGATTGCTCCACGTCTCGCGTTTAAGGTAGGCATCGTGAAAAACCATTTGCAAGGCTTTATTGTTCGCGAACAGTCCGTAGCAACTGGCCAGGAGGAGATGCTTGATTTGGGACTCTTCTCTGTTTGCTCCGGAACCCTTGGCGGCGCGCCACCAGAGGCCGATGCAGTTTCGAAGATTGGCCAATTCTTCGTCCGTTGCTTGCAGCCCTTTCCGAAGTTCTGACGAATTCATCCAGTAGTACTGAATTTCCCCGACTTCACCAAGTTGCAGCGGACGGTGCCAAAGTTCAAACGGAAAGACTCGCCCGTCGAGTGTCACTTCGACCGTGGTTCGTTTGGCAGGCTGCCCCTTCGAACCCGAATTACTTTCCATCTGTCACTCCGTTTCAGGGCGTTGACCTGCAAATTTGTCGAGTGCGCGAATGCCTACCAGGCAAGTTGCTTGCGGTGCTTTTGAATCCAATCGTGGTTCATCCGACAGGCGACTCACCAAGGCTCGCTGAAATGAACACCAATTTCACAAGTGATCTCCAGTCGACATCCTGCCCCCCGGCAACATGGTCAGATAAATATGGCCCGCGTCATCGGTTGGAACGCATCACCGAATTCCCCCGCGGTGTTACGCCACCAGCAAAGGTCCGTCTTTACTGGAGACGCGATCACTATGTATTGCAGTGGTGGGATCCGGGTGTCAAGCGGAGTTTGTCAGATCGAGTCAACGGAGACTTGGTGGCGGCCTTGACCCGCATTCGCGAAATTGAAGCCAAGCTGCATGAACGGGGAACATCTCAGACAGGTCGTCGTCGCCTGAGTTTCGTGGAATTACTGGACGGTTTTGAACGCGATCTTCGGCAACGGTCGGATGCCGATGAAATCGATGTGCGGACCGTCCATCGCTACCAAAATGCACTGGTTTATTTGCGACGATTTGTTGCACAACCTGTAATTGCAGCCCAATATCGCCATCCGGGACGCGTGGACCGGGAATTCGTCTTGCAGTTTCTGGCATTTCTCAAGTCACAGACGGTCACTCGCAATGGCGAAAGCGAAGGAACGAAGCGACCGCTGCGGAGTGTTGATTACGTGCTGGAAACCACCCACGCGGCATTGGCATGGGCCGCTGATCCTGAGCGTGGTGCGTTGCTGGACAGCAGTTTTCGGAATCCGTTTCGGGGACAGGCCCGTGCCGTGCGGACGCGGGCCCCCGATCCATGCACTGCTCCCGCGATTTCGATCGAAATGGCCGCGAACTGGTTGCAGGCCTGTGATCCGTACCAGCGTCGTTTATTCACCCCTCTGATTTTGTTCGGATTGCGGGCCGCAGAATTGACCTGGGTCCTCGCGGACGATGTCGACGATAAATGGTTTCACGTCCGCTGTCACCCTGAGTTGGAGCATCTGACCAAGGGGTTACGAGACAAGAAGTTCCCATTGGGAAGGCTGCTCCCGTACATTTCTCATCCGTCGGAGAACACGGCGTTGTGGCTGCCGCGCAGGGAATTTTCGCCGATAGCGGGAGTGCCACTCGACTCCCTGGGACTGCAGGCAGAATTTCACCGACGGCTGGCAAACGCGCCGCAGTCCAATGCGATGAATCGGCGGCAGGTTCGTAACGAATTGTTGCGTGATGCCGGAGCCAGCGACTACGACCGAATTGAACAGGAGTTCCATCGAATCGCCCGGATACTGAATTGGCCCCGACAGGCCACGCTGAAGGGATTCCGGCATCTGTTTGCCACGGCTCTGGAGAACAGTGGCTGCCCCGAGAGTTACCGGAGGTATTTTCTGGGACACAGCCCTGGCAAGTCGGCAATTGTGACATACACCCACTTGGACCAACTTGAACGCCATTACGGCCGCTTGTTGGATGGAGAGTTCGCACCGATCATGGCGGTCCTGGAATTGTCTGCCAAAGACGATCCAAACGCGACTCGGTAAGCGACGTAGTGGGAGGGGCTCGCAAGCGGCCCCCCTCACCACGATTCACGGGGTTAAACTGCCATGAGTTCACCCGCCAGCAAATTGAGTGTGAAGTCCCGCTCCACCGGAACACCGCGTAACCAGCGGGCGAACTGATGGAGCATCAGGCCCGCAGCCAGATTCGCGGTGTAGATCGTGCTTCGAGCGGTACAGCGACCCGGTTGTGCCTCTTCCGGCTGAAACAACGTTGTCGGATAGTGGTCGCGGCCCACCTCTTCGGCAACTGTCAACACCCGCATGACTTCGCCCAGCATCCTTCCATCGGACCAGAACGAGCAGGTCCTCCCCACTGCTCGCCAGATGACTCCTCGCGTGGCAATCGAATCCACGCAACAGAACACCACGTCGTCAATCTGCTGACGAGGTCGAAACCGATCCTCGATCATTGTCACCTGAATCGTTGGATCGATTTCGCGAATCACTTTTTGGGTCGCGGCGACTTTCGTCGTCCCCAGATCGCTGGTGAAATATCCCTGAGTTGTAATGTTGGTTGGCTCGACAACATCGAAGTCAATTAATTGCAGCTTTCGGACGCCCAGTGCTGCCAACTGGAGAGCGACCTGTCTGCCAATGGCACCGACACCAATCACAGTCGCAGAAACCGCATGCAACCTGGTTGGGGGAACAAGATCCGTCTGGCGGGCAAAGCGATCGGTCATCAATCATCTCTCCGGTGGGAATGGTTGTCATTGGTCATCAACATGTTGCGGCGATGCTCATCAGTTCCGAGGCCGTGCGCAGCCAGTGCCGCACTTCGTTCCGCGGATCAGACTCAGCCAGCAGTTCAAGGCTGAGATGTTCGACCGCGACAGTATTCAGCCAGCGCTTAGCTCGGTTCATGAACCGGGAACGAGTTCGCCGAGATAGCAGATCCCAAGGAGGATCGTTATGTGCTGCGGTGAACTGCTGCCGGGCCACACACTCTGCCACGCAGGCTTCGTCGTCGAACTCCAGTTCCAGTCCCCCAGCGCGGACGAGAGCCAGTGGGTGCAGATAGTTCTCCAGACTCCGCTTGGAGGTGAGGAAGGCACGGCAACCAGTTCGGGCATTCACTCGAGCGATTGCCTGCAGACGGATGGCGGTCTCGGGTGGGATCTCTCGATCCAGAAGGTGCAGCTCCGGACATTGCAGCGGTGCAAAGCGGTCCGACCACGCAAAGACATCGCCACCACCGAACGGGATGAACACCAGTCGTCCATCCCGTTCACTGTGACCGAGGTCAGGCAGATCCGGGTCTTCGCGCGACAGGTTGGCAGACAGGCGTCGCAGAAACTCTGCGTCGTGTCGACCTTCGACAAGACAAAGCAGCGGACGTGTCTGGTGTAACGTGCCGCACGTAGGTTCAGGAATCGTAAAGTCAGTCGGTGGATCCATGGCGTCTCCAGAACAGGGACTGATGGGACACAATCAGCGGGAATTCATACCGGCTTTTGGGGAAGCCGGTGCCGTTGGCGCCGTGGTTGGCGGGGATGATCGAAGCCCAAAGCGTCTTCCAACGATCGCGGCTCACAGAAAGTATCTTCTGGAAACGAAAATCCAGGTTGGGATCGAACACACCGCAGGTATTCCTCCTCCCAGGCTTCCTGATCGCTGGCGGCAAACGGAGTCTGAAAACCGACCTCCAGCGGGAGTCGCAACGATCCACCGGGGCCCGCCTGAAATCGCAGTCGGGCATAGGATTCCCCTCCGCAGGCGACAATCACCATCATGGCCCAGTCACTGCGCCCGAAGACCCGCTCAAACGTTTCTTCGTCGACATGGCTCGGTTGGGCCGAGTTCCCAGGATGAGTATGAATCCAGATCCGGGCGACCTGCTCCAGCTGCCGACCGAGGTCGAGTTGCTGATCAAAGTAGTCGGCGACAGCCACATCGTCGAAGGCCACCGTCACCACCGAACAGACTTGTGGGACAAGTACGAAATCCGTGACCAGTAACAGATCTTCTGCGTCGGAGATTCCGAAGCCACCGACTTCGGTACTCCCATAATCCCGGAGGAACAACAGCTTGGCCCAGGCCGTCGGCGTAAATCGGAGCGCGGGACGTGGTCGCGCCGTTCGCGCGGGGAGGTTTCGTGGTCGAGGCAATGATTGCATAGGGGCCTTCACGAAAAAGAGTGAAATCAGACCGTCTGGGCCACGGCGGCACAGGCTTTGTGGACTTCTTTCAGGCAGGCCATGCACGCACTTTCTCCGCACTGTTCACAATGCTGGATGCAGATGTCACAGGCCGAGTCCCCACAATGGGGACAGCAGGTACTGCAGTGGTCACAGGTACTGCAGTGGTCACAGGTACTGGCGTGGCAGGTGTCGCAGTAACTGGAGTCATCCTCGGAGACACTGTCTCCGCAGGCATGACAGGTGTAATGCGATTCCCATTCTGACAGGGAGGCGTACGCACTGTGACTGTTGTAGGTGTTCAACACCTGAACGATGATTTGAAAGAAGTCACTGAATCTCCCCGTTCGCAGGGCACAAGCCAGCGAAGCTTGAGCGTCCCCCTCGCAAAGCACTTCGTCCAGGACATGGGGATGGGAGACACCCCGGCGCGATTCTGAGAAGTTCGGACTTTCCGCCACGACGCGGTACGTCGCTTTCTTACCGAGTTTTTCCAGATTCAGCACAATCTGAAACCGTCCGAGGGAGATTTCGTCTAATGTGATAGGTTCGGTGACAACCGTCAGAGTCTGCTGTCGCAGGTCGAATGTGCTATCGGGAAATGAGTCGAATGTTGCCTGCAGTTCTTCGTACAGTTGTCGCTGGCGAGCAAGTTCTGGCTGCGAGAAGCGAGAAGAAACGGACAATTGAAGTTGTTCGAGGTTTCTCTGCAATTGCCGCATCGTGAATTCGAATCGCACGACGAGGTAATCCAACGCGACGGCCCAGTGGCGAGCGGAAATCTCTGTCAGTTGTGATTCCAGATGCCGTGCCGCCAACCAACTGGAGTGATCGAGATGCTCGGGAATGGTCTGGGGATCAAGCCGGGCGAGTCTCGTTTCCAGTCGACCGGCCAATCGCCAGAGTAAGCGATCAAATCGATGCATACGACTCCTCGTAAGAATGAGTCCACGGTCGCCGCACAAGTGCACGACGACCATGGACAAAGGGAAGATATGGCACGAGTCTCGCGAGAAATCACGCTCCTTCGATTTTGACGGGCGTAAACGTCACCCGATCGCCGGGTAAGAGCAGCTGGTCTGAGGCCGCCGGTTGGCGATTGACGCGAATCAGATAGTCACTCGGCTTACCGTTGGTAACACGCTGTGAAAACAACTGTGCAACCGTGGTGCCGTCCTGGATCTCGATGTGATCGGCGAAGCCGCCACCATCGTTGTTGACATACAGAATTTTCAAATTCTAACTCCAGATGGATAGGTGAGTGTGAAGCGTTGAAAGGGGGGAGGAACTTGAAAACGTCAGACGCAGACAAGGTCTTCCGGGAGAAACACCTCGTCCGCGTCGTACGGGTACGCGATGTCGCACTCAAGGCATTCGGCCCATTCAGGCAGTCCGCTTTCTTCCGAATCCAGCGAAACGTCGCGCCCGCAACCCGGACACGACAGACAAAGCGTTTCGGCGACTTCCGTCACCGGAACGTCGAGTTGCAGCAGGCTGAATCCGCGCGATCGAATCGTGCGGAGTGACTCGCCTGTCGCATGGGCCAGTTGCCGTTGAAATTGTCGTGAAGTCATCAGGTCATCTCCTGCAGAGGGGGGGAAACAGACGGTATGCGCGGACTCCGGCCCCACGGCCGATTCCGCGCCCAATGGTGAGCAAACGCGAGTGGTCGTGGTGGCGATCGAAATGTCCGATCGCGCAGGGGGGGCAGAGGCGATGAACAGGCGTCGTTAAACCTCTGACGGATGAAGACGATGCTTCTTCAACCAGCCGATTTCGGCTTCCAGCGCAGCACTACGGCGGGAGAATGGTCCCAGCGTCGGTCCGTCGATCAGATAGGCGAACCACTGACCGGAGGAATCCGGTTCGACGTGGCTCGCCCGGGCAATATTCATTGCACCCAGCGCCGCGAGGTCCAGCACTTCCGTGTAGAGGGTCGTAATGTCGCCATTGGGACGAATCAGCAATTCCATCAGGTGATCTCCCGTGGGCTGGCTGGTCGAACGATCGAGCGCCGGGGTCGGTCAACGAGCATTCCGTCGACGGAGGCCTGCACTCCGGCCAGTTGAGAAACAATCTGCTGACGCCGGGTGGCGTTGTTTCGTAAATGCTGGGGTTCCACCCCTGTCAGAATCCGCTGTGCCTGTTCGACGAGGTTGTCCAGATCGGCGTTTGATCGGACGTTGAGTTGCTGGAACCGCCCGAAGAACTCCTTGAGATTTTCGACGGCCGAGTCCCGAAACACCTTAGGTTTGCCGTCGTCACCACCGCTGAGCCGCTCCGTCAGGTGCGACACAAGGCGATTGAGTTCCCCGAGGAAGGCCTCTTCGGCGAGTAATACGGCCTCGTCAAATCGGCCGGCGATCCGACGACATTCCTGTTCGTACAGTTGGGGATTCAGACGCTGGAGATATTCAGGAACTTCCATACTGGGGTATTCCCAGGAAATCCCGAATAGTCCCTGCAGAGTTATCGGATAGTCACTGGGATTGAAGAGAGAGCCAAGTCGATCCCGGGCCGCACTCCGCAGTTCCGCGTAATGTTTGTCCAGGTTGACGACCGACTCATCGAGTTCGGCACGCAGCGCGGTCATCCGGGAATCGAACTCCGCGATGTCCTGCTGACGGATCAATCGCAGTCCCGGTTCGGGAAACGGCAGCGACACGAATTTCCAGAAATTGACGATCTGGCCTCGGATCGCCGTCACGACCTTGAAGGCGGGATGGGATGTATCAATCAGTTTCTTGCCCGCCGTCAGAAACTGACCTTCGGCACCGAATGATTCGGCCGCCCGGGCCTTTTGCTCGGCGCTGAGGCTTTTGCGGGTGCCGAACCAGGTGAAGGAGACTCGGACAGGTGCCATCGCCCCACGGAGCTTGTGGCCCGCCTGCACTCCGTCAGTCGGGTCCGCAGCGGGCTCCTCCATGTCTATCATTTTGGTCATCGGGAGTGTTCCTTGAGAATTGGGAAGATAAAACGGATCGACTCCAGTTACAGGGCGATCTCAGAGACAGGCCAGTGCAAGGAAAGCTGAAAGCCCTTGGCGACGTCGTAGCCCGCGTACTTCGCGATTTCGCGAACCGGATTGCACAGAGGTTCATTGCCGGGATCGCCAGGTTCGATTCCAACCCAAACCAGTGTTTCCTCCATTAGCTCCGCTTCGAGCGGGACGAACGCTTGTGGGTGAACCTGGCGGATCAACTGGACGTATGTCCGGACAAGATCGGGCAGGAACCCCTCCAGACGGTGAGACATGGGCGGAGTTCCTTTCTGGTCGTGGAAACGGTCAGGCACCGCGAACGAATCAGTTGAGTGAATCGCGGCGGACCTTGCGGCGGGGGCTATCGGGCACCGCCTGATGGGTGTACAGCCCGGGGCGATCAGCACTCAGACAGCGACCACTCGCCCACTGGCGGAGTCTGGCGAGTGATTCGGCGGCAGTCTGAGCCACTGGAACGACGTTCGTGGCAGCTTCGGTCAGCGGGATCTCCAGCAAGGCCGACAACCGGCAGCACGATTTGATTTCGGCACCCGTCCAGTCCGTATCCATTGGGATCGGCTGGTTCGCAGGGATGTCGTACTGACAACGATAAAGTTGCCAGATGGCCTGGCGTTCGGCCGTCCCTGGCAGATCCAGAAAGAACAGGGCATCCAGCCGCTCGGCTCGCGTGAACTCGGGCGGCAGGCGGCTGATGTCGTTGGCCGTTCCAATAAAAAACACATCGGAATCATGGTCTGAAAGCCACGTGAGCAGTGTGCCAAACAGCCGCGTCGAGACGCCACTGTCGCCGGCACCACCGACGCCCGCCAGGCCCTTTTCCAGTTCGTCGACATACAGAATGCAGGGACTCATGGCATCAGCGACCTTCAGGGCCTGCCGAACATTCCGCTCGGTATCCCCGACCAACCCACCCATCAGCGAACCGATATCCAGTGTCAGGACGGGGCGCCCCACTTCATTGCCGAGCGAACGACAGAAGGCGGACTTGCCGCAGCCTGGCGGGGAGAGCAACAGCGCTCCCCGCGCTTTGACAGAACGTCCCGGCTGCAGGGCCCGTTGGCAGAACGCTTTCAAGGCAGACATCCCGCCCAGCGATGCGAAGTTCTCGTGCCCCCGATGCAGTGTGAGCAGATTCTGCTTCCGGAGCGACTGCGCCTTCAGCTCCCAGACCGCGTCGGGCCGGAGTGCATTATGCCTAGCCAGTGAGAGTGCAAACGCCCCCTCCGCCTCTTCCCGGGTCAGCCCGCTGGCCGCATCGAGCAGTGCCTGCCAGCCTGAGCCGGTCGGGAGACTGTCCGGAGCATCCGAAAGGATCTCGCGGGCGATCGTGCCGAGTTGATCCCGCGTTGGCAGTGCGTGGTCAATCACCACGAACCGCTTCTCCAGTTCCAGCGGGATCTGCACGACAGGTGACAGGACCACGATGAAAGTGCGGTGCTGCTTCCCGACGGTGAGTTGCTCTGCCAAAACCTGGACGATCTCCACACTGTTCAGAAAACGATGGAAATTTGGCAGCAGGATCAGCGCGGTCCCGGAATCCACCCCGGCTGACGACGAGAGGGCCGGGGCGAGTGCGGGAAGACCACGGAGTAAGGAAATCGGGTCTGCCACCTCGGGAGCGGCAACTCCGGCACCCGTGGGTAACCGCAGGCCACGGGCGATGTCCCACACCGCCACCGTCCAGCCAGACTGGCGACCATGTTCCACCAGTTCTTTTTCGGCTTCATCCGGTTCGAAGGTCTGAACCCACAAACCGCTGAATGCGGCATTGATGTAATCAGTCAGTTGCTCAATCAAGGACATGAGGACTCCTTTTGGCCATGGGAAATCTCCCGGGAGAAAACGAAAAAGCCCCGCAACGCGAACGCTGCGGGGCACATGTTTAAGCTGGGGCGGTGCTACTTCGACGAGTCCCGTTCCCTCTGATCGCGCAGGATCTGGCGGGCGCGTTCGAGGGTCAGCGGGGGACGGTCTTCGGCCCATGAGGCTTCGTCGGTGTAGATTCCGTTCGGATCGTTCCAGCAGAGCCATGCAATCAACTCCTCGCGGGTTCCCGTCTGGAGCAGACGCTGCTGGAAATCGGGATCGTGGAATTCGAGCGGTGGTTTCCAACCGAGTGATTCGGCAAGCAGGGCCGTCGAGACATTGGCACCGACGTCATAGGCACGGGCTTCACCTAGAATCCGGAACAGCCGGGACAGTGAATTCATCAATTCAGAGCATTGGTCAGGATTGAAGACTTGTCGGCTATCTGGAAAGACATATTCCGTCGGTGCCGAATCGAGATGAAATCCGAGACCAAAGTCGCGTATGAGTTGCCCCAACCAAACCGTCGCTTCCTTGGGAGTGCTTCCCTCGGGAAGGTTCAGATTCATGAGCGATGGGTCCTGTTGAGCACTCATTGGCTGAGAGATTGTTGATTTGCAGTCGATGAAACCGCATAAAACTCGGAGGTCAGTCGCTCTGTTTCGCGGACACCGAGAGCTGTTTCCAGGGCCTTACTCGCCTCACGACAGTGACCTCCGGTAAAGCCCTTTGTTTCAATGCGCGTCTC
>Ga0194055_10002350_pt1 | contig 15082 bp, 14 predicted proteins | sample SepL449m_MetaG_FD_155482 | JGI IMG/M metagenome (GOLD analysis project Ga0194055, IMG submission 155482) | Anoxic zone freshwater microbial communities from boreal shield lake in IISD Experimental Lakes Area, Ontario, Canada - Sep2016-L442-9m | ecosystem: Environmental > Aquatic > Freshwater >... | reverse complement strand
CCCAGGCTCCGACTCCGAGCAACCCAAGTGCCAGAAGCAGTAGTCCAGCCACCTCAGATCCGGTGAGTGCAAGAGGGCTTGCAGTTCCGGGTGCGGTGACTTGGGCCGGCCAAAGGTCAGTGACCTGAGCGGTGTTGTTCGCGGGTCGCCCCCAGCACAATGAGCCAGGTGAGGAAGGAGTACGAGACGATAAAGAAACTTGGGGGAAGGTTCAGGATCGTTGCAGTAATCAGACCCAAAACCACAGCAGCCAAGCCAATGGCGGTGCCCAGAAGAACCACTCGGATTGGCCTAGCAGTCAGCTTGAGCGCCGTTGCTGGCGGGGTAACCACCAGGGCAAAGAGCAACAGTGTTCCCACAACTTGCACTGCCATCGTCACGACCAAGCCCATCAGCACCAAAAACACGATGCCGAGGGCTTTCACGGCAACACCTTTTGCTTCGGCCACGTCTGGGTTCACTGACGCAAACATCAGTGGCCGCGCAATGACTGCAAGCACCAGAGCAAGGGCGATCGTGAACAAGACAAACACCTTGATCTGCCCCGCGGAAACTGCCAGCAAGTTGCCGAATAACACGTTGGTGACCGTGGTACTCGACTCTGTTGCAAGCGAAGCAAACAGAATCCCTAAGCCGGTTGCAAAGGCAAGCACTGTGCCAGTGGCCGTAGCCCGCTCCGAGGCTCGCTTCCCTAGGGCACCAATCACGAGCGCACCCCCTACACAAAAAACTGCGAGGCCCAGGGTGGGCGACAAGCCGAGCAGGACTGCTCCGGTTGCGCCGGGGAACCCAATATGGCCAAGTGCATGCGCTGCAAACTCGCCCTCTCGAACGACTACGAAGTAGCCGAGCATTCCCGAGGCAATCGCTACGAGTGATCCTGCAATAAAGGCATTGCGCATAAAGGGCTGACTCAGAACCTCTACCCAATTGCTCTGGTATCCGGCGTTAGCAAGAAGAAGCCCAGGCTTAATCATGAACGCGTGCAACACCTAGTTGCTCCTCGTGTACAAGTCACCCTGAGCAGTGCGAACAACTTTGATCTGAGTGCCATACAGGTGCGACAACAAATCCGAATCCACAACCTCACCGACGCTGCCGTAATGAGCGTGACCATCAAGCAAGTACACCGAGCCACCTAGGTGTGCAAGGAGCGGATTCATATCGTGCACGACCACCAACATGGTGATGGCTCGGCTCCGCTGCAACTCGGCAAGCAGATCAACAATCTCTCGTTGATTTCGAAGGTCGAGGTTTGCTAGCGGCTCGTCGAGCAGCAACAGCTCGGGGCTACCCACAAGGGCTTGGGCTATCGCAACGCGCTGTTGTTGTCCGCCAGAAAGCACCGACATTCGAGAGTCTGCGTAACTTCCTGCTCCAACGGCTTGAAGTGCTGCCTCAACTTCCTCTGCGTCTGCAGCACCCCGCCGCATTCCCCAACGGGTTCCGGTCACACTGAGTGAAACCAAATCCCTGCATCGCACTGCTTGACCAACAGCCTCGGAATAGTGCTGAGGTACATAACCAATCCGGGGGTTCCCGCTCTGCGGGGTCTCTCCAAACACCTTCACCGTGCCAGCAGAGGGCGGAATAAGACCCAGTAACACCTGCAGCATGGTGGTTTTTCCTGAACCATTTGGCCCGATCACGGCAACAATCTGCCCGCGGGGAATATCAAAAGTTCCATCCGACCAGATCGTTCGTCCTCCGAGCGCAACCGAGGCGGAACAAAGAGAGACAGCTGCGATGGGATCCGAGGTTTCGCCTGCGGAGTTTTCGCTTGGGGAGTTCATGCTCAGTGGCCGCTTCTCAGCGCGGCCGAGAGCGCCTTCAGTTGATTGAGCTGCCATTGTTCAAAGCTTGTGGCGCCTGGGGCCACTGTCTCGGTCACGTCCACAACAGGCACCGCCGCCTGCTCTGCGGTGGAGCGAACCTGAGCCGGGATTGCCCCGAGAGTCTGCACGTTATCGATGAGCACATCGGCCGACCCGGCCTTGAGTAACTTGTCGAAGGCAGCGATGTCTCCGGGGGATGGGTCGGTCCCGTTTGCGGCCGCTGCAGAAAACCCTGCCGGAGTGACATCTTTCAGCCCAAGGGCAACTGCCATGTAGTCGAATACTGACTCGGTGGCGGCGTAGTTGCGCCCGCTGAACTCGGCTTTGATACGCGTAATTTGGTCTCGGTAGGGCCGCATACTGGCATTCCAAGCGGATGCCTGATTGGCGAAGTACTCCGATGCAGCGGGAGAGATTTTTGAGAGTTCGGCTGTGACTGCAGCGGCAAACTCGACCACATAGTCAGGTCCGTACCAAACATGAGGGTTCTCGCCATCGCTCAAACCGGCAACTTTGCCGGCATTTACTTCGGGGGGCACTGGGTTGAGCGTGGCCACAATTTTGCTGGCCCAAGAGTCGTAGTTCATGCCGTTGATCACCACGAGTTCAGCATCCGAAAACTTCGCAGCATCACCGGAAGTTGGCTCATAGTCGTGCGGGTCAGCTTTAGCGGAGCGAATGATGGTTGCAACTTCGGCGCAGTCGCCTGCGAGTTGCTCGACGATGTCTCCCCACTGATCAACGCTGACCACCACCTGAATGGGTGCAGTGGGGCACTCTCCTTTAGGCGGAGCAGAGCTGTTCGATGAGTTGGATTCGGAACTGCACCCGGCAGTAATGAAAGAAGTGAGGAGGGCGGCAAAGAAAAGGCTGGGAAGCGCGAATGGTATCTGGCATCTCCTGATCGAAGGGGAGGAGGAGGCAAGGCCCATACCTATAATGGTAATGATTCCCGTAATTGAATGCGAATTATCTCAACAAAAATGAGAAAGGCTCGACCACTTGGTCGAGCCTTTCCCGTGAGTTGTGTTGTGGTCTGTGGGGTTAGTTTCCGCCGGGGCCCTGAGGACCCTGCTCGCCCTGAGTACCCTGCTCACCCTGAGTACCCTGCTCACCCTGTGGACCGCCGCGCTGTGGGCGACCGTTGTTGACCATGGCGGTGATGCGCTCGGTGGCCTGAGCAAGCTTCTGATCGGCTTGCGCCTGCGTCATCTTGCCCGAGCTGACTGCTTCGGCAAGGTGCGTTGAGAGCTCAGCCTTCACTGCATCGATCACAACCTGCACATCAACGCCCTTCGCTGCAGCAACCTGAGCCAAGGTCTGACCGCTCTGCACAGCAGTGCGCAGTTCGTCCTTGGTCATGCCAAGTGCTGTTGCTGCCGCTTCAACGCCTGGTCCACGGTGGCCTCGGCCAGGTCCGCCCTGCTCACCACGAGGGCCCTCTGCCTTGTGTGCGGCAATCAGTGCTTGGGTTACCGCATCGGCTTGGGCCTGATTGATGGTCCCAGCCTCGACCAGAGGCGCCAATACAGAACCGATCCGAGCTGCAGGATCCGGACGATCGGCATTGGGTGCATCAGGTGCATCCGGGGCTGGTTGTTCAGCCACAGTAGTGGTGGTCTCTTGTGCTCCAGAGATTCCGCTGCCGCTTAGGATCGCACCTGCAGAGCCGCCTGCGAAGAGACCCACTGCCACACTTGCTGCCACGATTGACTTCTTCATCTTGTTCATGTTCTGTGCTCCTTGGTTCTGTCAGTTCGACGCTGTGTCAGGTTGACGAGGATCAGTATCGAACCCGCAGTTGAGAACCGTATTGGGTAAAGGTTAAGAAATGGTATGAGTGCGTTCTACGGTATCTAAGCGAAGCTGAAATCCGACGATAGCCCCGCCATCTAGGCGATTTTCAGCAAAAACGGTTCCACCCTGGCGTTGCACATAATCGGCCACAATTGCTAGACCCAGTCCCGAACCTGGCTGACTTCGAGCTTCAGTGGACCGGTAGAAGCGGTCAAACACGTGGGGTAGATCCGCATCAGTAAAGCCTGGCCCCGAGTCGTAAACCTCAATGCGGCCTGCTCCGCAGTTCACATAGATGGGCCCTTCAGTCTGATCAAACTTGAGGGCGTTTTCGATCAGATTGCCAACGGCTCGCTCAAGTCCTCGAGGCTGGACGAGTAACTGCGTGGAATCAGCCTGCACAATTACTTGCCGACCCGAGCGTTGGGAGGCCTTCTCTGCCACGCGGCCTAAAAGATCAGAGAGCGTCACATCAACGAGGAGTTCGTCGTTGCGCTGATCCGTTGCGAGCTCAACGACCTCATTGATCAGGCGAGTGAGTTCCTCGGTCTCACCTTCAAGGTCGGTCAGCAGTTGCGAGCGCTGATCGGCGCTGAGTTCCTCTGAGCGTCGCAACGTAAACACGTTGGTTCGCAGACTCGTTAGTGGCGTGCGCAGCTCGTGGCCGGCATCTTGAACCAAGCGCTGCTGGTCGCCCTTTGATCGCGATAACGCGGCGAGCATCTCGTTGAACGCCGTCCCAAGTCGGCCTGTCTCATCCAAGCCACTCACTGGAACCTGCACCTCGAGACTGCCCGTCTCGGTCACTCGTTCCGCAGCCGAGGTCAGTCGCACTAAGCGCAGCGTGACCTGACGAGCAATGATCCAGCCGAAGGCCGCGGCCATCCCCATGACCAACAATGCAGCCAGAAGAATGCGAGTGCGCAGTGTTGCCAGCAACGCTTCATTCTCTGCTAGTGACCTTGCCACTTGTAACGCACCCCGACCGCGGCCGTTGCTAGAAGTGAGCATCCGGTAGTTGCCCTGATCGAGTTGCACCGTTCGGAACGCTGATTCGGCCGTGCCCGCTGCTGCGATGGAAAGGTCCGCATTGTCAATCGGAAGCGTTGCTCCTCCCGACAAACCTTGAGTTGCAATCACCTCCCCATCTGTGCGGACGAGTTGGGCAGCTAGGTCGGTGTTTCCAGCAATCTCTGCAAGCGCGCGTCCAGCCTGTGCTGAAACCTGCGGCTCTGGCCGGGGTGGGCGCCGGTTGTTGTTGAGTGGGCGATCCTCTCTGGGTTGTATGAGGCGGTTACTGGTTGCCAAAAGCGACTGATCGATCTGCTCGCCGAGCACCTTGGCTGTGGTCCGGTAACTAAACACGCCGATGGCAACCGTGGCGGTGGCCGAAAGTGCAACAAGAGCCAGAACAATCTTGATTCGCAAGCTCATGGTCGGCGCAGCGTGTAGCCGACCCCGCGAACAGTCTGGATGAGTGCGACCTCTTGGCCGTCGTCCACCTTGCGTCGCAAGTAACTGATGTACACCGCCAAGTTCTTGGAGTCTGGGCCAAAGTCATAGTCCCAGATCTCTTCGTAAATATGTGAGCGAGACAGCACGATGCCAGTGTTGAACATCAGCAGTTCGAGAAGGTCAAACTCGGTCTTCGAGAGCTCAATCTCGGTCTCACCTCGCCAGCACCGCCGGGCAGAGGCATCCAGCCGTAAATCCTCAACAATCAGGGTGGTTGAACTCTTGGTACCGCTTCCCCCTCGGCTGCCAACCATGCCCTCAGGCTCGGCATCTTGTGGTAGCGCCCGCCGAAGGAGCGCGCGCACTCGGGCCATCAGTTCGGCCGGATCAAACGGTTTCGCAAGATAATCATCGGCCCCAGCATCTAACCCAGCAACCCGATCCGAGGTCTCTGTTCGGGCAGTCAGCATCAGAATCGGCGTGCGGTCTTTTTCGCTCCGGAGTACTCGGCAGACTGTCAGCCCATCTACCGAGGGCATCATCAGGTCAAGAACAATCAAGTCAACTGGTGCTGAGCGAGCAGACTCAAGCGCCGCTGCTCCATCTGCCACGGTGGTGACCTGATAGTGCTCAAGGCCAAGGACACGCTCAAGGGACTCGCGAATTGCGCGATCGTCATCAGCCACCAAAATCCGAGCTGATTCCGCAGAACTCGATGCAGATTGATTGGGACTCACGAGCAGTCTCCTAGTTGGGATTCTGTCCAACGGTACGGGCATTTCCTTAGTCCCGACAGCAATATCGAGCAACTCAAACCAGATTTTCACCTTTGGTGAGGTTGATTTTCTGCAGGAATTTGCGAAACTCCTAGAACTATCTGCATCCGTGAGCGCCACAAAAGGCGAATCACACACGTAGATACTTGTAAGTCCAACCCCTGGGGGCCAACTGCGATCCCCAATCATCATTGGAGAATCATGCGTAAATCGTTGTTCGTCAGTCTTGCGGCAGTGGCCGTCGTCCTCGGAGGCTTCAGCAGCACTGCTGGCGCACAAAGCGATGCCACCCAAAATATCGTGCAGATTGCTCAGGGTAATCCTGAACTGTCAACGCTCGTCACAGCAGTTACTGCTGCTGGTCTTGCAGAGACACTCTCTGGTCCAGGTCCGTTTACGGTGTTTGCGCCAACAAACGCGGCCTTTGCAGCACTGCCTGCCGGAACGCTTGACACCTTGCTGGCAGACCCGAAGGGCGACCTTGCAAAGATCCTGAAACTCCACGTGATGTCTGGCGCTGTTGACTCAAAGGCTGCAATTGCGGCTGCTGGTGGCACCGTTGAAACACTTGGCGGACCAGTGAGCGTTGAACTCGTCGGCGAGAAGTTGGTTATCGGTGGCGCAACCGTGGTGACTGCAGACATCGTCGCTTCAAATGGCGTGGTGCATGTCATTGATGCGGTCATCACCAAGCCAGCTTCGCCAAATGGCGTCAGCGCCGGCAACTCAGGCATCGCTGCAAGCTCCGGAACCACAGGACTCCTGTTGGCACTCGTTGCGGGGATTGCCATCTTGGGCATTGGAACATCCTCGGTTGTGCTCGCCCGCTCACGACGCAGCGACTGACCGAACCAATCGTTTCTGAATTCGCTTCGAATCAGAAGACCTGTAGTGGGGGAGGGGCGCTTGCTCCTCCCCCAACTCATTCCAGGAGGTACTCATGAAAGTCCGTCAGGCTCGAGTGCTCCTGGTGTTGTCCTTTGCAGTTCTGTTTTTGGTTGGGCCTGCATGGTTTCTGGGCGAAGCAGGCGAGCCAAGAGTTGATCTAGAAGGCCAATCAGTAATCTCTGCATCAACTTCTCGGGCGTTAGCCGCCGCCCAAGACGCGGGCGACTCGGCTGCAGATCTCAGCGCACTGCCGGCTGCACCTGCCCAAGTAGCAGTAGCCGAGGTCGGGGTGCCCGTTCAGATCGCCATTCCAGAACTCGGGGTGGACTCCCCTGTCGTGCCGGTGGGCCTTGAAAACGATGGCTCGATGGTGCTTCCGGGTGCCTCTGAGGCTGGCTGGTATCAGTATGGTCAACGCCCGGGCCAACCCCAAGGCTCAGCAGTCATTGCAGCGCATGTTGACTACAACAAAAAACCTGGCGTGTTCATTAAGCTGAACTCATTGCCTATCGGTGCCGAGGTGCTTGTTACTGATGATGCTGGCGTAGTGCATCGCTTTATCGTGACTGAACGCTTCCAAGTCGAAAAAGGCGAACTGCCCGCCGCCGAGTTGTTTAGGACAGACGGAGACCCTGTCCTCACACTGGTGACCTGCGGTGGATCATTCAGTAAGAGTCGCCGGAGTTATGCAGACAACATTGTTATCCGGGCCGTGCCTGCGTAAATAGGCGCCTGCCTAAAGGCCAGGAAAGTGACATGCCACTGTGTGCTCAGCAGCGCTAGTACTTGCACCGGCAACCGCTCCTGCAGGATCGAAGGGGAGCAGTTCTGGCTCGGTACTTGCACACAGATCAGTTGCCTTCCAGCAACGCGTCCTAAACCTGCATCCAGAGGGCGGGTCAATTGGGCTTGGCACATCTCCGGTCAGAATGATCCGCTGACGGGTGCGTTCCCGGATGGGGTCCGGCTCGGGAATCGCAGACAGCAGTGCTTGTGTGTACGGATGTGCGGGCGAGGTATAGATCTGTTCGCTCGGTCCTGTCTCGACCACTCGACCCAAGTACATCACGGCAATTCGATGTGAGATATGCCGGACTACCGACAGGTCATGCGCAATAAAGACATACGACAAGTCTCGGTCCCGCTGAAGCTGACGAAGCAGGTTCACGATGCCTGCCTGTATCGAGACATCAAGTGCTGAAACTGGCTCGTCTAACACAATCATTTTGGGGTTCAACGCTAGGGCGCGAGCAATGCCAATTCGCTGACGCTGGCCTCCCGAGAACTCGTGCGGATACCGACTGCGGTGTTCGGGCGAAAGGCCAACGGTCTTTAGTAGTTCTTGGATCTGTGATTCGCAGTCCTTTGTGCTTCGGCCTTCGTGAACCAGGAACGGCTCAGCTAACGCCTCGCCCACTGTCATCCTCGGATTGAGAGACGCGTACGGATCTTGAAACACCAACTGCAATTGCTTGCGCAGGGGGCGCATCTGTCGATCGTTCAAACCCTGAATCTCTGTTCCTTCAAAGCTCACCGTCCCCGAAGTTACGGGGATCAGGTTGAGTAACAGTCGCCCGAGAGTTGATTTGCCACAGCCGGATTCCCCAACCACGCCAAGGGTTTCGCCGACAAAGACCTCAAGGTCGACTCCAGCCACGGCGTGGACGCGTCCCACTTTTCTACTCAGAAGGCCGCTACGCACGGGGAACTCCTTCACGAGTTGATGAGCTTGCAGAATCGGCTTGTCAACTCTTTCAGGACTCGTTCCTGCGCTTGTTTTCGCCAGATCAGAATCTTCGGTCATAGGGCAGCCGCTCGAGCGTGATCCACAAGGTCCTGGGCGAAATGGCATGCAGCGCGATGCTCACTCTCGGGTGCCTCTGTCTTGGCGGTGAGCTTCGGCGAGACAGGAACGATCTGGCTGCATGGCGAGGGAATCTGCGCAACAGGGCAACGGGGGTGAAAGGCACAACCTGTTGGCAGGTTGATCAGTGACGGCGGCTGCCCCCCAATGGGACGAAGTTCGCTGTCAGGGTCATTCATCTTGGGCAACGAACCCAACAGGCCCGTTGTGTAGGGGTGAGCGGATTCATAGAAAATCTCGTCCACGCTGCCTCGCTCTACCTCTGAGCCTGCATACATAACGAGCACCTCATCTGCCATCCCCGCAACTACCCCAAGGTCATGGGTGATGAGCAGAATCGCCGAGTCAATCTCTTCTTGTATGTCATTCAAGACATCGAGCACCTGTGCCTGGATGGTGACATCAAGGGCCGTGGTTGGTTCGTCAGCGATCAGAAGATCAGGCTTGCAGGCAATCGCCATGGCAATCACGGCACGTTGCCGCATTCCGCCAGAGAACTCATGCGGATGCATGTCCACTCGTGTTGCAGCCTGAGGGATCCCAACTAGTTCCAACATCTCAATTGCATGCGCTCGCGCCTGTTTCTTGGACATACCGCGATGAATACGCATGACTTCGCCGATCTGACGACCGATGCTATGAACGGGATTGAGCGCAGTCAGCGGATCCTGAAAGATCATCGCAATCTCACCGCCTCGAATCTGGCGCAAGCGTTGCTGATTCACACTCAGCAGATCATCTTCCCGCCACAGAATCGCTCCACCTTCCACCACAGCGGGTGGACTCGGTAGCAGCCCGAGGATGCTCATGGCCGTGACGGACTTTCCAGATCCGGACTCGCCCACAATGGCAAAAACCTCGCCGCGATGAATGTCAAAACTCAACCCGTTGACGGCTTGAACCACGCCATCCTCGGTCTCAAATCGCACGTGCAGGTCCTGCACAGATAACAGCCGCTCGCTGCTCGTGTTGGTAGCCACCCTTACTCCTTCACGTCGAGTGCGTCGCGAAGGCCGTCACCAACAAGCAGAAATCCGAGCACCGTCAGCACAATCGCGAGCGCGGGGAAGATCAGCAGGTGCGGCGCAGTTGAGAAGAAGTTCTGTGCAGTTGAAATCATGAGTCCGAGCGACGGAGTTGGTTCCTGAACTCCCACGCCAAGAAAGGACAGCGCCGCCTCGGCCAGCACGGCAGCCCCGATTCCAACAGCCACTAAGACAATGATCGGCTGGATCACATTCGGCAGGATGTGTCTCCAGATAATGCGAGGGGCAGGTACCCCAACAGCACGCGCGGCCTCGACGTAGTCGTACTGCTTGGCCTGCAAGAAACCGGCTCGCACCACTCGTGCAGTTGTGAGCCAAGAGGTAAATGCAAGAGTGATGATCACGGCACCCACTCCTTCACCAATGGCTGCAATAAAGGCAAAGGCAAGAATCAGGTAGGGGATTCCTAGGAACACGTCGATGATCCGCATGATGATGCTGTCGGTATGGCGGCCTTTCCAACCTGCTAGCGCACCGAGCGCGATACCGATCGTCGTTTCAAGAAATACCACCGCGCAGCCAATGAGCAACGAGAGCCTGATTCCATAGATCACTCGCGCAAACAGGTCTCGTCCCAAGTTGTCGGTACCAAACCAATGCTGTGCATCGGGGGTGCTTTTAAAGATCAGGCGCTCTTGGGCTAGCGGATCTTGAACCAAGAACGGCCCGATCAAACCGACAAGGAGCAGAAAGATCACGAGGACTAAACCAAAAATCGCCAGCTTGTTCTTGCTGAATCTTCGCCAAGAGTCCTGACGGAACGAGCGTACAAAGAGCACCTCGTTCAGTCCGTCGCTCATCCCCGATGGGGCATCCTCTGACCTAAACCGAGACCCGGGGATCTCTGAGGGACGCGAGTGAGGTTTTTGTGAATCGCTCATTGTCCGCCCCCTTCATCAAAGCGAACCCGCGGATCGAACCAGGCGTAGCTGATGTCTACGCATAGGTTCACGAGACCGAACACGACGACCACTACCACCGTTAGTCCGAGCAACACGGGTAGGTCCCTTGCGCTGGCGGCCTGTGCGATCTTTGATCCCAGACCTGGCCAGTTGAACACGGTCTCAGTCAGAATGGCCGAGCCAACGAGTACCCCAAAATCAATCCCGATAAAGGTAACAACGGGGATCATTGCGTTTCGCAGCACGTGGCGGCTCGTGATCTGTCCTTCCTTCAGACCCTTTGCTCTGGCCGTACGAATGAAGTCTGATTTTCCCACCTCAAGCATGGAGCTTCTTGCGAGTCGGGCCACGATGATTGCCGAGACCGAGGCCAGCACCACTACTGGAAGAATCAAGTAGGGAAACTCCTCAACTGTCGGGAAAATCCAAGCCACCCACGTGTTTGGGCCGATCCCCTGAACCGGAAGTTGCGCCCACTCCGGCCAGCCCGCTTTGAAAGCATGCACACCGAACACCTGCTGCAAGAGATAGCCCAAAACGAAAACAGGAATTGCGCTGAGTAAGGCCGCTAGAAGGGTGGTGAGCGTGTCCGCAACGGAGTACTTCCGCACTGCCGACAGCACCCCTGCACCAATACCTACGAACGCTTCTACCAAGATCGCCCAGATTGCTAGGCGCAGGCTTGCAGGAGCGCGCTCTTTGATAATCTGCGTAACTGGCTGCCCGTCGGCATAGGACTCTCCAAAATCCAGCGTCACGATGCGACCGAGGTACTTGACGTATTGCACCACGATGGGTTCATCCAGGCCGTACTTCTTCTCGATGTTCTTCACCACCTGCGGATCAGGCGTTTTTCCCTTTCCGCCAGCTATCAGTTCGGCCGGGTTATCGGGTAGCAGGAAGAACAAGAAGAACAGCAGCGTGACCGCGCCCCACAGCACCAACAGCAGTTGGGCTAGGCGTCGAATGACGAAGGCGTTCAAAGGGGATGAATCTCAGAGTCCAGAGAGATCAGGATGGTCCGATGCCGACGTTTTCCCAAGCGATGATGCCCAGAGGTGGTTGCGCGTAGCCCACCACATTGTCGGCGTAGACCTGATCTCCGTTGTACCAGTTGATCGGGACAGTACCGGTGGAGTCGTTCAGCAGGTAAGTCTCGGCATCTCGGTAGAGCTGCGACCGCTTGGCGCTGTCCGGCTCTGACTGAGCCGTATTGACCAGTTCGTCGAAGGCGGGATCGCTAAATGAGCCCATGTTGTTTCCGCCGACCGAAGCAGTGCTGTACAGGTCAAACATGAAGTTTCCATAGGTCGGGTAATCGGCATACCAACCTGCACGACAGAAGTGGCAGCCGCCTTCAGCCATGGTGCCGAAGTACTTCTCCGAGATGCCATTGAGCGTTGAGTCGATGCCAACCGCCTTCAGGTTTTGTTGAATGATTGCCACCACGGGCTCGTTGCCGGCGCCAGTGTTGAAGTCCAAGGTGATCGGACCTGTGAGTCGGCCTCCGGACTCCTTCCACTTGGTAAGCAATGCCTTTGCTGCAGTCGGATCAAACTTGCAGAACTTGCACAAACCAGCCTTAAAGCCTGGGATTCCGTTGGGGGTGATGCCAGTCGAGATAGTCCGAAAGCCCTCGTAGACCTTCTGGTTGATTTCATCACGGTCAATAGCGAGAGAGATCGCTTGCCGCAGCAGCGTGTTGTCAACCCCGCCGAGTTGCGGATCGGTAAAGCCAAAGTCGAAGTGATACGAGCCCAACTGCGGCTGCTTTGTGGTGTTCTTATAAGCTGCGGTAGCGGCGGTGAATTGCCCCGATGGGATAGAAGCTGACTGCGTGTTTCCTGCCTCAAAGTCGGTATAGGCCGAGTCCTGAGACTGTGAAATCTTGAACACGAGTTTGTCGAGAATTGCTTTCGTGTCTCCGCTGACGTTTCCGGCCCAGGAGTCGTTACGCACCAGCACCACCTGCTGGTCATTTGCTGGGGCGTCCATCTTGAACGGCCCGTTGCCAATCATGATTCCGGACCCCCAATCATTCTGATCTTTCAGCTTCGAGACTTCCTTCTCGGGGAGTGGTCCAAAGAACGGGTGTGACACGATGGCCGGAAAGTCTGCTTGAGGTGCTTCAAGCGTGACCTTCAAGGTCATAGCGCTGTCATCAGCAACGATCGCGGAATCTAGGTTGGTAGCGGTTCCGTCCTGAAGTGCAGCCCCACCCTTGACGTAATCGATGAGGTATCCGTAAGGAGAAGCAAACTCGGACTGCCCGTTGCGCACCCAGGCATACGCAAAGCTGGACGGCAGTACTGGGTCTCCGTTTGAGAACTTCAGGCCATCTTTAATTTTGAAGGTGAATTCACTGGAATCGGCGTTTGCCGTCCAAGAGTCGGCGGCGAGACCTTTGAGCTCCGGTGCCTCGGGGTTCGACCAATCAAAGTCGGTGAGCCCGTCGTAAAGTGCGGTCGTGACCTGTGACTCATCGAGTGTCTGCACCAAGCCTGGGTCATAACTAGTCAGATTCTCTGCGATGAGTTGAGCACCGTCTGTAAAGGTGCCGCCCGAGTCAGAGCTCTCCGCTTTCTTGTCGCTCGAACATCCCGCTGCGATGACAGCGATTCCTGCGAGGACTACGGCAGATCGCCAGACCATAGAAGTACGTGTCATGCGTGTTCCGATCTAATCGTTGGATATTGCTGTGTTGCTGTGTTGCTGTGTTGCTGTGTTGATTTAGGACTGAACTGCAACGCCATCGGTGTTGAGTACAAACCACTTGCCGCCAGCGGCCTGACCGGCTGTTGCACCTGGCTCGGTGTCACTGGCAAAGAAATACACAGGCTGGCCCTCGATGGTGAGCTGCGCTGCGGCTCCCTGCCCAGTGCTTCCCAGCTTGAGCTTTGACACTGCAGCATCGGCGACTACTCCGCCTTCGGTGAGGACAGGTGGCCATGCTGCTGCACAGGCATCTACGCAGGTAGCGGCTCCCGTTCCGTCCGGTGTGTAGATGTAAAACACGTGGCCTTGGCCATCTGCGAGTACATCGCCCATTCCAGAAGACACGATCTTTACGTTCACACCTACATCAACAGCAGCCTCGGTGGTAGTGGTTGTTTCGCCGCTTTTTGCAGTAGTGGAAGGAGTGGCAGTAGCCGTGCTCGTTGTGGCCGAGCCTTCATCAGATTTACTGCATCCGGCAAGGCCGTTCACTCCGGTCAACACTGCAACGGTTGCGAGTGTGATGAGTGCGCACTTGTTCCTTGAAACATGCATCTTCGACCTTCTCCTTTGCGCTGCCCGAACAGCAGTTGTGCGTTGACCAGACTGTAGAGCGAATCGAAGCTAGGTGCGGCCTTCTCTACATATACCAATCTGCCATTTGTGCCAACCTGTTCACATGAATGAGGAGCGATCAATAGATCTGTTGGATGGCGATTTCTACGTCAACGACCCGTACTCCACCTATGCGTGGATGCGTGAGCAGGCTCCGGTGTATTGGGACTCCACCAACGAACTCTGGGGCGTTTCACGACATGCGGACATCGTCGAAATCGAGAAACAAAAGGCTCTCTTCATTAACTCCGACCAGAACAAGGGCGGCTATCGGCCCAATATTCCTGCCGATCCTGCCATCATCGGATTGGATGATCCCGTCCATCAGATGCGTCGAAGTCTGGTTGCTCGGCGATTTACTCCCAGAGCAGTTGCAAGTTGGGAAGACCACGTTCGCGAAGTCGTGACGAGCCTGTTGGACCAAGCATTCGCCCATGGTGGCTCAGTCGAAATCATTAGTGAGATTGCTGCCCCGTTGCCAGCCGAGATGATTGGCCTGCTTCTGGGATTCAGTGAAGACATGTGGCCCAAGCTGATGGATTGGTCTGAGCGAACCATCACCCTTGGCGGTGGTCCCGGGTATCACCAAGAGGACAACATCGCTGCAGTGATGGACTTTGCAGTGGCAGCGGCCGAACTCTACGAGGCCAAAAAACTCAACCCTGCCGACGATGTCATGACGGTTTGGACCACAGCCGAAGTGCCCGGTTGCCCGTTTGGGGTCGAGGAAGTTATCTCTGACTCGCTGTTGCTACTTGACGGTGGGGCAGAGACCACAAGAACCGTGATTGCTCGCACTCTGTTGGAGCTAGCAACTCGTCCAGAACAATGGGCACTGCTCAAGAGCGGCGCGGATTTGACTGTGGCTGTAGAGGAATTCATTCGGTTCGTCACCCCAATTCACAACATGTGTCGAGTAGCAGTTGAGGACACCGAGATTGCAGGTCAGGCCATCAAAGCCGGTGAGCAGCTCGTATTGATGTACTCATCTGCAAACCGTGATCCTGCTCAGTTCGATCACCCCGAAGAACTCGACGTGACCCGCAACCCAAACAATCACATTGCCTTTGGCTTTGGTACCCACTTTTGTTTGGGCGCCTCGTTAGCCCGTCTAGAGATTCGGGTCATGTTCGAGGAACTGCTCAAACGAGTCGATCAACTCAGAGTGGTTCCCGGTTCGGTAGTAGAG
>Ga0194055_10002348_pt1 | contig 15085 bp, 13 predicted proteins | sample SepL449m_MetaG_FD_155482 | JGI IMG/M metagenome (GOLD analysis project Ga0194055, IMG submission 155482) | Anoxic zone freshwater microbial communities from boreal shield lake in IISD Experimental Lakes Area, Ontario, Canada - Sep2016-L442-9m | ecosystem: Environmental > Aquatic > Freshwater >... | reverse complement strand
GTTTGAGCCGCCTCGCAGCGCCGACAGTGGGCGCAAGCCGAACAAGCTGCCTGCCGACTCGGCCATCTGAGTGAGCGGTTGCAGGCGAGCGGCGAGGTCGCCCAAGGTCTCGACGAAGCCAGAGATCTCGCGTGGCAGGTTGATAAGCCCCGGCGAGCTGAGCATTTCGGCGAGGCGCACGAGGCCGGGCGTCACCTTCTCGACGGGCCCGCTGAGTTGGCTAAACAGTGCGTCGGCAGTCTTGATGCTGCGCGTGACCTGAGGCATGAGTGCTTGAATCGGTTCTTCGACATCGTCGAGCAAACGATTGATGCGCACAGTGACACCGTTCAGTGACTCCATCGTTGCATTGAAGGTTTCGACACCGGTGAGGAAATCGTTGACGCCTCGCTTGAACTGGTCGATGGTCTTGCCGACTGAGGCGAACGGATTAGCTCCGCCGAAAAGCGCGAGCAGATCACCAAGACCGGGTGCAGAAGATTCAGCCATGTGGCAACGGTAACGCATAGCGTCGGCGCGTCATTGAGATGCCGATGCGTGCTTATGTCATCGCGTCGGCGTAGATCTCGAGCGGTGCACACGAGCAGACCAGATGTCGATCGCCAAACGCTGCATCGATTCGCGACACCGGGGGAAAGTACTTGTTGGCGCGCAGCACGGCGAGCGGGTATGCGCCGAACTCGCGGCTGTAGGGCCGGGTCCATTCGCCAAGCAGGTCTTCGCTGGTGTGTGGAGCGTGACGTAGCGGATTGTCATCGGCGGTCCATTCGCCGCTTTCGACGCGCTGGATCTCAGCGCGGATGGCCAGCATTGCGTTGCAGAAGCGGTCGAGTTCGTGCAGCGTTTCGCTCTCGGTGGGTTCGACCATCAGCGTGCCGCTCACCGGAAAGCTCATCGTTGGCGCATGGAAGCCGTAGTCCATGAGACGCTTGGCGACATCGTCGACAGTGACGCCAGTGTTCTTGGTGATGTCGCGCAGATCGAGAATGCACTCGTGGGCTACGAAGCCACGCTCGCCGCGATACAACACAGGAAATGCTGCGTCGAGTCGCTTGGCCAGATAATTGGCGCTGAGGATGGCGGCTGCGGTGGCATCGCGAAGACCAGTGGCACCCATCAGACGGATGTACATCCACGAGATTGGCAAGATGCCCGCTGAGCCGTACATCGTGGCCGAGACGGGGCCGCAGACTTGATCGCGTGGGCCCAACGGATTGCCGGGCAGGAACGGCGTGAGGTGACTACGCACGGCCACAGGTCCAACGCCAGGGCCGCCGCCGCCGTGCGGAATACAGAACGTCTTGTGCAGATTCAGATGGCTCACGTCGGCGCCGAAGCGGCCGGGCTGGGCGAGGCCGACGAGGGCATTCAAATTGGCGCCGTCGACATACACCTGGCCGCCGCCGTCGTGCACCACTTCGCAGATGTCGCGAATCGCTTCTTCGAACACGCCATGAGTAGACGGGTAGGTGACCATGATCGCGGCGAGACGGTCGCCGGCGGCGAGGGTCTTGGCGCGCAAGTCGACGAGGTCAATGTTGCCGCGTTCGTCGCACGCCACAACCACAACCTGCATGCCAGCCATCACGGCGCTGGCGGCGTTGGTGCCGTGAGCGCTCGACGGAATGAGACACACAGTGCGCTGATGCTGATTGCGGCTTGCGTGATACGCGCGGATGGCTAACAGCCCGGCGAGTTCGCCTTGGCTGCCTGCGTTTGGCTGCAGGCTCACTGCGTCGTAGCCGGTAATGGCAACCAGCATGGTTTCGAGTTGCTCTATCATCGTGCGGTATCCAACGGTGTCGGAGTCGTCGGCATACGGATGAACGTTGGCGAACTGCGGCCATGTGATTGGCATCATCTCGACGGTGGCGTTGAGCTTCATCGTGCACGAGCCAAGCGGAATCATCGTGCGGTCGAGCGCAAGGTCTTTGTCGGCGAGTACCCGAAGGTACCGAAGCATTTCGTGCTCGCTGTGATAGCGGTTGAACACTGCCTGCGGCAGGATCGCATCGGTGCGCCGTGAGTGAAGCGGTATGCCGTCGTGAGCGTTGTGGTGATCATCGATGGTCGATGCGACTCCCAGCACGCTCCACAACGTTTCGATCGTGGCGGTCGTGGTGGTCTCGTCGAAACTGGCACCAACGGTGGTGTCGTCAACCAGCCGCAGCGCGAGCCCAGCTGCCTTGCCGGCGCTGATGATCTGCTGCGCTGAGGCGACCTTTATATGGATCGTGTCGAACCATGAATCGTTTACAAGTGCTACGCCACCAGCCCGTAGGCCGCTGGCGCAGATCGAGGTGAGCCGATGCACGCGTTCGGCAATTCGGCGCAGGCCGTGCGGGCCGTGCCACGACGCATACATGCCAGCGATGTTGGCCAGCAGTGCCTGCGCAGTGCAGATGTTCGATGTCGCCTTCTCTCGACGAATGTGTTGCTCGCGGGTTTGCAGTGCAAGCCGCAACGCAGGTCGGCTGGCGGCGTCTGTGCTGACGCCCACGAGGCGTCCGGGCAAGGCACGTGCATGAGCTTCGTGCGTTGCGATGAACGCAGCATGCGGGCCGCCAAAACCCATTGGAACGCCGAAGCGCTGCGCCGAACCAATCGCAAGGTCGACGCCGAACTGCCCTGGGGGAGTGAGCAGTACGCATGCCAAGAGGTCGGTGGCGGCGGCCACAAGCGCCCCACACTCGCGCGCAGCAGCGATGAGTTCGCGGTGATCGTGGAGCGCACCGCTTGACCCAGGCCACGAGATGAGCGCACCGAAACAACGCTCTTGGTCGAAGTCGGCCGATGGCCCGATGATGAGTTCGATGCCAATTGGCTCAGCGCGTGTGCGCAGCACAGCAATCGTCTGCGGATGTGTGTCCTCGTGTACGAAGAAAGCGTTGCCAGCATGCTTCGACTGGCGCCGGATCATTGTCATCGCTTCGCCCGCAGCGGTGGCCTCGTCGAGCAGCGATGCATTGGCTAACGGGAGTCCGGTGAGTTCGGCCACCATCGTTTGAAAGTTGAGCAGAGCCTCAAGCCGTCCTTGGCTGATCTCGGGTTGATACGGCGTGTACGAGGTGTACCACGCTGGATTCTCCAGCACGTTGCGCAGGATCACCGGGGGAGTCGTGGTGCCGTAGTAACCCATGCCGATGAGGCTGGTGCGCACTACGTTTTGGTCGGCTAAGGCTTGGAGCTCGGCCAGAGCATCGGTAACGCTGGCGCCTTCGGGTAGATCGAGTGGACGGCCCATGCGAATGGAGCCAGGAACGGTGGCGTCGAGTAGTTCATCGATCGAGGTAAGGCCGAGCGTGGCAAGCATGTGATTACGTTCGGCTGTATCGGGTCCGATGTGGCGTCGGGCGAACTCTTGCTCGTCGATCAGTTCGCTGAGAGCGGGACGGGCATGCATGGTGGTCTCCAGACGCGTAGGGGTACTTGTACCCCCGCTGTCACGGAACCTGAGAGCTTCACCGGCGAACCGGTTTTCCCCTTCGGCGAGGTGCGCGCACCTGCTTTCCAGCGTTGCCTATCCACACGGTCCGGGGGCCTGAGAGGTTCCGGGGTGGTTGCTCCTTCGGCGTCGAAACGGACTGGCTGCCCGTGTCGACTCTCCCGCGCGGATGTAGCGGCAACCCGCACGTTAGCCCACGTACAAGGCGCAGTTGACCATCGTTGCGTGGGTCCAGAATCGGGACTTTTGACTCTGTTTCAGCTGGTCTGTGGGGTGCATCGTTGTGGCATGAGCACAACACGAGACCTACGAACTGAAGTGTTGTCGGCCGAACAGTGCTGGACGTTGCTTGAGACACAAGTAGTCGGTCGACTCGGCATCTCGATCATGAATCGACCCGACATCTTCCCGATCAACTATGTCGTCGATCGCCACTCAATAGTTTTTCGATCGGATGAGGGCACCAAGTTGGCTGCAGCCCTGCTGGGGATTGCCGTTGCCTTCGAGGTGGATCATTACGACCCGATGGGTGGCATTGCATGGAGCGTGATGGCGAGAGGCGAGGCAGTGGAGATCGAGGGACTGATCGAACTGTTTAGCGCCGCCGACTTGCCGCTCTTCCCCTGGCAAGCGGCTCCGAAACAACGCTTTGTGCGCATCACACCGCTCGAACTCTCGGGCCGCCGCTTCCGCGTGAATCCGGCAGCGATTGCGGGGCAGGCTGCGTACAACGCCCAGCGCGAGGGCTTCGGGGAAGCGAAGTCGTGACAATGGTCCCTAGCGACTCGATGAGTCGCTAGGTCATGCTGGCCGTATGACCTTCACTCGTGTCGTTGTGCCTGTCGACTTCTCTGAACAGTCGTTGGCCGCTGTAGCCATAGGCCAGGACCTAGCGATACGCGGAGCGGCGAGCTTGCAGCTGCTGACGATTGCGGCTTCGAACATGGTGGCCGATTCACAGGCTGCGCTCGCTGCGTTGAGTACAAGCACCGGGCAGTCAACCTCGTGGCGCGTCATCCCCAGCGACGCCGACCCAGAGATCACGTTGGTGCTTGAGATTCTTGAGGCGGGCGACGACACGTTGTGGTGCCTCGGTTCGCATGGGCGCACGGCGTTCGGCGAGTTGATCTTTGGCAGCGTTAGCGCCGATGTCGTACGCGAAGTTGAGACGCGCGTTGTGATGGTTGGGCCGCGAGCATCGGCTCGGTCGGCAGCGCGAGTGATGTTGGTACCGATCGAAGACACCGACGCGAGCGCCGAGATTTTGCGATCGGCTGTCGAAGTTGCCGACACCCTCGAGATGACGTTGCGCCTCGTGGAGGTTGGACATTCGGGCGCTGCAAACGACAGCGACGAAACGTCGTTCATTCGCCAATACGCCGAACGGCTGGACCCGCCACACAATCGAGATTTCGATGTGTTGCACGGCGAGGCAGCTGCGGCGATTACGGCTTATGTCGAGGAGTCAGCCGACGTGGGGATGATCGCCATGGCGACCCGCGGCATTCCGGCAGGGGCTCGCCTCACGATGGGAAGCACAGCGCTCAATGTGCTCCGTCATGCTGCGGTGCCAGTGCTGATGCTGCATCCGGCTGCCGTCGACCGGCAATCCGCTGATGCAGGGTCAACGCCAAGCTCGCGCTGATCACCGATATTGCGATCACGAGCCACGCTTTGCCCGACGGGGCAACAAGTGCGAAGAAGTCGCGCAGCGATGGCCAAGCCAACACAGTCGTAGCGCAAACCGGCATCGCGCCCAGCAATGCCACCCGTGACTTTGTGAGGGGTAGCGCCAGCACGGTGAGCACAGCGAGGCCAGCGCCCAAGAGGCTGAGCGAGGCTGCAGTGCGTGACTCGGCAAGCGGGAGATTGAGTGCATCGCTGCACACGAAATAGGTGCCCAGACTTGCGGCGGCCATGACAGCGCCAACTGGGATGGAGAAGCGCACGACGCGGGCGATGAAACCTGGGCGCGATCGCTTTGTATTTGTAGCGAGTGCGAGGAACACGCCGGGCACGCCAATAGTGAGCGAGCGCACCAGCGTGAGGTGCCGCGGTAAAAACGGAAACTCGGCGCCGCTGAGCGAGATGATCACCGACACCAAGATCGAATACACCGTGCCAACGATGAAGAGGTGGGCCGATCGTTCGACGTTGTTGATCACGCGACGACTCTCGGCGAGCACCCGCGGAAACGTGGCGAAGTCATTATCGAGAAGCACGATCTCGGCCACAGCGCGAGCGGCATCGCTGCCAGCGCCCATTGCAATCCCCATGTCGGCAGCCTTGAGTGCGAGCACATCGTTCACGCCGTCGCCGGTCATCGCCACAGTGTGTCCTTGACTCTGTAGAGCCAGAACCATCGATCGCTTCTGCTGCGGTGACACGCGTCCGAATACGGTGCTCTCGTTCATTACCTGCGCAAGATCGGCAATGTCTTCGGGGAGATCGCGGGCATCGACCGGTGGGGCAGTGTCGGTGCTCGAGTAGATGCCAATACGCCGAGCGATTGCATCGACAGTTTGTGGGTGATCGCCAGAGATCACCTTGAGCTGCACGCCTTCGTCGCGCAAGTAGCTCATGATGCGTGAGGCATCGGGGCGAATTTCGTCGTCGAGTATCACCAGGGCCAGCGCAACGGCGTCGTGCCCAGTAGCCGTCGCGGTGAGGTTTGGGGTTCGAGAAATGAGGACCACTCGCTGCCCTTTGGCTGCGAGCGGGGCAAGCTTTGCGGCGACCTCGGCGTCTTGTGGCGCCAACACATCGGGGGCTCCGATGGCGTATGAGCCGTGTGTGCCGAACGAGGCGCCCGCCCATTTTCGGGCCGACGAGAACGGCACGATCTCGTCGGCAACCCAGTCCGATGGGGCGGGAAACTGCGCTGCGACGGCGCGTAGCGTGGCATTCGGATTTGAGTCGGCGACGCCCAATGCTCCGAGGGCGGCTTCAACGATGTGCTGTTCTGCTCCATCGAGTAACTCGAGGTGCGAGAGCACCACGCGCCCTGTGGTGAGCGTGCCGGTCTTGTCGAGGCAGAGCACCGAGACGCGAGCAAGAAGTTCGACCGAGGCGAGTTCGCGTGACAGAACCTTCTGTCGCGCCAACGCGATCACTCCTGCGAGAAAGGCGAGACTGGTCAGCAGCACCAATCCATCGGGCACCATCGCTACGGCAGCAGCAACTGTGCCGCGTAGTGCCTCGCGCCATCCGGGTTCAGAGTGCGTCAGCCGCCAGAACAACACCAACGACACTGGGGGAATAACAAACACCAACACGCGCAGAACTTGATTGACGCCGTGCCGAAGTTGTGAATCGATCTGAGTGAACTGACGTGCCTCGGCCGCAAGGCGGGCGGCGTATGACTGCTCGCCGACATCGGTGGCTACGAACGAGCCAGAGCCGGCGGCAACGAAGCTTCCCGACAGCACGCGATCGCCCACGACTTTTACGATTGGATCCGATTCGCCAGTGAGTAACGACTCGTCGATCTCGAGCGATGCCGACTCAATCACGGTGCCATCGACCACCACTTGGTCGCCGGGACCAAGAAGAATGATGTCGTCTTGGACCACGCCCTCGGTGGTGATCGTTTCGGCCACGCCATTGCGCTGGGCGCGCACGGTAGGAGCGTTGAGGAGACGCAGTTTGGCCAACGTATGCCGGGCGCGTAGTTCTTGGATGATGCCGATGGCGCTGTTGCTCAGAATGACTCCGGCAAAGAGAGCATCGGGGCCGGGGCTGGCAATCAAGATCAGCACGAGACCAACGGCGATGATTGCATTGATCGGGGTGAAGACATTGGCCCGAATGATCTCGCCAAGGGTTCGAGTTGGTCCTATCTGCGACGCGTTGCTGAGGCCAGCGGCGACACGCTTGTTCACCTCAGCGGTAGAGAGACCTTCGTTCGCAGCGCGATGTTGGGACGGAGCGAATTCGGCCACGTGTTCATCTTGGCATAGACGACGTTCGCGGTACCTCTGTCTCTAGCGCAGTGCGTACACCTGGTAGGTCACGTCGCCGTCGCCCACAATGCCGTGGGCCACCGCCTGCACGCTGTTGAGCCAGGCGTAGCGCGCGTCGCCGGTCTCGAATAGCGGAGCGGTACGAATGTTGGCGCCGCCGTCGAGCCCGATGCCTTTGTACTGCATCAGGATCACTGCGCCGTCGTCGGTCTCGAGCAGCACGCGAACGTCGAGTTGCATCACGCCGTCGGGGCGCACAGTGACCCAGTCGCCGCCGGGCGCTTTGACGATGCCTTTCAACTTCGGACCTTCGAAGGTGCCGTTTGAAGCATCGACGACGACCCGCGTGCCGTTGGGCCCCTTGGCGATCACGCCGGAGGTGTTGGTGGTGGCGGTCAGCGAGAACAAAAACTCAACCGGGAGAGACACAACGTGAGACATGCCACATTCTGACCCGCGAGCGATGGCCGAATTGCGATCGAGCGCGTTTATTCGATGGTGCCGTACGCGCCTTGGGTTCCGGTGGATGTTGTACCGCTGAGTTCGAGCAGCACGGCGTCGAGGTCGGCAAGAAACGCAGCGATCTTGCCTTCATGGATCGCGTTCACCGTGCAGTGCAGCGATGGGGGAGGTCCTTGCCGATCGACATACCATCCGCGCTTCCACAGCCCGTCTGCGATGGCATATACGTCGAGGGTCGAGGGATCGGCAGCTCGAAACGAAACCAATGTCGAGTCGGGTGCCGCAACGAGTTGCAGTTGCGGCCGTGCGAGCACTCCGGAAACCAGTTCTTCGGCGGCTCGGCGTGCAGCCAATGTGACTCGCATGTAGCCCTCGTCGCCGAGGAAGTTCATCACGGCCCACGCTGCGGCCATCGAGCCGCCGCCCTTGGTGCCCATGATGCCCGACGAGCCGTAGACGCCACCGAGCCAGTTGTCGGTGACGTACGTCTGATAGCTACGTAGTTGCTTGCTGCGATAGGCGATCACCGATGCGCCCTTGGCTGTGTAGCCGTACTTGTGGAGATCGACGGAGATACTGGTGACCCCAGGTACCTCGAAGTTCCATGCAGGAATCGCGTAGCCGAGTCGCTTGAGATACGTGAGGCTGACGCCGCCCATGCAGCCATCGACATGGCAGTTGATATCGCGTTCGGCTGCGATCGCGGCAATCGCTTCGATGGGATCAATCACGCCCTGCGGATACTGCGGAGCCGAGCCGACTACTAACACCGTGTTGTCATCGACGGCTGCCGTCATCGCCTCTGGATTTGCTCGCCAATCTTCGTTCACAGCGATGCGCCGGCTCTCGAGTCCGAAGTAGTAGCACGCCTTCTCAAAGGCTGCGTGAGCGCTGGTAGGCAACACCACATTGGGCTGCGTGATGCCTCGCTCTTTCTTGCCGCGTTCGCGCGACGCCTTCACCGCCAGCAAGATGCTCTCGGTGCCGCCGCTGGTCATGAACCCGGCGGCGTTTGGGTCGCCCTGCAGCCAGTCGACCACGATGTCGACCACTTGAGCCTGGATGGCTCGCAGGCTTGGGAACGCATCGGTGTTGAGCGCGTTCTCGGAGCCGAAGGCGCGGTATGCCTCTTCGGCGACAGCAAGTACATCCTCGCCTGCGCTGTAAGCGAGAGTGAACGCTCGACCATCGCGCCAACGAACGTCGTTGACCTTCATCTGGTGCAGCGTTGTGATGATCTCGTCATGTGAGAGTCCGGTCGGGCGAAGAGGCATGCACAGACATTACGACGCAGGTAGCGTGCAAACCCATGAGTGACCTCACCAAACCCGAAGTAACCATCCCCGCTGGCGACGCGCCAACCGACCTTCTGATCGAAGACATCATTGTTGGCGACGGCCACACCGCCATTGCTGGCATGTCGGTCGACGTGCACTATGTCGGCGTTTCGTGGAGCACCGGCAAGCAGTTCGATGCCAGCTGGGACCGTCGCGACACATTCCAGTTCCGTCTCGGTGCAGGCCAAGTCATTACCGGTTGGGACAAGGGTGTCGAGGGCATGAAGCTCGGCGGACGTCGTCGCCTCACGATTCCACCAAGCATGGGTTACGGCTCACAGGGCGCTGGTGGCGTCATCAAGCCCAACGAGACCTTGGTCTTCGTGGTCGACCTGTTGGGTGCGCGCTAGCCAACTGCGTTGGTTACAAAGCGATCTTCGATGGATCGGCTCTATCGAACTGAACAACGATGAGCCGATCCAGCGCAAGCTTCGTGTAGAGCTCGCGCTGAGGTGATCCTTCGTCCATCAGTTCTTCGCTCCATGGCTCCCAAGCGGTGACTAACAGCGGTGGCATTCCGGCTGGGCGCGCCGCCCGTGCGGCATCGATGATCTCTTCGAATCTCGGATGGTTCCAACGAATGTTGATGCCATCGGATTCGCGTGCGGCAAGCGTTGCTAATGCCACGCTGTTCACGCCCACAATCATTGGGGGAGTAGTTGGCGGAATCGGAAATCCGCTGACTCCATTGACTTCGCCAAGCTCCCACATCTCGTGGGCCATGTCGATGAAATCGTGTACTCGCTTGTGCCGCATTGCCATATTGGGATCGAGGGCGATGCCGACGGCGGCGTGCTCTGCGCCGAAGGCTGATGCTGGCGATGCCCCGGCGCCGATGCCCAACCAGAAGCGACCATCAGAGATGATTTGGGCAGTGGCTGCGGCGGCTGCCAGCACAGCGATTGGGCGGTTCCAAACATTGGCAACCAACGTTCCAATGCCGATTGTTGTCGTCGACGCGGCGAGTGCGCCAACGAGGGTGAAACACTCGAGCATCTGATCGCCGTTCATCACTTGGCCCGCAAGGTGATCAAGAATCCACGCAACGCCATATCCGGCTTCTTGGGCTGCGAGCACTGCGTCGCGCAGTTCGGGCCAAGGAGTGGTGGCTGAGTTGAACTGAATATCAAGAATCACGTTGGCGAGTTTGCCATGTCGGCGACCAACACGAGACGTTGATTCATCAGGTCTCGATTGCGCTGCGTGCGGCAGACACAACACGAAGCGCTTCATCGTGGGTGGAGCCCAAGGCGGTGATGTGACCCATTTTGCGCCCGGGTCGGGCTTCGCTCTTGCCGTAGAGATGCAAGGTGGCGCCACGTTGCAGAGCCTCGAGCGAGTGGGGTGGCGCAGCCGAAGTGAGCGCTTCGTCTGCCCATAGGTGGCCGAGCAAATTTGCCATAGCGCCAGGGGAGTGAGGCGTGACATTTCCGAGCGGAAGATCGCATACAGCGCGAATGGCCTGGGCAAATTGCGATGTAGGCGAGGCCTCGATGGTGACGTGACCAGAGTTGTGCGGCCGGGGTGCAATTTCGTTGACCACGATTCGAGATGGCTGCGCCTCGGTAGCCCGAGTGACGAACATCTCGATGGTTAGAAGTCCGATTGCGTTGATCTCGCGCGAGATCTCGAGCGCCGTGTTCACGGCTGACTCGGCGATGAGTGGGTCGATACGTGCGGGCCACAACGTGATGTCCAGAATGCCATTTCGGTGCTGGTTTTCGAACGGCGCAAACGCACGCTGCTCGCCGCTCGGGGTGCGCGCAACGATGACTGAAATCTCCATCGAGAAATCAACCAGTGACTCGATGACACACCGGCTACGCCCCATCTGTTGCCACGCCTCGCGTGCTTCGGCGATGTCGGCGACGCGTGCCTGACCTTTGCCGTCGTAGCCCAACGTTGATGTCTTCATGATCGCTGGAAACCGTTCGGCGACCGCGTCGGAGGTGAAATCGGCGTCGGTCTCGATGGCAGCCCAGGGAGCTGTCTCTACGCCAATGTTGTTGAGGAAGGTCTTTTCGAAAATACGGTCGCGAGCGATCTCGAGCACGTGACGACCGGGTCGAACCGGCACAAGCGCTTCGAGTGCTTCGAGCGCTTCGCTCGGCACGCTTTCGAACTCGAGAGTGACAACGTCGACTGCGCCGGCCAACAGGGCGAGACCATCGTTGTCGTCGAATGCCGACACGATGACGTGATCACACACGGCCGCTGCGGGACACTGTGGATCAGGGTCGAGCACAACCACGTGATAGCCCATCGGTTGTGCTGCAAGTGCGAGCATCCGAGCAAGTTGACCACCGCCAAGAATGCCAATCGTGGCGCCAGGAAGGATCGGCTCAGGCATCGACATGGCGCAGCATCACGGCGCGCCCTCGATCCACGAGTCTTCAAGAACCGTGGCTGTCTGCGAATCGCGAAATGCCTGAAGCCGCTCGCGCAGATCGGGTAGTGATTGAGCAATGATGCTTGCGGCAAGCAATGCAGCGTTGATGGCTCCGGCTTTGCCGATGGCGAGGGTGCCCACGGGTATGCCTGCGGGCATTTGCACGATGGAGAGTAACGAGTCGACGCCCGACAACATTTTCGACTGCACGGGCACTCCGAGCACCGGGATGGTGGTCTTCGCGGCACACATTCCGGGCAGATGTGCCGCCCCTCCGGCGCCAGCGATGATGACCTGAAGGCCTCGGGCCTCGGCAGTTGATGCGTATTCGAAGAGCAGGTCGGGCGTGCGATGGGCGCTGACAACTCGCGCCTCGAAGGCGATGTCGAGCGAGCGCAAGGTATCGAGCGAGTGTTGCATCGTTTCGAGATCAGATCGAGACCCCATGATGATTCCAACCAATGGTGCCGTCGATGCAGACATGGCGCCGAGTGTAGACGACTCGGTCGGTGAGGCTGTGGCTGCGTCGGCCGCGTAGTGTGCGAGCAAAGCCAAGGGGGAGTCGCATGGGTATTGACCAAGTTGAAGTTCAAAAGTTGCTCGATCGGGCCGAGCGCGAGGTCGACGAAGGCTTGTTGCCGGCGTCGCAAGTGGCCTTGGCCTATCAGGGCGAGCTCGTCGCATTCGAAACGTTTGGTGACGCTACGAACGACACTCGCTTCGTGGTGTACTCGGCCACCAAGACCTTCGTTGCTGGGGCGATCTGGGCACTCATCGGCGACGGTCTCGTCGATCCCATGCGATTGGTCACCGACTACATTCCCGAGTTCGGAACCAACGGCAAAGAGATCATCACTCTCGAGCAAGTGATGCTGCACACGTCGGGCTTTCCGTCGGCCCCGTTGTCGGCTCCCGCAGGCGACACCAGCGCAGGGCGCACCGAAGCATTCGCCAAGTGGCGGCTCAACTGGCAGCCCGGCACGCGTTTCGAATATCACCCATCGTCGGCGCACTGGGTGCTGGCCGAGATCATTGAGCGCGTCACTGGCACCGACTATCGCACCGTGGTGCAAGACCGCGTCACCAACCCCGCAGGCTTGCCGCGCGTGCTCGGCGATGTGCCGCACGTTGCAGCCGAACTGATCGTGGTGGGCGAACCGGCCTCACCCGACGAACTCGAAGCAGCGTTCGGCGTACGAGAGTTGCCCGTTACCGAGGTGACCGACGACGCGCTCATGGGCTTTAACAAGCCCGAGGTGCAGCGGGTCGGCATCCCCGGCGGAGGTGGAGTTATGCGCGCCGCCGACCTGGCGTTGTACTACCAAGCCGTGCTGCACAACCCCGCAGGCATGTGGAACGCCGATGTGCTCCACGATGTGAAGACTCATGTGCGTAATCGTCTGCCCGATGCCATGACTGGAGTCAACGCGAACCGCACGTTGGGTTTGGTGCAAGCCGGCGACGACGGCAAGAGCAACTACCGCGGTATGGGTCGCACCGTGTCGGCGCTCACGATTGGCCATAACGGAGCCAAGGGTCAGATCGCTTGGGGCGACCCAGTGTCGGGGCTCAGCCTTGGGTACTGCACCAATGGTCTCGACCAGAACGTGCTGCGCGAGTCGCGCCGCACCACCTCAATAGGCAGCCTTGCTGGGGTCTGCGCTTCAAACTAGGCGCGTGGCGTGCGGTCAGAGCCGCATGCCCATCAGCAATCCGTGCCCGCCAAACTCGGCAAGCGTGGTGAAGCCAAGGTGCTTGTAGAACGCCACCGCACGCGCATTCGCAGGGCTCACGCCAAGGTGAACGCCGGGGGAGCCGAGGCTGCGTAACTCGTTGAGCAGCGTGGCCATCATCGCTGCGCCGAGGCCTTGGCCTTGCGCTCGCGGAAGCAAGTCGATGTGTAGATGCGATGGGTGCTCGCCGATGTGCTCATGTGGAGTCAGCACGGGTTTGTGCATTGATCGGTGGATCATTTGGTCGCGTGTCCGCAACTCACGAGGTATACCCACTGGGTTCGGGTAGCGATCGCGTAGCGCAGGCCACCATTCGCGCTCGCAGCGTTGCTCAAAATCGATGGTGTCGAGCGCGCCGATCACGTAACCCGCCACGCCTTCATTGTCGGCAACCACAAACGCCAAGCGAGGCTCTACGGCGAGATACGCACCGGCCCACATGTGGCCGGGTAGATCGTGGTCCTCGAAGAGATGGCGCCCGTCGTTTCCGAAGTCGGCAGTTCGTACGCAAATGTCATAGAGAGCGTCCCTGTCGGTAACGCGGGCGAGTCGAATCTGCATTGCTGGCAGATTAGTGAAGAGTCGAATGTTGCGGCGCGACCAGACCTGCCAAGATTGCAGGCTGTCGATTCGAGGGAGGTACGTCACGTGTTGTTGTCCTGGCAGACCGCATTCAAGATGGCTGCCGTCCTTATCGCTCTTGCACTTGCTGTATCGGCTGGCCGGGTACGCCACCGCTGGGCGCCTGCGTTCGTCGCCACCACCAAGGAACTCTCGCTGGTGCTTGCCCTGTACGCGCTGTGGCAATACGCGCACGACCTAGCGGTCAACAAAACCGCTGGGGCGATGGAGCATGCCATGTGGCTTTGGAACCTTGAGCGCTCGATGCATTTACCGAGCGAACTGAGCCTGCAGCGGGCGCTTATCGATCACAAACTCATCATGCAGTTTCTCAATGTGTACTACGGCGGGGTACACGTGCCAGCCGTCGGTATCTTGTTGATCTGGCTGTTCTTCCGTCACCGCGAGCGGTATTCGCGGGTGCGGACCAGCCTCGCGTTGATGATCGCCGGATGTCTCACCATTCAGATGATCCCAATGGCGCCTCCGCGTTTTCTCACCGATCTCGGATTCGTCGACGCGGGTTTACGGTATGGGCTGTCGGTCTACGGCAGGGGAGGCAGTGGTATGTCGAATCAACTTGCAGCGATGCCTTCACAGCACGTGGGCTGGGCTCTCGTTGTCGGTTTTGCGGCCGTAACGATTAGCACGAGCAAGTGGCGCTGGCTCGTGCTGCTGCACCCGGCGCTTACCATCTTGGCGGTTACGGCAACTGCGAATCATTGGTGGCTTGATGGGGTAGTGGCGGGTTTGGTGTTGGCCGTGGCTTACGGCGCGCAGCGCGGGGTAGAGGCACTACGCACCCGTGTCCGTCCGCCAGTCGCGGTGCTGCAGTGAGTGTTGTCGACACCGAGTTGACGCCCGTAGAACCTGCGATCAACCACTCGCTCACTCGCCGCGCCCTGTGGCTCCTTGGCGCCACTGTCTTCGTCGCCACATGCTTTCTCTCCCAGCCCGTTACCGGATGGAACTCGAACTCGCGTCTCGACCTGGTGTTTGCCGTGGTCGATCACAGTCGCCTCACCATCGACGAGTATCAAGCAACCAAGCCGTTCGACACAGGCGATAAGGCGCTCTTCAAGGGTCACTATTACAGCGACAAGACCATCGGTGTCTCGGTGGTAGCTCTTCCTATG
>Ga0194055_10002347_pt1 | contig 15092 bp, 13 predicted proteins | sample SepL449m_MetaG_FD_155482 | JGI IMG/M metagenome (GOLD analysis project Ga0194055, IMG submission 155482) | Anoxic zone freshwater microbial communities from boreal shield lake in IISD Experimental Lakes Area, Ontario, Canada - Sep2016-L442-9m | ecosystem: Environmental > Aquatic > Freshwater >... | reverse complement strand
GTTCAGGCGGGAGAGAGCGCCTGTGGCCAGGGCATGCCGCAGGCCCTCGATCCCCCATCCAAGGGGTACCTCCCCTTCGCCACCAACGCCATCGGTGCGGGAACGCCGCTGGCGCCCTTCACTGCCGAGCCTCCCTGACCTCCGGCCGTAAGGCGGCCATTCCTCGCTGGTTGGAGCATGCAGATCCGGTTCCTCGATGGGCTGGCCGAACACAGCAAAGCCAGCGGCCGGCTGGACCGGCACCAGCAGCGGTTCGCCCGCCACGCCGTCCCCGCCGAGGACGATGGGCTGGCCTGAGGATGGGGTGAGCGTGAACGTGCGGCCCCGGCGGCGATCCTCCTGCTCGACCCAGGCAACCACGTCGCGATCACAAAAATAGGCCTCGAGATCTGGATCTGCCTCAAGGTCGCGGTAGCCCGGCAGCACATCCCGACTCAGCCAGTCCCGGCAGTAAGCGCACAGCCGACCGAGGGGGTCGGCACTCTGGCGGGCTGCCCAGGCGGCGAGCTCGTCAGAGGCGCCGCACTCGAAGCGCTTTAGGGCCCCATTCACATCACCGAGAAGCAGCTCCAGGTTCGCCAGCAGCGGTTCCACTCCATTTCGACCGCTGGCAAGGAGGCGCTCCCGGGCGGCCGCGATCCTTTCCGGCTTGCGCTGTGCGAAGCCCGAAGCCGTGAGGGCGATGCTGGACAGGAAATCGGCGGCGCCGGATCCCTGGTTCGCCCACCGGTCGAATAGATCGATCTGTTCCTGGATGGTAAGAAAGGTGCGGATCTGCTTGAAGAACGGCTGGAAATCCTCCGGGGCGAAGCCGTCATCGGCGCTCCCCTCCAGACCGCCGCGGCGCTGCACCAGCTGCTCAAGCAGGCTGAGGCCCTCGTCCCGTTCGAGGCTGGCCGAGGGATCACGGCTGAGCAGATCGAGCACCCGGAAGGGGGCCAGGGCCTCCAGGTCCGTCTGGATCCGGTCCCTGAGCTCCGGCAGCTTTCCCATGCGTTGCAGGAGCTGGAGCCCCTGCTGGAGGGTCCGGGCGGCCATCTCGTAGTGGCGTTCCCGGCGGTAGTCCTCGGCTGCGGCCAGGGCTGCCTCCCCGGCCAGAAGGGTGAGGTCGGCTTCGCGACCGCTGCCGAGGACCGGGGCCTGGGGGGGCTGCAGGCAGCGGCTGGCCAGGGTCAGCACATCCAGGGGCTGGCCCGCCTCCAGGAGGAGGAGCAATCCGGCCACCTCCCGGCTGGAGGGAATCTCCAGGGCGGGCATCAAGGCTTCTGGAGCATCCGAGACGGCAGTGAGATCGGCCTCATACTCAGACCTCCGCTCGGCGTCGCTCAGGAGATCGGCACTGGCCCTGAGCAGGTCGGCTCTGGCCCTCAGGGTCTCGTCCGTGTAGCCCTGCTCCGGTGGCCGGTCAAGGCGCAGCTGGAGGGCGCGGAGCACGGTCTGGGCATCGGTGGCCGGGCTGACACCCAGCAGCCTGAAGTGGTCGAGCGGCAGATCCAACCCCATCGTTTCTCTTGGCCCAGGACTGTAGTCAGCGGCAGCGGTTTTGACCGTCTTGCGGTGATGGACCCCGTACAGTCGACAACACGACCCGTACCGCCGACGGCCATGACCCAGGAACTGACGGCTGCCTTGGCCGCCCAGGCCGCTGCCCCGACCTCGGGCACTGCGAATGCCGTTCCAGCCGCCGCTGGCAGCCATGCCGAACGGCACCGGTCGCTCTATCCGGCAGAGCGGGCTGCAGTGAATCGCCAGGAGGGACTCCTTCTCTACCGGGACATGAGCCTTGGTCGCCGCTTTGAGGACAAGTGCGCCGAGATGTACTACCGGGGCAAAATGTTTGGCTTCGTGCATCTTTACAACGGCCAGGAGGCCGTGAGCACCGGAGTGATCAAGGCGATGCGCCTTCAGCACGACTGGTTCTGCAGCACCTACCGCGACCACGTGCATGCCCTCAGCTGCGGTGTGCCGGCCCGGGAGGTCATGAGTGAGCTGTTCGGTAAGCAGACTGGCTGCAGCAAGGGCCGTGGCGGCTCCATGCACCTCTTCTCTAAGGAACACCATCTTCTGGGCGGCTACGCCTTCATCGGTGAGGGCATCCCCGTGGCTCTTGGGGCTGCCTTCACCAGCCGCTACAAGCGGGATGCCCTCGGTCAGGCCGACAGCGATGCGGTGACGGCCGCCTTCTTCGGGGATGGCACCTGCAATGTGGGTCAGTTTTTCGAGTGCCTCAACATGGCGACGCTCTGGAAACTGCCGATCCTGTTCGTGGTGGAAAATAATCGCTGGGCGATCGGCATGGACCACAACCGTGCCACCAGCGATCCGGAGATCTGGCGCAAAGCGGCCGCTTTCGGCATGGCCGGTGAAGAGGTGGACGGCATGGATGTACTGGCGGTGCGTGCCGCCGCCCAACGGGCGATCGAACGGGCTCGGGCCGGCGAGGGTCCCACCTTGCTGGAATGCCTCACCTACCGCTTCCGAGGCCATTCCCTGGCCGATCCCGATGAGCTCCGGGCCACCGCCGAGAAAGAGTTTTGGGCCCAGCGTGATCCGATCAAGCGGCTTGCGGCCGATCTGATCACCGCCGGACTGGTCAGCGAAGCCGAACTCAAGGAGATCGAGCGCGAGGTGGATGCCGAGATCTCAGATTGCGTGGAGTTTGCTCTCGCAGCTCCCGAGCCCGATGGCTCCGAGCTCACCCGCTACATCTGGGCGGAAGACTGATCCTTCAGCCTTCCGCCCGATCGCTGGAATCAGAGCCCCGTCGGCATCTGGCGGGTCAGATTCCGCAGTTTGCGCAAGGCCTTGAGCTCCACTTGGCGCACCCGTTCCCTGGACACGTCCAGTTGGCGGCCGATCTCGGCCAAGGTGTGGTGTTCGCGCCCGTCCAGGCCGAAACGCAGTGCCAGCACTTCGCGTTCCTGTTCGTTGAGGTGGCCCAGCCAACGGCCGAGCTGCTCCTGGTGAATCCCCCGCTCCACCAAGTCAAGGGGTTCCTCGCCGCTGCCGTCGGCGATCAGGTCGCCGAGGTAACTGCGGCCTTCGTCGGCGTTGATCGGAGCATCAAGGCTGGAGGTGGTGAGCGACTGGCGCAACAGGGAATCCAGTTCTTCGATGGGCATGGCGATGGCTTCGGCGATTTCCTGGCGGCTCGGCATGGCACCAAGTTTGTGGGCCAGTTCCAGGCTCACCTTGCGGATCGTGCCAAGCCGCTCGCTCAGGTGCACCGGCAGACGGATCGTTCGAGATTGGCAGGCGATCGCCCGGGTCATGCTCTGGCGGATCCACCAGAAGGCATAGGTCGAAAATTTATAGCCCCTGGTGGGATCAAATTTCTCGACCGCCCTCTCTAAGCCGAGGGAGCCTTCCTGAATCAGGTCAAGGAGTTCGAGCCCCTTGCCCTGGTACTTCTTGGCGACACTCACCACGAGCCTGAGGTTGGCCCTCATCATCCGTTCCTTGGAGCGGCGTCCGATCTTGATGATCTTGCGCTCATGGATCGAATAGTCGTCGCGCCGCTCTTCCACCAGCCGCATCATGATCTGCACCTGATTGCCGAGTTCGATTTCCTCGGCTGGAGTCAGCAGCGGTTCCCGTCCGATCGAGGTCAGGTACCAGGTCATCGAGTCGGTACCTTTTCGGCCAAAGCCGTCATTGCTGGTGACGGAGGAGACGCTCATGGAGTACGGGAAAGTGAACTGACTATCAGGCTCAGCCAAAGCTATCAGGCCCTTTTTAAGCATGCCTTCAGATTTGGTTCGCGATTCAACACGTGACGGTGATCTTGTCGGAATATCCCTTTTAGTTGCTCGTTTTGTAGTCTATCTCTTGGTATCAGTCGGGATTTGCGGGGTGAATCACCGTTTTCCCCACCGCCTGGCATGGATCGCTCCCCAGGGGCGCCCGGGCGAGGGTGGCAGCAATCGCCTGCGGTGTGGCCCCGCCGGGGCCATGGAGTTCTGTGCAGCGGCAGCCGGCCAGGGCGTGGTCCAAGGCTGCCACGGCCAGCAGCGCCCCATCAAGGTAGCCGCAGGCTGAGGACAGCGACCCCAGGCCGGCGGCGTAACCAGCCAGCACATCCCCAAGCCCGGCCCGGGCTGCCCCTCCGCAGGCTCGCAGCAGCTGCCAGCGCCGGCCATCGGCGGCGGCGATCACGCTGCGGGCTCCCTTGAGCAGCACGGTCACCCCAGTGCGGCGAGCGGCTTTCGCGGCAGCTTCCAGGGGCGGGGATGCGGCCAGATCGGGGAAGAGGCGGCCGAACTCGCCGACGTGGGGCGTAATCCAGGTGGGTCCCTGGCGCTCGCTGAGCCAGGCGGGGGTGACGCGGTTGAGTCCGTCGGCGTCGAGCACCAGGAGGCCGGGGAAGCGCTGCAGGGGATCCCACCACGGCTCGACAAGCGGCCGATCGCTGCCAGGCTGTTTTGCTTCAGGCCTCGGGCCCAGGCCTGGCCCTACCAACACTGCGTCGAGCCGCTCGAAATGGGAGGGGCCCAAGGGCGGCTCCTCAAGCACCACATGGGGGTGCACCATCCACAGGAACTCGCCCATCTCCGGTGGCAGTACAGCCCGCAGGCTGCCGCAGCCAGAGGCGCTGGCTCCGGCCAGGGCAAGGTGACCAGCCCCCCGGTAGCTGGCACTGCCGGCGATCACCAGCAAGCGGCCCCGGTCGTATTTTCCGGCCGCTGGATCCGGAACCGGTCTTGGGGCTTCCCCATCGTCCCCTTGGGCATCGCTTGCCGGATCAGCCGGCGGGCCCCCAAGGCCCAGGGGTTGGTCCGCCGGAAGGTGCTCCAACAACCTCCGGGGCAGCCCTAGATCCACCCGCTCCAGGCGACCGACCCAGCTCAGGGCCAGGTCCTGCACCAGACCCCGTTTCCAGAGGCCGATGCAGAGGGTGAGGTCGGCCCGAGCTGCGGTGCTCCCCAGCAGAGCGCCGCTGTCGCCGCAGATGCCGGTGGGCACGTCAATCGCCACCAGAACTCTGGAAGCGTCTCTGGAGGCGCAGTTTCGTGCTTCCAGCAGGGCCTCGATCTCCGGGCCGGGCGCCCGGGTCTGGCCGTTGCCGAACAGGGCATCGATCCAGAGTTCGTTTCCCTCCACCGGGGGCGGATCCACCAGCACCGGAATTCCCAGCCAGCGGGCATGTCTCCAGTGCTGCTCGTTAAGGGGCTTGCGGCGCTGGAAGGGGCACCACAGCCGCACGGGGATCCCGGCCAGGTGGAGTTCCCTCGCCACCACCAGCCCATCGCCGCCGTTGTGGCCCGGCCCCACCAGCACTACTACGCCCTCCGCCGGAATCAGGCCGGCTCCGCCCCGATCCTGCAAGGCCAGAAGGCGCCGGCTTACGGCCAGCGCCGACTTTTCCATCAGGGCCTCCACCGGCAGCCCGCTGGCAAACAGCTCGGCTTCAAGCTCCGCCATCTGCTGGCCGCTCATCAGCAGATGGTCGGCATCGCGGCGGGGCCAGCATCGCGATGGATCGGGCCTGGGTGTCACGGCAGCCAGGGGCAACAGACTTCCATGATGGGAAGGGAATGGCAAGGCCACCAGCCGTTTCGTTCTTTCCCCGTCCTGCCGGTGAGCTTCGCCGTTTCCGATCACCACGCCGATGCAATAGCCGCCACCCCCGCCGGGGCGGCGAGCCTGGAGCGACTGCGGGCCTGGCCCGGAGATCACCGCGTGGTGGTGGGCCTCTCCGGGGGGGTCGACAGCTCCCTCACGGCCGCGCTGCTGGTGGAGGCCGGCTGGCAGGTGGAGGGTCTCACCCTGTGGTTGATGAGCGGCAAGGGCGCCTGCTGTGCCGAAGGCCTGGTGGACGCAGCCGCCATCTGTGAGCAATTGGGTATTCCCCACCATGTGGTGGATTTTCGCGAGCTCTTCCAGCGCCAGATCGTTGATTTCCTGCTGGATGGCTACGGCCGCGGGGTCACCCCCCTGCCCTGTTCCCGCTGCAACCGGGAGGTCAAGTTCGGCCCGATGCTGGCCTGGTCCCGCTCCGAGCGTCAGATCGGTCGTCTCGCAACTGGCCATTACGCCCGGGTCCGCCATGCCGGAGCTGGTGAGGCGGTGCCGGTGCCCGGCGATGCGCGTGGCCGGCACCAGCTGTTACGGGGGCTGGATGCCGGCAAGGACCAGAGTTACTTCCTCTATGACCTCCCCCAGGAGGTGCTGGGAGAACTGGTCTTTCCCCTCGGTGAGATGCGCAAGAGCGAAACACGCCAAGAGGCTCAGCGTTTCGGTCTGCGGACCGCCGCCAAGCCCGAGAGCCAGGATCTCTGTCTGGCCGATCACCACGGCTCGATGAAGGCGTTCCTCGACGCCTATCTGCCGCCGCGTCAGGGCGAGATCGTTCTGCAGGACGGAACGGTGGTCGGCCAGCACGATGGCATCGAGCATTTCACCATCGGCCAGCGGCGGGGACTGGGGGTGGCCTGGCGGGAACCTCTGCATGTGGTGCGCCTCGATGCCGCCCTCAACCGGGTGGTGGTAGCTCCGCGGCAGGAGGCAGCTCGCAGCGGATGCCACGTTCAGGCGGTCAACTGGGTCTCGATGGCACCCCCGGAGCAACCGCTCGAGGTGGAGGTGCAGGTCCGCTACCGCAGCGAACCTGAAGTGGCCTGGATGATCCCCAATCCTGCCAGCCCCTGTGGCGTAGCTGCGGGTGGCGCTCGCAGGGTTGAGTTGCAGTTTGCCTCGCCGCAGTTTTCAATCACACCGGGTCAGGCCGCCGTGTTCTACGCCGGCGAAGTGGTGCTTGGTGGCGGCTTGATCGAGAGCTGAACAGAGCCTGGCTTCACTGCGGCAAGAGGTCTGTAACAGCTTGTTTTCTTTCGCTACGGAAGCGATTCATGGCTGATTCGATCACAACGTGCATGTCCATGTACTTGTATTCGGAAAGCCGCCCGCCGAAGATATGTGTAGGTATAGAAGAAGCCCTTTCTTTGTAGAGAGAGTAAGTTTTTTGATTCTGTTCGCTGTTGACTGGGTAATAGGGAATGCGTCCAGACGTGCAGTCCTGTGGATACTCGCGGGTCACCACTGTGACGTCAGATTGACTGTTTTCGAAGTGTTTGTGTTCGATGGTTCGGGTGTAAGGGGCGGAATCATCGCAATAATTAACCACAGCGTTGCCTTGATGGTTCTCGTGCTCGTGGATATCGTGTTCAAAGTCAAGTGATCGATATTCTAATTGGCCGTAGCTGTGGTGAAAGAACTCGTCAATGCAGCCTGTGTACACAACCTTGCGGGCTAAATTGTCAAAAAAATTGCGATTCTCGAAATAATCGGTATTGAGTCTCACCTCGATACCTGCCAGCATGCGCTCGAACATGGCGGTGTAGCCGCCGATCGGGATGCCTTGGTAGCGATCGTTGAAGTAGTTGTTATTGAAGGTGAAGCGCAGCGGTAGCCGTTTGATAATGAAGGCCGGTAGTTCTCTGGGGTGGCGCCCCCATTGCTTCTTGGTATAGTCACGAATAAGAGTGGTATAGATATCGGAGCCCACCAGGGAAAGGGCCTGTTCTTCGAGGTTCGCGGGGTCGCCCTGGAAGCGCTGCTCCTCAATTCGCGCACGGGCCTGCTCGGGGGTCTGAACTTGCCAGAGTTCATAAAATGTATTCATGTTAAACGGCAATGAATACAGACGGCCGTTCGAGAGTGCCTTGGGTGAATTGATGTAATTATTGAAGTCGGCGAAGCGATGCACAAAGTCCCAAACAGCCTTGTTGCTGGTGTGGAAAATGTGGGCGCCGTAGGTGTGCACGTTGATTCCGTGCCTGTTTTCAGTATGGCAGTTACCGCCAAAGTGGGGTCTCTTGTCGATAACTAGGCAGCTCAGACCCGCATCGCTTGCCAGCCTGGCGAAGGTTGCCCCGTACAAACCGCAGCCAACGATCAGATAGTCGTAAGTGGCCATGGCACCGGGATTGAGCGGATCACCCAACGGGGCTGGTCGATCCCATGAAGGCAAGCTAACACGTTCTTCCAAACCGTTGGGGAAGTCCGTCGGGTTGCGGAAACTGGATTGGCTGGGTAACCAGCCTGGTCGGCTAAAGGGGACCCCGGCGGCGGGGCTCCGCCGATTGCCCCCGGGGCCGCGAAGCGGTGAATCCAGACTGCTAAAGTTACTAGTGAAAAGTGATTCCTGGCAAGCATGGCTTGCAATTTGGTTTTCGGGATGCTGATATTGGCTCTCGCCTGTTCCCTGCGAACTGGAAGCTGTCGAGGTTTGGCGATGTACACATCACCATGGCAGGATTGGTGAGGGATGGATAGGCCGATCTGCCGCATTTTTTCTAGCGATTATCTCGATAAAGATGTATATCTCAATATTCGTGCTTTTTACAGGGCGGCTGGTTATCGGTTGATTCCGCCAACAACTCGCCTCAAGGGAGCTTCGGATGATCGTGCCGACCTGTTGGTTGTGTTGCGTGGTGACAATGGTTGCGATCTAAAGGATTTCCGTGGTCCTGTTCATATTTATGATTACGTCAAGGAATACGCCGTTGATTGGGGACGCCGTTATCCATCCGCTGCCCACATCACGGTTGTGGCCCTTGCCTCATCGTCCTTCCATCCTCCAGAGGATTCCAAATCCGCCTCCCATGCTTCATCGAGAGTCAGCCGGGTGGATGCCTATCTACCCGTGATACCAGCCCTTTGGAAGCGTCCCTGGTCAGGCAAACGGCAGCAGCCGGTCCATATCTCCAACTTCAAGCGGATGGGCGATGACGCCTACCAGCGCGACCTGCTCGCCCTGATCCGCGCCGGGGTAGTCCGGGCCTTCGGGGCCAACTGGCAGTTGGCCGGTGTGCGTGCCCACCCGCTCAGCTATCGGCAGGCCAACCAACATCTTTCGGCTTCGGCCTGGTGCTTCGGCCTGATGTGGCCCTATCAGCGGGGTCGCACTCTCTCTGGAAGGATGTGGCAAGCTCCCCTCAACGGGTGCTTTGTGCTAAGCGAAAGGGGAACAGATATCTTGGGCTGTCCGGGTGTGATTGAGTGCGAGGCATTCCATGCCGAAGCGGCCACTCTTGGGCTGGATCCCCAGGCTTGCCGAGATCTTGCCGATAAGGCGTCAGCCTTCTGGGAGTCGCACAGCCGCACTTTGGCTGCGGCGCTTGGATTCGATTCCGGTCTCTCCCTCACTCCTGCCGACCTGTGGCCCGAACGCTCCCTGCTGTTGCTCTGGGACCTGGAGTTCCGCTGGCAGCGGCTGGTCGGGCGCTTCCAGGTGGCCTTGATGCCCCCGCTCCAGCGGCTCCGCCGCGGCCTGGGCAAGCTTGCCCGTCGCTGCGGACTCAATCCCCGTGAGCGCTCCGCCCGTCGCACCCGTTCCTGAGGGTGTTGATCTCCCCCAGGATCACCAATCGGGATCCTCCACCCTGCACACCTGAATCCCCCGATTGCCTACGGCTGGCACGGTGCTGATGCAGGCCCGAACCACAACGCCGTTCACCTCGATCTCACAGGCGCCACAGCTGCCGGTCCGGCAGGCGGTGGGAATGATCTGCTGGCAGCGCCGGGCAGCCACTAGCCAGGGCTCCCCCGCCCTGGCCTGATTGCGGCTGCCATCAGGCCATTGGATCGAGATTGCGGATTCAGCCATCGCGGCGCAGCAGGGGTTCAAGGTCAACGTGGCGCTCGAAGCTGTCGGCCAGTCTTTCGAGCAGCCGATTTCTCTGGTCGGCGTGGTTCTCCTTCAGTTCTGGCAAGACCTGGAGGCCACGACGCCGCCGCAGTTCATTCAACCAACGCCGCCGCCAGGCGCCGCTTTCGAAGATGCCATGGAGGTAGGTGCCCGCCACCACCCCACCCTGGGGCGTGGCTCGCCACCAACCCAGATCTTGGTCATCGCTGAGCAGGGCCTCCGCTTCGGTGCCACCGTCTTCCAGCCAGCGGCTGCGGCCATGATGCAGTTCGAAGCCCTCTAGTCGAAGGGCTGGCCCGGCTGGCCAGCGCATCCCCACCTGCCGCCGGGCGAGTTGTTTCCTGCTGCCGAAACTGGTCTGGATGGGAAGAAGGTCCAGTCCTTGCAAGGCTTTGCTCAGGGGGTGCCGGTTTCCCTCACCCCCCTCAAGACCCTCCGGATCCAGTAACTCCCGGCCCAGCATCTGGAGTCCGCCGCAGATCCCAAAGAGTGTGCCTCCCCGGGTCAGGTAGGTCTGCAGTTGCTGATCCAGGCCGGTGTCGTAGAGCCAGGCCAGATCCCGCAGCGTCTGCTTGCTGCCCGCCAAGACCACCGCGTCCGGATCCCCCAGCGCTTCGCCGGGCCGGAGCCAGCGCAACCTCACACTCGGCTCGGCCTCCAGGGGATCCAGATCGGAGAAGTTGCTCAGGGAGGGCAGCCGTGGCACGGCGATGGTGATCTCGCCGTTGGGCCGGCCGCCGCGCCGTTCCAGGAGATCCAGTGAATCCTCCGGTGGAAACAACTCCTCCAGCCAGGGCATCACACCCAGCACGGGAATACCGGTTTCCCGCTCCAGCCAGCTTCGGCCAGATTCGAACAGTTCCGGCCGGCCGCGGAAGCGGTTGATCAGGATGCCGCGGATCAGGGGCCGTTCCACCGGCCGCAGCAGTGCCATGGTGCCCACGAGCTGTGCGAAGACCCCACCCCGTTCGATATCCGCCACCAGCAGGCAGCGCGCCCTCAGGTACTGGGCGAGCCGCAGATTGGTGAGATCCCGGGGCTGCAGGTTCACTTCCACCGGACTGCCAGCCCCCTCAAGCACTAGACGGCCGCCCGGATGGGCGGCCTGCAGTCGGTCCAATCCGGTGCGGATTGCGGCCCAGCCCGGCCGAAACCAGTCGCGGTAGTAGAACTCGGCCCGGGCGATGCCCACGGAGCGGCCCAGGTGAATCACCTCGCTGGTGCTGTCCCCCTGGGGTTTGAGCAGCACGGGATTCATGGCCGCCACCGGCTCCAGATCCGCTGCCCAGGCCTGCAGGGCTTGGGAGTAGGCCATCTCGCCGCCGTCGGCATCAACCCAGGCATTGAGACTCATGTTCTGCCCCTTGAAGGGCAGGGGGCGCTCTCCGTGGCGTCGCAGCACCCGGCAGAGGGCCGCACTCATCAGCGACTTACCGGCCCCACTGCTCGTGCCGAGCACCATCAGGGGAGTCGGCGTGCCAGGGGCTGGTCGGGTCAAGGGGGGGTCTCAGAACCGGGGCCGGTGGCGCCGGAAATTCTCCTGGATCCTCTCGCGAAGGCCGGCTCGAGGAATCTCCCCGGGCCACCGTTCCAGTACCTGCCGGCCCAGAGGGGTGAGTCGCACCCGTTCGGTGAGCCCCTGGCCATCCACCTCCCGGCGAAGCACCCCAAGGCGAATCAGCCAGTTGAAGTGGGCCTCCGCCCGATCAGGTCCGAAGGGTGCGAATACCAGGTTTGCCCAGTCTTGCCGGCGGCAGAGTTCCTGGCTGCTGATCGCACGGTTCTTCAGTTCCTCGAAGAAGGCTCGCCGGAAGGGCAGGCACCGCATTGAAACGGTGGCACGGTCTAGGGCCAGGCGGTCTTCGACGGGCGGGAGAACGGTCAGGGGCAATTCCACGGGGAGGGCTGATAAGGGTTCAGTTGCGGCATGCGGGGTGTCACCTGGGCGGTTTAGGGAAAGATGTCGTCGAGCAGATCCTGGCCAGTCTCTCCAGTGGATCGGGGTGTTGGCGTGGGGGGAACCACCCCATCAGGGCCACCGCCGCGGGCCTGCTGCGACCGGCTCTCATCCAGCAACAGGTTTGACCAGCGGAACTGCACGACGCTGCCCCGGTCGGCGATGAACACGGGCCAGGTGCCGGTTGCGTCGCTCAGCACCAGCTGGCTGGCCCGGCGCTGAAAGCGATAGAGCTTGCCGTTATCCATCTGAACCACGTTGTACTTCCAAACAGTCACGTTCTGGCGGTAGAGGCGGCAGGGGCCGCTGAACACGGTCAGCCCGCGTTGCATCAGCTGGCACTGCCGCTCCCACGCAGGGGGCGGCTGGGGTGCCGGAGCCGTGCCCATGGCAGGGGTCCGTGGAGGGTGACAGCCCGAAGGAAGAGCTGGCGGCTCAGCAGCGGGTTCAAGTTTCTCCGTCGCCAGCCTCCATCCCAACAGAGCTGCTGGTTCAGATCGCAGAGCTGGCCGCTGCTCAGCTGGAACTTTCGCTGGGGAGGGCTCCTTGAGAGCTGCCCCAGTAGTCGGTTGCTGGCGCCAGGTCCGTAGTAGGTGCGGGTCAGGTCGATGAAGGGACCCTGGCGGTCGAAGCACACCGGGCGGGGGGCATCGCAGATCACCCTGGCTCGCGGGTCCGCGGCACGGGCAGCCATGGGGATGGCCGAGGCACCAAAGAACCCCAGGGCCAGCATGTGAAGTCGAGGACGAGCCCCGGTGCCGGATGGGGCTCGGAGGTCGGTTCATCGGCAAAGCACTTTGACCTTGATGGGAAGTTAGCGACGGTGGCTAAGGCGGCACAGAAATCCCTTGCTTCATGGATGCTCGCCCCTGCCGGCCTGTGGCAGGTTGGGACATCTTCCCCGCCGCCCTGTGCTCCTGCTGGCTTCCGCCTCGCCTGCCCGCCGCCGTCTGCTCGAGCAGGCCGCCATTCCCCATCGGATCCGGGTGAGCGCTCTGGATGAGGAGGCCATCAAGGACCCCGATCCGAAGCGTCTGGTGCTGCGCCTGGCCGAAGCGAAGGCGAGGGCGGTGGCTCAGGTGGCTGGGAACAGGCTTCTTGCCGAGGACGGAACCCCCTGCGGTGCCCTTCTTGCCTGTGATTCCCTGCTGAGCTTTGAGGGCGAAATCTTCGGTAAGCCGCAGGATCGTCAGCAGGCGATTGAGCGCTGGCAACGCCTTTCAGGCTGCTGGACCGAGCTCCACACGGGCCATTGCCTGCTGAGATCCAACCCTGAATCGGGCCAACCGATCGATGCCGGCTTCTCCCTTTCGATCGAAACCGTCACCACACGGGTGAAGCTGGCACCACTTGATCTGTCCGCCATCACCGCCTACGTCGCTACCGGAGAGCCGCTGGCCTGTGCCGGCGGTTTTGCACTTGAGGGTCGGGGCGGCCTTCTGGTGGAGCGGATCGATGGCTGCTACAGCAATGTGATCGGGCTCAGTCTGCCCTTGCTGCGGCAGTGGTTAGCTTCGTTTCAGCCCCTGCCGTGAAACCTGGCGAGGCCTTGAGCCAGGACTGACGCCAAAAAAAAGACCCCCGTCGGTAAACGGAGGTCGTGCAGATGGAATAAACGAAAACGATTTTTCCAACGGAAGAACTGGTTAAGGCCCCGGTTCAATCCAGATCGGGCATGGCCAGGGTTGGCTCGGCCTGACGGTCGATACCCTTCTCAAAGCCGGCGGCCGCAGCACGGGCGCGACCAGCATGCCAGAGGTGACCCACCAGGAAGAAGAAGGCAAGCACGAACTGGGTCGCGGCCAGCCACTGGCGGATGTTCACGAAATTCACCGAGTTGGGCTCAGTGATGATGCCGCCAACTGAATTGAGGGAGGCGTTCGGAGCGTGGGTCATGTATTCAGCCGCACGACGCACCTGCCAGGGCTGAATGTCATTCTGCAGCTTGTCGAGGCTCAGGCCATTCGGACCGCGCAGCGGCTCGAGCCAGGGGCCGCGGAAGTCCCAGAAACGCATCGTTTCGCCACCGAAGATGATCTCGCCGGTGGGGGATCGCATCAGGTATTTGCCAAGACCCGTGGGGCCCATAGCAGAGCCGATGTTGGCGCCGAGGCGTTGGTCGCGAACCAAGAAGGTGAAGCTCTGGGCTTGGGAGGATTCGGCGTTGGTGGGACCGTAGAACTCTGAGGGATAGGCGGTGTTGTTGAACCAGATGTAGGCCGATGCCACGAAGCTCATCAGGCTCAAGGCACCGAGGCTGTAGCTCAGGTAAGCCTCACCGTTCCAGATGAACGCCCGGCGTACCCAGCCGAAGGGCTTGGTCACGACGTGCCAGATCCCACCGAAAATGCAAATCAAGCCGACCCAGATGTGGCCACCGATGATGTCCTCCATCGAGTTCACGCCGATGATCCAGCCTTCTCCGCCAAATGGGGCTTTGGTGAGGTAGCCGAAGATCACGCCGGGATCAAGGGTGGGGTTGGAGATGAGTCGCACATCCCCACCACCGGGGGCCCAAGTGTCGTAGACACCACCGAAGAACATAGCCTTGAACACCAGCAACAGGGCACCAACTCCAAGAAGGATGAGGTGATAGCCGATGATGTTGGTCATCTGGTTCTTATCGCGCCAGTCTTGCGAGAAGAAGGCTGAATAATTCTCCAGAATCTCAGGGCCACGGAGAGCGTGATAAAGACCACCCAGTCCAAGCACAGCCGAACTGATCAAGTGGAGTACACCCACCACGAAGAAGGGATACACGGAGGTGACCTCACCGCCGGGACCAACTCCGTAACCCAGGGTGGCGACGTGGGGGAACAGGATCAAGCCCTGCTCGTACATCGGCTTATCGAAAGTGAAGTGGCTCACCTCAAAGAGCATCATCGCTCCGGCCCAGAAGACCATCAGGCCTGCATGGGCCACATGGGCGCCAAGGAGGCGACCGGAGAGATTGATCAAACGAGCGTTGCCAGCCCACCAGGCGTAGCCGGTGGAGTCGAGGTCTTTGCCCCCGACGGAGACAAGACCGGAATTAAAGGGCGTTTCCACGGGGCAGAACCTCTTCAGGGAAGACGAAGTTTTCGTGAGGCTGGTCGGCCGGGGCCATCCAAGCGCGCAGACCTTCATTCAAGAGAATGTTCTTGGTGTAGAAGGTCTCGAATTCTGGATCCTCAGCGGCGCGAATCTCCTGGGACACGAAGTCATAGGCACGCAGGTTGAGGGCCAAGCCGATGATGCCGATGCTGCTGGTCCACAGACCCATGACCGGCACGAAGAGCATGAAGAAGTGCAGCCAGCGCTTGTTGGAGAAAGCGATCCCGAAGATCTGGCTCCAGAAGCGGTTGGCGGTGACCATCGAGTAGGTCTCTTCTTCCTGGGTGGGCTCGAACGCCTTGAAGGTGTTGGCCTGCTCGGAATCTTCAAACAGGGTGTTCTCCACCGTGGCGCCGTGGATGGCACACAGCAGAGCGCCGCCGAGGATGCCGG
>Ga0194055_10002346_pt1 | contig 15093 bp, 12 predicted proteins | sample SepL449m_MetaG_FD_155482 | JGI IMG/M metagenome (GOLD analysis project Ga0194055, IMG submission 155482) | Anoxic zone freshwater microbial communities from boreal shield lake in IISD Experimental Lakes Area, Ontario, Canada - Sep2016-L442-9m | ecosystem: Environmental > Aquatic > Freshwater >... | reverse complement strand
CAAATTCGCCCGGCGCACCGGGTCGCCCCATAATAAGCTTGCTTCCCATTGCTGAAGAGCGTCTTCGCGCTCGGCTAAGCCGTACGCGGCCCTAGAGGCATTGTCGCGCCGGGCGAATTTGCCGTCAGCTGCTATGTGGGACAGATGGTATTCAAAGGCTTCTCTGTCGCGCTGGCAGACCTGGGAGAGACCTTCCAATAAGGGCAGCTTCATATCCTGTACGGCAAGTACTGCTTGACTAGTAGCTTCAAAGATTGGCTCTAATACTTCGCGCAGCATATCTTCTATCTCTTGCCTGCGGAAAGAAGTTAAAGATCGGCTCCCCCCTCTTTCAACCTTGGCCCAGTCTTCCAACGCAGGGCCCAGTGTTTTAACGTCAAACAATGACTCAGTTCTAGCTCCCATCGGCTGCTGGTCGGCTTTGGCGGCTGCAAGTGCTACATCTATGTTAGCTGGAGGGCTAACCCATATCATCTGAGCTCCTAGATGGCCTCTGAGCTCCTGTCCGAAGGCAAAATGGGCGCTAAGCATTTCGGATGCAATCAGCAGGCTCTGCTGTCCGGTTAAAGGGGCTCTTTGAGAATAGAACTGCAATAGCCCTCCAAGCAGCCGAGCATCCTGAACCCACTGCTTCATCTGCTTTCCGCCGTCTTTAGGGTCTTGTAGGTAAGGGAGCCAGTCAGCTAAAGCGACTATCACTTCAGCCGCCGAGGCAGAAGGGACAACAAGCTGAGGCAGGCAGCCATCTTGTTTAAGCGAATTTTGAAAGTGGCTGCTCATGATCTTGCTAAGACGGGAGAAAAGCTCCATTCGGGCCCGAGGCGCGCGCGGATCTGCCGCTACTAGCAGTTGGCTCCCTCCTCCAATTTCGCCCAGCATTACGGCGTGCAAGGAGGGATCTTCGCCGGCCATAGCTAAAGGACAGAAAACTAGTGCCTGTGATTGAATAGCATTAAGCTGGCAGGCGGTGGCTGGAATCGCTTTGCCTTGTTCCCAGGAGCGTAAAGCTAGATTGAGATCCCAAGTGTTCATGCGCTAGCTTCTTTTAAAGCCCGCTGATAAGCTTGGTCTGAAGCTGAGAGCAACTGGGCAAGCAGATTGAGGTCAGGGTCAGGGTCAGAGCCGAGATCTCTAAGGGTCACAGCTTGACCTAGCAAATCAACGCCAGACAGCAGCTCCTGAGCTGAGTCTCCTAGCAGGGAGCTGCTTCCAGAGCGAATAATCTCTCCTCTGCAGTCATCCCATAATGGGCAATGGTCAGCACAGCCTGAGCAGGGATTTGACGGCAAAGATTGCAGAACTTCCTGGCTATCTAGATCAGAGGCTCCTATTATCTCTAGAATCTGGGATGCCATCTCAGCTGAATGACTAAATGCATGAGATAGATTTTCGATCTCACCTGTCAAGCTCATAGTATTCAAGGTTGGCCAGTTCGTTCCTGGCTTAGCGAAAATGAGATCAGCCTGCAGCTCATTCTGATCAACTTCGATTCCAAGCTGGGTATAAGTGGATTGCAGAGCTAAGTGACCTACAGCAGCTTGACGGCAAGCTGAACCAGTTTTAATGGCGTCCGTTAAAGCTGCCCGGTCCGCATAGCTCTTGATTTCGACTATTCGCCATTCGGTGTCCTCATCACGGGCCACTAATGCGTCAGGCTCACAAGGATGCCCGTGACCCATTACTTCCAGCAATAAGCGGGGCTTAAGAACAATGTTAGGCAAGTTTTTTACGCCCGCCGCCCGGTCAGCGATAAGCTTGCTACTGGCTGCGCGACGTTTATCTAGGTCTAATGCCGAGATTCCAGGATAAAGAGCACTAATATCTTGCCATGCGTTTTCGCTGTCCCGCAGACGCCCAGCCTCTGAGTAAAGATGAAATAAGCGCTTACATTGATCTGCTTCTAGCGCTAGCTCAAAGCGCTCTCCCCTACGAATCGCAAAAGGCGACAAGCCTTCTGAAGCTGATTGTCCGTAGACCTTTTCAGCTACTTCAGCTGGAGAGACGGCCGCCAAAGTCAAAGCCGCTAACCTCACACAGCTTTGGTTGCGAGCCATGTGCTCAAGCCCGCGAGCGCCAGGCTCAGCAGCCACTAAAGATCCGCGGCGGGAAAGTAACGGATTTTTTGATTGCTTTGCCATATATAGTGAACGTATTCGCTACAGCCGCAGAAGGCTGGCTCAATCAGAGGACTATCGCCTACAATATCAGGCCTAAGAGGCGAAACTCTTCTTCTTAAGCTGCAACCGATGACGGATAGGAAGGCTGGGAGTGGCAGAGAAGGGTGTTGACCTTTTATACTCTTACTATGCGCCATTTGCATAAATCGTCAGGCAGCGCCATTATTTTCGCGCTGGTAGCCATAATGATCATCAGTAGTCTTGGCGTGTTTACGTTGGCGCGGGCTTCGGACTCTGATACGGCTAGTGGCCGCCAACGCAATAATTCCGTGGCTGATGAAGCCGCTGATGCCGCCTTGGCAGTAGCAATCGCCAGAATTCAGCGTATTGGCTCGGTAAGAGGCGCCAGTGATGAAGCTTCAGGCAGCAGCCTTGATATACCTGATTCCAGCACGGCGGCAGACGGATATATCAATGGCAAGAACTCAGCTGACGGAACCTACAAAATTAAGATCCAATCTGGGCAACCTGGCTGCTATAACAATCGGCAGCGATTATTAACAGTCACTGCTACAGCTGAAGCACAAAGCCGCCGCCGCTACCTGTGTTTCTGGGTTGTACCTAGAACCTTCCGCTTCGGATTGTATGTTGACGGTAGAGCTACTTTGTCTGAAGCTATTAATGTCGGCCCCGGCTTTAATTTACTAGCTCCCCCACCCTACAAATCTCCTACTGGGGCGCGCGGATCGGATGTAGGAAGCAACGGGTCGGTTAATTTCACTGCTGGCTCATTCGCTAATAACAGGACTTTAGGATTTAGCAGTCTTTATGACTACCTGTTTGTCCCCAATGGAGTTACGGCTAGCTATGACGTTACAAGGCGCTTTGGCGATTCCAGCACGGCTGGCGTGCGCTGGGGAGCACTCTTTAAAGCACCACCTATCTCAGGCGTCTCAACCCCTATTGCAAGCATACCCGCAAGCGGAGTTAATTTTGATGACACGTCAGGCAAGAGCATCACTTTAGCTACCCGCACTCAGCCGCCCGACATGTCACAGAAGACTAAGCAGTGGCGCAGTAAGGCGGTCAGCCAAGGCAATGCTTATCTGCCTGGAAATACTGGCTCCGAGGCCTCTGACTTCCAAGGAATGCTAAATAATCTCAGTGCACAAACCATTGAGGGCGTGACCTATGTTGCTTGCGGCGACAGCGAAACGATCACTATCCCAAGCGGCAAGCAGCTAACAATATCCTCCGGCGCTTTGATAATGGAAGGCTGTAATCTGAAAATTGAATCCGGAGCAGGCTTAGCAGTGCAACGTGACTTAAGCAATCCCTACGCCAAGCTGTCAGGGTCCAATTCCGGCAGCTGCTCTTCATCAGGTGAGCTGACAGCAGTGCCGGGCGGATGCGTGTGGTCTTATCCCGGCCTGGCCGTCCTAGATGACGCTTTCGGCCATGGAGGCGACATAACTTCTCTGGCGTCCGGAGCTAAGTATGTCGATATTGACGGAAACGTTCTAGTGGGAGATGATCTAATCATATCTGCCACTTCATTACCGAGCGGAGGAAAAGTAGGCAACTGGAATAGCTCGGGAACCACTTACGTAGACGGACAGCTGTCGGCCACTGGAGCTGGCGGAGCGGCTGTATTTCGCTGGATTCCGCAAGGGCAAAGAATGGACTTCGATTCCAGCACCGGCCGAATGGGCACTTACAGCCTAAGAAGTGAAGAGCGGGCCCTACCAACATCCGGTCCAACCGTTCAATTCACCTCTAAGCCTGATAATCCAAGCGAAACCATGAGTACTGCTGAGTTCGCCTGGAGCATAACCGACTCCTACGACACGGTCAGCTGCACACTAAACAAGTCAGGCGAGACTCCAGCGCCAGTTAATTGTGGCGACAGCAGCGCCTCCTTGACCGGACTAGAATATCCCGCAACATATGAATTCAACGTCAAAGCCTGCGTACTAGGCTTAGACGCAGCGCGTAATCAAAAGCAGTGGTGCAACACAGCTAGCTACTCCTGGTACATCAAAGGTCCAGTGGCAGAAGTGATTATTGATGCTGCCTCGAAGCCTTCTAATCCTTCTTTTACTACTGGTGCCACTTTCACTTGGACTACTCGCTACAACCCTACTTCCGTGACCTGCCAGATTGATGGTGGTAGCTGGGCTAGCTGCGCCTCGCCTCCTGGATTCGCTGCCAGTAATTTAGCCACTGGTCAAACACACAGCTTCTCTGTAAAAGCTTGTAATGTTGACGGCTGCAATACTGATTCTTATTCATGGGTGGTTGAAGGAGTTCCAGTGGTCAATATTACTAATAAGCCTTCCAGCCCTCAGCCATACGGCAATACTTCAGTTACTTTGAATTGGACAGTGTCAGGTGCCTCTATTTCTTCTACTCAGTGCTCAGTGAATGGCGGATCAACTTATTCCAATTGTTCTACTGCCACTAGCCACACTATGAGCGGTCTTAGCACTGGCAGCACACAAAACTTCAAGCTGAAAGTCTGTAATCCAGCTGGCTGTAGCTATGACACCGCCACTTGGAGTATTAATCCTGCGCCTCCAACTATTAGCTGGAGTTCAACTCCCGCTAACCCTTCCGCCTACACATTAACTTCTCCTACTATTAGCTGGGTCGTAGGTGGTGGCGCAGCAACTTCACAGGAATGTCGTTCCGATAGTGGTAGCTGGGTGGCTTGCACAGGCACCAGTAAATCATCTGCCTGGAGCTCATGCGCTACTCATACTTTCGAAGTTCGAGTCAGCAATGTTTCCGGCACTAACAGCGTCTCACATACCTGGGTGATTCAGTGCACTCCACCTACTTTGCAATTCACTGCTTTCCCAGCTAACCCGTCCGCTACTTTTGATGGAAGCGGCAATAACACTGCTACTAGCGGAGCTTTCACTTGGCAAGTCAGTAATGGCGTGCCGGTGACCGGCTACGAATGCCAAACCGATAGCGGCGGATGGGCATCATGTGCTTCAGCTGTCACCCCCGCCAGTACTACCACCGCTAATTTAGACGGTAACGCAGTCAACGGCGTGGCCCACACCTTCTATGTTCGCGCTATTAATAGTGGCGGAACTGGAGCGCAAATATCATATGCTTGGACGATTTATCCTAATAAGCCAGCTGCTCCGGCCTGGAATCCCTGGACTTCAAATTATGGTGTGCCGCCAGACGTCGATTACAATGTCGGATCCAGTTCTGGATCTGTCTATTATGGAGGGGCGGCCGCTGAGCCGCAATGCTGGACAGGTAGCTGGACGGCCTGCAGCTGGACACCTAGCTTTTCCTTGGGAGGGCCGGGTAGTGACACAACAGTCTATTTCAGGGCTCATAATATTTCTGGCGACTCAGCTAATCTTACCGCCAGCGTGCACCGGAATAGCAACCCTCCTGGCCAATGGCTATGGTGGAATGGCGATCATAATGCCAGCCGACTTTGGTATCCGAACCGTTACATAACTCAGTCAGCTATTGAAGGTCAATTCAGCGGCTGCTACATGTACAAGGGTAGTATGTGGGGCGGCGCCATTTTGAATGTCAGCTCCCAGTGGTATGGATCAGGAGGTTGTAATACTCCAGCTCAAATTAACGTATTTCCGGCTTATAGCTGCCTGAGACACGATTCTTACATGCGCTCCAACGATAGTAGTAGAACCGGCGTGCTGACCCGTGAGGCCGGCTCAACAAACTCAGATGCTAATGGCTGGAACTGCTCGGGCGCTGATTGATAATGACTAAAAGGATTACCATTCTCCTATTATTAGCCTGCCTTACAGGAGTTGCCGCCGCCTGGCTGCTTAATCATGATTTCGAGAAGAATAACCCTGCAGTGGCATCTTCAGCCGACACTGTATTAACTTTCGATATCTCTAATAGTTCTGGCATTAAGTCCAGCCGGCAGCAGATAAACTCTTTAGCTTGCTCGGGCTCAAAGCCAGTCAAGGGAACAGCAGGAGGAAACTTTGGGATCAGCCGCCAAGCTCGGAGAGCTTGCGGGCTGCTGAATGATTTACCGGCCGGTGATTTCTCTTGTCCTAGCTTATCTCCTGGCGCCGTCTCATTTTCAGTGGTTAAAGTTTCCGGAGTGAAACACAGACAAAAGTTTGAAGCTGTTTACGAGGACAGTAGTAGTAGAAGCTGCGATAAGCAAAGATTAATCTACATGAGAGCAAGTAAGGTTTGGAGCTTAAGCGGTAGGGGCAATGCTGCTGACGCGCGTCAGGCAGCCTTAGCCTACAGGAAGCAGCTTAAATACAGCAAAGAAGCCACAGCTAAAAGTTCCTCTCAGTTAGCGAAAGCCAAACAGCAGATACAAAAGCAGAACCAGAATAATGCTAAATATCTGGCCAAGGGAGCCAAAACCTCGGCCAGTCGTTAGCCAGTTATTTCTCTAAGCAGGGCAGTTCGACGGTGCTACTAGCTCCAGCCGGGCAAGGAAATACCCTGTCTTTGTTAGGGCGCGGATCATTGCTGCTGGGAGCTTTAGGTGCGGAAGGCGGCTTCTGACCTGGAAAAGCAGGAATCAGAGCCTGCATTAAAGCATTAATTCTACTGTCAGTCAGGACACTTTCCGGGCACTCTGAACCAGGCAGATAGAAATCAAACTTAGCTCCCAGCACCTCACCCTGCACACGCCGGGACAGCGCATTCTCGCTTACGGGGCAGACAGTGGAAGACTTAGCGAGCCCAACCAGGGCGTTTCTGTAATCAGCGCTGCTGCTTGCTATCATCCTGCAGGCTTTACGAGCGCTGCTGATGCTTATACCGCTACTCCGAAGCAGTCGGCTGCTACAAGTAATCTGCACTCGGGCTGATTTATCTTCTAAATGATAATCAATTTGTAGCTGCGCGACAGCTCCAGGTAATGAGCTATCTAAGCTCCACCCTGTCTGCTCTCGCTGGATCTGCCAGTAGGCGAAAAAGAAGCCACCTGTTAAAGCTAACAGAGCAAGCATAAATAGCGTAACGAACAACTTACGTGATCGAAGTACAGAGGGTAATGAGTGTTGATGCTTGGCCATTTCTTACAAATCTTAGCTCGCTACTGCACTTATCAGTAGCTTATCTAGTTTGCGGCCGTTACTTTGCTTTAGGGGTTGGGCGTAGCAAAGTCAGTAGAAGTAACAACTCCGACGCATAGGGGTCCTGAGAGGCGCAGCTGCCATTGTTTAGAAGACGTGAGAAGTCCTTGCCTTCGATTTGTCCAGTAAACAGAATCTTGCGGCCATTAGCCTGATTGGCGCAGGCGGGGTCAGCTGAAAGCAAGGCGGCCTGCAGCTCTATTTTAGTGTCTGCTGCCTGCCGGCAATTAGCAGTCTGCGCCCCATCCTTTTCTGAAGTAGTGCATACTAGCTGTGCGGTGAGAGGGTTTTTAGCGGCTAATTCTTTAGCTTGCAAATTTAGTGTGATGCCCTCAGGACGAGTTTCTAAGCGCGGTACGATAACGGCGGCTACGAACGCTAATAATGCTATCCCCAGTAGTAAGCCTAGGATGCGGTTAAATGTCATGAGTAATAACTGGCGCTGTCAGTTGCGCGTCTTGATGCTCTTTATGTGAGCCATGCAGCAGCTTATTAGTGGCCCAGAAAGCCGCTGCAGCAAGAATGATACAAGCGATGATTAGTGCTGCTGATTGAACAGGGCTGGTTGATTTAAGCTTCAAGCTAGCTGGAACTAATCGCCAGACAGCTAAACCTAGGTAGCCTATTGCCACAAGAAGAAACACAATAGTGTTGATTGTGAAATGGAACTCAATTAGAGAAAAAGACCCTGGAGTAGGAGGCGGAAGTAATGAACCGAAAAGCCCAGGCGTTGGTGAGTGATGACCATTGATCAGCCATTGCCCAATTTTGGCTGAATGTTCCATAACATGATATCCCTGCACAAGAAAAATTCCTAATGTCATGCTCCACCAAGCAAAAGGGCGCCATTGACGGACAGGCTGCTGCCACATTCTCATGCCAAGCCAAGAAATAACTAAAGTTACGAAAGTAGAGAAATTGTATACCCAGTGCACCCATTCTACGTCAAAGACACTGCCCATTAATCCGCGGCAAGCGAAGGGACATGCATTGCCTTGTAGCTTCTGCCATAGCTGAACGACGTGCTCGGCTTCATGCCCCACCATAACAATTGCTGTTATCGTGAAGAGAATTACTGCCCAGCCTGGTTGAATAGGGGAAATTGTGTTTTTCTTAACCGCTGCTCTCTCCATAGCTCTATCTTATCTTAGTTAAGCGATCCGATCCATAATTAGCTAGCATCATTCTTTGATTACGTAATGGCGGTCAGGTTGCAATTTGTAGTGTTTAATCTGCCCCCCTGGCCAACGAACCTTAAGTTTCACTGTAGCTAAGGAAACACCTAAGCCGAAGTGGAGGGTGGGATCGGAGGAGCTGCCGAAGCCCTCTGAGCCGCATCCCACTTCCCTCATTAGCTTCAGCAGGCCACTGCTAACCCAAGCCCGCGCGCCGCAAGCAGAGCGAGGTGATTTGAAAGCTGGGTCACCTTTCAAGGTCACTTCCAGCCAGTGGCCCTTGCGACTAGCCCCCTTGTTCATAAACAAGGCCGGGCGGTCGTTAAGGCTGGCTAAGGCAACGTCCAGATTGCCGTCATGGTTAATGTCAGATACCGCAACTGAACGACCGCGATGATGTTTGCTAATGCCAGCTGGTTGCGCGTAATCATCGATAGCATGGTTCGGACCTCGGTTCAGATAGAAAACTTGACTATCAGCAGCGCCGCCTTCAATGCCTCCTGCTGCACTCCAAATATCCTCCCAGCCATCATTGTTAAAGTCTTCTACCACTGAGCCCCAAGTTATAGGCAGGTGAGTAGCCAAAGAGGACGCGAGCCTTTCGCGCTTAAATTTGCTGGGGTGATTCAATAGCAGGTTCATGGGCTCAATATTAGAGATAGCCAAATCCATTCTGCTGTCCCGATTGACGTCACCTAGGCCAATACCCATTGAATTAATGCTTATGTTGGCTGATGGAAAGCCTTCTACTAGCCTTCCATGCTTATTAAGCCAGGCCTGGTTACCCACCCCGCCCATGTTGTCGTTAGCTAAGTAGAGATCAAGCCAGCCATCATCATTAAGGTCAGTCCAGGCAACCGCCATTCCTAGGGCAGGCATAGCTGCTGGCTTAACTAAACTGTCAGACAGAACGAATCGTCCGCCCGGACGCTGCGTATAGAGATGCATTTGGCCGAAGTGAAACCCGGTGTTGCTCTCACCAACACAGTTATTGCCTTGAATGAGCGCTAGATCTAATAGGCCGTCGCGATTAAGGTCCCCCCAGGCGGCGGACATGCCTAACTTGTGAGGCTGTAGGCCTGAGCTGGCAGTGATATCCTTTAACTGGCCGGAATAATTCCGGTACAGTCTGGGTCCTGACTGAGTGGAGACCAATAAATCATCCCAGCCATCATTATCATAATCAGCTACCGTAAGTCCAGTAGCACCTTTGATAACTCCTAAATTCTGAACTGGCGTGGCTTTGCCCGCTGACACCGACCACGCCACGTTCCAACCGGCGTATGAACCCAACAAAAGTTCGGGCGCGCCTTGATGATCCAGATCAATCCAGGCTGAACCTGCGGCGTTAGCTGAGCAAACCGGTCCATTAGAGGGAGAACTCAAGCCGATCCGTTTCGCTACATCAGCAAACTTAGGTATCAAAGGTTTCGCTGAAGGCTCAACTAAGGGTGCAGTGCTTTGCAGGTTGCTGGTCCTAGACATTTGCATTATTACCGCCGCCAGGCAACCGGAGGCTACAGCGACCGAGATTATCAGCATTAGGCGTTTCATTAATTATCAGACCAGGTAGAGTTCAAACCATCCATATTGTAGCTGTAACTATTTCCGGCGGCAAAGATTACGCTCAGGCAAACACCCCTTCTTTTATATGAGGGCATGGCATTCTTCTGTTATGCATTATGCGGACGCCTGCCGAGAACTTGGTGTTAATACCAATTGCAGCGCTGCCGAAGCTAAGTCCGCTTACCGCAAACTAGTCCGGCAATATCACCCCGACATGCATGACGGGTCAGATGAATCAAGTAAGCGGTTTCAGAAGATACAAGCTGCCTATGACACAATCAGCGCTCAGAAGCCGCAGCTAAGGAACGTTGCTGCGGCCCCCAAGGCGAGTCCGGCTACAGCCTGGCCGGGAAACCGCAGCCCATTAGCCACCCCTGTTAAAGGGCAGGATGTTACAGGCGCGCTTAGGGTCAACTTGAAAGAAGTCTTTACTGGAACCACGGCGGAAATATCTTTCGACGACGTTGAACCCTGTCAGCGCTGTGGGGCTACAGGAGCTGAGCCTGGCTCAATATGGGTGCCTTGCCCTCCTTGCCAAGGAATGCCTTCTTCGCGCTGCGAATGGTGCGGCGGAGAAGGTCAAGTGCCAGAAGACTCCTGCACCGTGTGTGGTGGTTGCGGAGTTGAGCAGCAGATGCGCACAGTAAGAGTGGCAGTGCCACGCTCAGCTAAAGAAGAGCAGAGCTTAAGAGTGAGAGGCAAAGGGCGCTGGGGGCTAAAAGGGCGAGGAGATATTAAGCTCGATCTGAAGATTGATAAAGACCCTGTCTTCACCCGAAGCGGCGACGATCTTGAAAGAAAGCTGGACATATCATTACTACAGGCTGTGCTAGGCGGAGAAGCGGAAGTATATGGCCTCGATGAAGCTCCTTACCGTATCGCTGTTACGCCTGGCTCATCGTCAGGAAAGAGATTTCGCCTCGCGGGGCGCGGCTTATATCGCGCTCCAGCCGGAGATGAGCGCGGAGATTTATTCGCAGTAGTTAGCGTTCAAGTGCCTGAAACCCTCACTGAGCGTCAGCGTCAGCTGTATCAGCTTTTATTAGAAGCTGAAGCTGACGCTGACTGAAGCAGGGCCTGGCTGGCTTTGCGGGCGGTTTGATCTTCAGGATCATGACCACTCATACGGCATAGCTCATCAACTACCAGCTCGGAGCTATCCAGATGCTCAATAGAGGTCGTGGTTTGTTTACCGTCAGTGCTTTTGATAAGTCGGAAATGACGATCCGCCTTGCAAGCTATTTGAGGCAAATGTGAGATCACTAGTAGCTGCGTGTGATCTGAAAGATCTGAAAGCCGTGCCCCTACCCCATGTCCGGTATGACCTCCAATACCAGTATCTGGCTCATCTAAAACCAGTACTGCTTGTCCGTCTAACCCTGCCTCAGCCACTAAAGCCAGCATAAGTCTACTTATTTCGCCGCCTGAGGCAACTTGAGAAATTAGCTCTGACGGCAGGCCAGGATTAGCTTGTAACATAAACTCAACCTTCTCGCCTCCGCTCTCTCCTAGCGCCTTAAGCCCTTCGCCCTCTAAAGATGTTAGCCGGACATCAAACTTAGCGCCTTCCATCGCCAGCTCTTCTAGAACAGCGCCCACTGCTTTGCTTAACAAAGGGGCTCTCTTTTGCCGCCAGGCGCTCAGAGCTTGCGCGGCTTCAACTGCCTTCTGGCTGGCCTGCTGAAGCTCCAATTCAGCCTGCTGCGTAGCTAAGGGACCTTGATCTCCTTCAGCAACAGTCACTTGCAGGCGAGACCAAACCTGATCCAGATCGTTTCCGGATATGCCATGCTTGCGGGCTAAGCGGCCAAGGTCTGTCAGTCGCCGTTCGACGTCTGCCTGGCGCTGCGGATCGGCCTCCCATTTTGTAGCTAGCTGATCCAGCTGGGCGCTTATGTCAGCTAGCTCTAACTGCAGGCTTTCGATGCGGGAAGTGATTTCTACTAGTTCTGGGCCGGCCTGGGAAGTTAGCTTGCCGGCGGCCAGCAGCGCTGCTCCGGCTCCTGACTCTTCTTCTAGCAGCGAGTAGGACTGCTGACATGCTGCCTGCCCTTCAACTGCCCCGCTAAGATGATTAAGCTCTTTGATTAGCTCCAACTCTTCGTTAGCGAGCGGGCTTAGTTCATCCATTTCACTTAGCTCGAAGCGAGCTAGCTCTAGTTCTCTTCCGGCGCTTTGCTGCGATGCTAAGGCCGCTTTTAAGGTTTTCGCTGCTTGGCGGGCCTGCGCCCTAGCCTCGCTGTAGGAACGGAATAGTTTAGTGCCTTCGCCGTTACCGCTACGGTCCAGCATTCCTACTTGAGCTTCTTCCATCATCAGCTTGCGGCCCTCATGTTGACCATAGAAAGCGATTAGCTGACCTGCTAAGTCGCGCAAGGTTTCTACTGACACGGTTCTGCCTTCAATCAGGCAGCGTGATCTTCCTTCAGCTGCGATACGCCTCGCTAAAGTAATTTCACCCTGACAGTCTTCAGCTATCTCTGCAGCCTCACCTTGCGCCTGCCAGCCGGATGGAAGCGTAAAAGTAGCTTCCACATAAGCGGCGTTGGCGCCAGGCCGTACCACTCCTTTACCTGTCTTTCCTCCTAGCAGGGCCTCTAAAGCCTTGGCGAGCATAGTCTTACCAGCTCCAGTTTCACCCGTGATAACATTAAGCCCTGGCGACAGCAGCAGCTCCGCTTGAGGTATTAAGGCCAAATTTTCGACTTGGAGGCGGATAAGAGAAGGCTGCTGGCTCATAAATAAATATATTGCTTAGGGCTTCTTGCGCTTACCTTGTCGGCTCATGCGGCGCGGATCGGCGGGCCCTTTGTAATAGATAGTCCTCTTCTTAGCTGGGGGCGCTGCGGCCTTAGCGAAAATCCTCCAGCCCAGGAACAATAAGATAGGCAACAGGGCGCTGGCCGCCACAAGAACCGCGGCTTCGCGATCTCGGGTTGCTTTCGCTGAAGGATCAGGACCGGGGCTACTGTCAAGAGGAATAGATCCAGTTCCAGCTTGCGGTCCCGTGGCCGGAGCAGCGGGCTGAGCCGTTCCCGGTTTAACTTGCACAGGCTTAGAAGAGGGAGCAACTTGAACCGGGGCGCTTGAAGGGGCAGCAGCGGCGGCAGGCGAGGCGGCCACAAGCAGCGAAGTGACAGTTAAAGAAAGCAGAAGACGCATCTATAATATAATAACTCGCCTTCAGGAATAAGCACTGACCTACTGTTTTAGTTGGGAATAAAACCCAACTCAGATTCTCTTTTTGGCTTAGCATAGTTGATGCTGAAAGTAGCGGTCATATCAGACATCCATGCTGACATCCAGCCTTTGCAAGAAGTTATGGAGGACATCTCAAATCGTGGCATCAGTCAAATTTGGTGCTTAGGAGATTTCGCTTCCGGCGGCCCTGACGCCCTACTCTGCTTTGAGTCCGTAGTAAGTTCCTGTAGCTTAATTTTAGGTGGCAATCATGAGCTTTTTGTGGCGGCCGAGATCTGGGAAGATGTCCAAGCTGATTATGCCATCTGGGCAAAAGAAGCTTATTCACAATTAGGGCAGGAGCGCGTGGCGCTGCTAAAAACATTATCTTCAAGGATAGATTCTGAGCATATTCAGATGGTGCATGGATCAATGCGCGATCCATTAATGGAATGGATTAGCAGTGAGGAAGTGGCTTCTGCTCAGTGGGAACTCATAGCATCCCCCTTATTATTATTTGGTCATACTCACCGTCCGGCTTGGTGGCATAAAACCCAATCTGGCGGCGCCGAACCTAAGTCGTGTAATAGCGAATGGGTTTTATTGGAAGGGATCAATATGCTTAATCCGGGCGCGGTTTGTACTCCTAGAAATTGGAGCTGGATGGAACTTGAGTTAGATGACGATGGTCGCGCCAGCAGGGTGCGCTGGCATAATCAGAGTAAGTGAATCAGGCTGGCGGAAGCGTGGCCTGTTCAGAGGCTTCTATGAGATGTGGTAGCGGGGCATACATGTCATGAGGTCCGGCTTTAAGGAAGGCCACTGAAAGATCGGCCCATTCAACTGCTTCAAAGCTCTGACGTCCCGAGCAAGTAAATCCATCATCGCCCAGGCGGGAGCAGCCTGAGCATCACCGCGGCTAGCTAGCTGAGCGAACGGCAGCAGCCGATCGAGCAGTAGTAGCTGATCTTGCTGCTGCGGCGCATCGCAAGCCAGCAAAGTCAAAGCCAGTGGAACTCTTAGGTCCTCAACTAAGGCGTAGCCGCCGATATCTGAGTCCCACCAAAGAACGCCAATTCGGCGCAGCTCTTTTAGCCCCGCCCTTAGGTCCTCTATCTCTCCTGGCTGAGCAGCCACTTCCTCAGCCGTCCACCATCCCCCTCCTTGAGCAAGTAGCCGGCGCACCAGAGCTAGCCTTAACTCAGCTTGCTCCTGAGGGGATCTAAGCAGTCTGCCTAGTACTGTCGCGGCTGATGAAGTGGTCTCTGGTTTCATAGCTCGGCGCCCCTACTTAGGGCTGTCGACTAGACTAGCCGCAGGAGCGGCGGAAGCTTCGCCATTGACCGCCGCTTACCGGGGGTATCTCGCTACTGGCAGCCACTGGAGGCTGATAGCGGGAATTAAGCTCGCTACGGCTGCGAAGCCAGCCAGTTGGGCGGGCACTTGAGATCGGTTGGCTGTCGATTACGGTCGGCTGAATCGCAGTAGATCTCGGTTCAAGTTCTGCGATTTCTGCCGGAACCTCAATCTGCCCTGAGTGCTGCAGCAAGTGGCGAGCTAAGCGTCTCATCAGAGGTGGCTGATTAAGGCGGGGGATCTGATCGCTCCAGCTAATAGCTCCCCTCCCCCATTCCTGCGGCAGCTCCAGGCGCTTTGGTAGCAGCCTTTCAATGTCCAGCTCGCTGCGGGGCTCAACTTTTCCTTGATCTGGACCGGTCAGCCAGCTTTCAGGATTGTTGATGTCCACTTCGGATACTCCAAGTTTGAAATCATCTGGAGACAGTTTTGAGGATGGGGCCTCAGGAGTCTCCGATGACAAAGCGGGCTCCGCAACTTGCTGCTCTGCTGGAACGTTGGCTGTACCAGGATCCGCAGCGTCCGTGAGCTGAGCTGGTAAAGCCGGCTCAGGCAGCGTAACTTCCTGGGCTTCTGTACTCACCGCAGGAG
>Ga0194055_10002345_pt1 | contig 15100 bp, 16 predicted proteins | sample SepL449m_MetaG_FD_155482 | JGI IMG/M metagenome (GOLD analysis project Ga0194055, IMG submission 155482) | Anoxic zone freshwater microbial communities from boreal shield lake in IISD Experimental Lakes Area, Ontario, Canada - Sep2016-L442-9m | ecosystem: Environmental > Aquatic > Freshwater >... | reverse complement strand
GAAAAATACCACGCCTACGACGACCGCGACCGCGAGAACGGCGTCTGGCAATTCCTCGGCAACGCCCGCGTCGTCGGCATCGAAAAAGCCCGCACCACGATGCTCGCCTACACCCGCTTCGACCGCGAGCCCTTCCCCGCCATCTACGACATGCTAGCCGGCAAAAAGACCGGCACGGAAGTCCTCGCCGAGATGGAAAAAAAGTCCCTCAGCGAAAATTCCGCCGTCATGTTCTTCGCCCACTACTACATCGGCCTGAACGAAGACCTCCTCGGCCACAAGGAAGCCGCCCGCGAACACCTCGCCAAAGCCGTCGCATTAGCCATGAAATCCAACACCCGCGGCGGCCCCGGCTACATGGGCCAGGTCGCGCGGCTGCACTATGAGGCGATGGCGGAAAAATGATTTTCTATCGCGTTCGAGGGGACATGCTGGACATCGTACGGATCATCCTCGACCCGCACATCCTCACCGAGAACTACGGCAACGCCTTCCTGCGTGCGCTGACGAAGTGCCCGGTGGAGGTGGTGTGAAGGGCGACTATCTATCCCTTGTCCTACCCTGTTCCATTCTGCTTCCGGATCCGCATGAGCGAAGACACCAAGCCCGAGCCGTCCCCGTTTGAGAAGCCGCGTGACGTGACGCGGCGCAGCCTCGCCGTTCCGAAAAAAGAGATTGAACTCAGGCAAGCCGAATGGCAGAAGGCGCGGGCACAAGAGAAAATTATACGCCCGACGACATGAACCCCACATCCCCGCCAGAAGACATCGAACACGCGGTTGATCGGCACGAAGCCGATCTAGAGCGCCAAGCCAAGGACATCGCCGCCCTAACCAAAACCGTGGCCGGCTTACGCGAAGGGCTTGCGGACGTGGCACGCATTTGCGCCATCATTCCAGCGTTATACGGCAATGGGGGCGCGAACATGAACGACGGGAAAAACAAACTTTTCCAAGAATTGAACACGATTATTTCAGAGCTTTCTATCCGGTATCCAAAAGCGCTGCCTCAGTAGTCTCTAAGGTTCGCTTTCCAAACTCTAGGCGCTTGGTGCTGTCCGCCTCGTCGGTTATTTGCGCGCTGCTATTGGAGTGATTCAGCAGGGAAAGATCGCGCACGCGATTCTCTAACTCCGCAAAATGTTGTGCTCGCAGGCTTAATCCGGCTTTCATACTATCTGCCCCTTGCTTCCCAAATCTGTGATGCGTCACTTAGATAGGAGAGTGACTCCGGAAGCATCAATGCGAAACTTCAATCCGCATAAGTAGGCCATGTAATTCAGAATCTCCATCTCAGGAACGTTTTTGAGGCTAAGAGTGAGGCGCAATCCGGTCGTAGACGGAGGTATCGAAGGTGCAATTACAACAGAAATCCCTACTCTTTGAGGGTCGAGTACTTTACTCTTAGCGTTAATGAAATCCACGCATTCAGACAATGTTGCGTCCCTAAAATCGATTTGCGGAAATACAATTTTGTTCAACTTAGCCTGTAATGCCGGGTTCGTGGATTCAGGTTTTGGGAAAATGATTTCGTTTGGCCTCCCTTGGCCCAAACCATTATTTGATCCTGTCGGTGCCTTCGGTTCCGGACGAACCGGTGGGTTGTCCAAACCAGGAATGACGCCGGAATTTGAAAGTTGAGCTGAGCATTGGGATGCGATTATTACCGGCCAGTTTGGATTATTGCGAAAGAAGTCCGGGGTGGACTGTTTAAGGCGGTTATATTCAGAGAGGAACATTTTGTTGAGCGGACTGTCTTTGACAGAAATTTCTGGGAACCGCTTGACCGCTTCTTGCTGCCATTCCATTTCTGTAGTTTGAGCCTCTGACGTGACTTGAATCATCAGAGTAGAGATGAGGAGAATAAACGTTTTCATTATTTATAGGATCGAAGTCTCGGCAGTTTACGCCCTGTTGTGCCGTGGTCGTCAAGTTCTTTTGCCGCCGTGATGGGGCGTGCCCATAAACCGGAAACATCCCGATTGCGTAGCGTTTGGCGCCAATGTCCGCCGCGAGCGGATGGCGCGGGGTATCACACAGGAGCGGATGGCAGAACTGGTGGATCTGAACGTTCGTACGGTGCAGAAAATAGAGGCAGGAGAGATCAACATCTTACTGACCACTGTGCTACGGTTTTTTCGCGCGTTGACCTGCCCTTGGGAGCGACTGATGCCGACCAAGAACCGCCCGGGTTCTTAGCATCAGGAACGAGGGACTCGGCACTTGCGCGGCTTGCGGTGGAGATGAGGAACGAGGGACGGACTGATTATTCTCGCAAAATCACGCCAGCTCCAGCGTCCGCTTCACCGCAGCGAGCGGGATGGATTTCTTCCCGCCCTCGGCGCGCTTCGCCTTGCGGAGTTCCAGCAGGTCCTCCGCATCCGCCAGGCGCTCCTGCACGGCGACGAATACCTCATACGGCAGCACGACGAATTGCTTCCTGCCGTTTTTGCTCAGGATTTCGGGATGCAGTTTCATCAAACGTTTTGCGGTCATTGGTAGGCGTCCTTCCGGTGCAGCACACGATAGACGACCACCGCCCCGCCTGCCACCTCAAAGAGCACCCTGTACATTACCGCTTACTTCACCACGAACAGCACCGGGGAGTTTGGGGTGTCGAGGTTTGACATGCGGCTTTCGAGCGAGGCCATCGCCAGACCGTGTTTGCGGGCGAGGTGGAGAAGGTAGGCGTCCGTCCATTGCCGATGGCCCTGCATGGAACGCATGCCAAGTTCGGTGAACGGAGCATCGTCGGGCAGGAAGACATGGCCGTCTGCGGCGGTGAATTCTGCCAGCTTCGCCTGCGCTTCAGCCATCGTCAGTCGCGGCGGCTGCTCCTCCTTGCGCTCATTTTTCCAAGGTCGCGTGGCAAACCGCAAAAAGCCGCCCTGAGTCATCGGTGTGGTGTGAAAACGCTCCAGCGCATTCACAAACTGCCTCGCGACCGGGTGCATCACATGGTCGGCGAAGACCGACGCGATGATGACGTTCACGTCGAGCACCGCCTCAGTCGGAATCAAGGGCATCGTCAATTTCGGTCTGCGTGATCGGGGAGCCGGTGGCAGGGACGAGCGGCAAGCGCCGCTTCGGCTCGGCGCGGGCGTTCAATCGTTCCGCGAGATGCTGGAACAACTCTTTCTGCTGCGGCAAGGGCAACGCATCCACAGCAAATTCGATTTCAGCAAGTGTGCTCACGGCGGCAAATATGGCACAGGGCCCCGTTCACAGGCAAGTCTCCGGCATCACGCATTGCACCACCTACCTCACCCGCGTCATCGTCGAGGCGCAGGAGGGGTTTGGCTTGCCGCCTTTCCAGCTAATGCCGGTGAAGGACAGCTTCTGCACGGCGCCCTTGGCTCCGGAGGGGAGCGTGAGCGTGAGGCTGTGCATGTGCTGATCGCGGCGCGGATTCAGGTTTGTGCCGCCGGCGTAGTCGAACACGAGTTCGGTCGCGGTGCTCTTGCGGGTGTTCAGCTTCACGTGCGGCTGGTTGCCGAGCATGCAGTAATGGGTCATCACGAGGTTGCCCTTGTCCATGTGATAGATGGAGAGCATCTCCATCGGCGTGCCGCCAAAGATGGTCTCCTGCACGGCGCTGCCGCCGCCGGTGACGCGGAAGACCGAGTGCGCGGGCGGCATCCCTTTCATCATCGCCGGCCCGCGCCATTCGCCCGCGAGTTTCTTCAACGAGGCAAAGGCATCGGCGGCGGTGGTGGCGGCGTTTGCGCTGGCGGCGGTGATGGTGGCAATGGCGAGGGCGAGGAGAGTCTTCATGGGGCGGCGAAAATGGCGGGAGGCGTGGAAAGCTGCAAGGCTGGAGTGGCATTCGCGGGGTTCATTCTGCGTTGAGCGTTGGACGTTCAATGTTGAACGTTAAGCCCCGCGCAGCGGCCTCGCGATGTCACGACGCACATCTGCATTCGCACCGCGCCTGCGGCGGGCTCAACGTCCAACGGTAGCGCCGGTGGAGCGCGTCGCTCCGCGCGCGCTTCTTCCGGTCACAAACAATCCTTGCAGTCCACGCCGAAACGCGCGCGGAGCGACGCGTTCCACCGCACGGCTATAGATCCCGCGGCGCTATTTGATCTCCACGTTGATGCCGATGAGCTTCCACGCGAAATTTTCGGCCACGTATTTGAGGGTGAAATGCACCTTGTTCGGCTCGGTGGGATAGGCTCCGGCGAGGATGAGCACGCCGTCGGAATTGACGGACGGAGGCGTGTCAAAGGCGGGAGTGAGGCCTTGGATGGGGGCGAGATTGAGTTCCTTTTCCACGAAGCTGCGGAAGGCTTCGGCGAGCTGTTCGGCGGTGATCTGTTTCTGCCACACGATCGAGATGCCCTTGTGGAATTCCACGAAGCTCTTTGCCTGGATGCCTTTGTTGAAAGTCATCAGCGAATCGAGAACGAGCGCCTTCAGCTCGGTGTCCGATGGCAGGGTGCGTCCGCGATTTTCCACCGCGGCTCCGGCCCTCGGGGCGGAGAGGGAATACACGCGCCAGGTGCCGCTTTCCTTCATGAGATCCATGCGCAGCGGGATGGAGCCGCGGGTCTTGGTGGTGACGGTGCCTTCGACGTGGCCCTGATCGTTTGTGAACCCGCGGGAACTCCACGAGGCGGAGGCAAAGTCCGTGAGGCCCAGATCCTTCACGGTCTTCTCAAATGCCTCCTGGGTCTGCTGCGCCCGCAGGCTCGGCGAGGTGCTCTGGTAGGCCTCGGGAATCTTGCCGCTCCCGAGCAGGGCGAGGAATTCATCACTGGCCTTCACGACGCCGCTCGTCATGCCGAAGACGAGCGCGATGATGACGGCGATGATGGCGACGACGGAAACGATTGCGATCAGACATCCTTTTTTCATGAGTAAAGAGCGAGCGGTGCGGAGTGAGGTGCCGCGGATTTGAGGGCTTGAGTTTTCTTCGGCGAGAGATCCACTGAGAGCATCGGCACAGGCGGATGTCACGAAAGACCGGAGCGTGCCATGCGCTATTTGATGCGGGGAGCGCGGCGGACAGAACAGTCGCGGTGAAAACGTGGCTGTTGTGAATGAAGGTGCGGCGGCGGTGGAGCGCGTCGCTCCGGGCGCGCTTCTTCCGGTCGCAGGCAAGCCTTGCAGTCCACGCCGAAACGCGCGCGGAGCGACGCGTTCCACCAGTCACTTTTCACCAGTCACCAGTCACGGCCCGCAAGCACACTGCGCGTGCCTTTTCAAATGGCCCGCTCCCCCGTCGGCGCTGCCGGGCTATTTCCCGATCTTCGGGCCTTCGCCGATTTCGTCGGCTCCGGGCATGTGGATTTCGCGGATCCAGATGTTGCGGAAGCGCATCGGGTTGTTGTGGTCCTGGAGCCTGAGCGGGCCTTTCTCGGGGTGTGCGGAATAGGTGCCGACCTGTTTGTGCGGGGTGCCGCCGATGAGGGCGGTGTGATTTTGCGTGACGACGCCGTTGTGGAGGACGGTGACGACGAGGGGCTTCACGAGCTTGCCTTCCGAGAAACGCGGGCCTTCGCAGAGGATGTCGTAGGTCTGCCACTGGCCGGGAGGGCGCGAGGCGTTCACGCGCGGGGGCATGTAGCCGTAGATGGCAGTGGCGACGCCGTCGGCGTAGGTGGGGTTCTGGTAGCTGTCGAGGATCTGGATTTCGTAGCGGCCGAAAAGGAAGCAGCCGCTGTTGCCGCGGCCCTGGCTGTCGCCGACGGGCGGCGGGGTGGCGAATTCGAGGTGGAGCTGGAAGTCGGGACCAAACTCGTCCTTCGTGAAAATGTCGCCGGTCTTGGGCGCGACTTCGGCGTAGCCATTTTCGACCTTCCACTTCGCGTCCTCGCCCTTGGCATTTTTCCATTTTGAAAGATCCTTGCCGTCGAAAAGGACGACTGCGTCGCTCGGTGCGGTGCCGACTTTTTCCTGCGTGCTCGCTTCGCCGGGCGTGACGACCGTGGGCTGCGGGCGCTCGCCGTCGTGGACGTGCCATTTCGTGCCAGGGATGATCGGCGTATCCTGATAGCCGATCGGCTTTGCGGGTTTGTCCTCGGCGAATGCGAGGGTGGTGATGGCGATGAGTGCGGTGAGGATGCGCGGGGCGGTGGTCATGGTTGGAAGAGTGTGGAAGGTGAGCGCAGTGAGAGTCCGCCGCGAAGGAAAATCTTAGCAGGCTGTTTCAGAACGCGCGTATTCCCGATGTGGGAGACGGTTCGCCGGGGCGTCAGACTTTGTGTGCAGGACGCCGGAAAGCCATGCGCCCCTCCCACTTCGGGGAAATTTTGGGGCGGAGTTGGAATTAGAATTGCTAGAATCACTCCCGCATTCACCGAAAACCAGCCATGCCCGCGAACCACGCCCAATTCCAGATGCGCTCCAGCAGCCGTGCGAGCCAATCGCTTTTCCAGAATCCAAACATGCAGGAGGTTCTGGCGTGATTCTCGGCGCAGACCGCCGAATCCTGCTGGTGGACGACAACCCGTCCATCCACACGGACTTCAAGAAAGTCCTGCTGGATTCGCAGGTGAAAAACCAGGTGCTCGATGAAGCCGAGGCGATGCTTTTCGATGAAGCGCCGCGGCCGAAGCACCAGGCGGCGAAATTCACGATTGAATCCGCATTCCAAGGCCAGGAGGCGCTGGAAAAGGTGCTGGCGGCCATCGCAAAGGGCGAGCCGTTTGCGATGGCGTTTGTGGACGTGCGGATGCCTCCCGGATGGGACGGCATCGAGACGATCTCACGGCTCTGGGAGGTGGACCCGTCCCTTCAGATCGTGGTCTGCACGGCGTATTCGGATTACTCATGGGAGACGATGTCCGAGAAGCTCGGCGTGAGCGAGAACCTGGTGCTGCTGAAGAAGCCTTTCGACAACGTGGAGGTGCTGCAGATTGCGCACTCGCTGACGAAAAAATGGCTCGTGACCCGGCAGGCCGCGTGGCGCCTGAGCGAGCTCGAGGAGATGGTGGCGAAGCGGACCACCGAGCTGGAATCCGCAGGCGCCGAGATCGCGCTTTCCGAAGAACGCTTTTCGAAGGCATTTCGCAACAGCCCGATTCCGCAGGCCATCCAGTCGCTCCCGGCGCAGCGGTTTGTGGACGTGAATGACGCCTTTCTCACGATGACCGGCTTCACGCGCGAGGAAGTCACCGGGCGCACGCCGCTCGAACTCGGGCTGTGCCTGGACTACGAGACGCGCTTTTTGAAATCCGCGAGCGAGGGAAAAGTCGTGTGCAACGTGGAGACGCAGATCGTCGGGCGCGACAAGGAGCTGCACACGGCACTCATCTCGCTCGAGCCGCTCACCGTCGCGGGCCAGCCGCATATTCTCATGATGGCGCAGGACATCTCCGATCGGCTCCACCTTGAGCACCAGCTCAGGCAGGTGCAGAAGATGGAGGCCGTCGGCCAGCTCGCCGCGGGAATCGCGCATGATTTCAACAATCTGCTCACGATCATTCAGGGCCACGCGAGCCTGCACCGCGGCGCGGCCGGAATGCCGCGCGAGGTCGCGAATTCACTCGCGCAGATCAGCACCGCGGCCGAGTGCGCCGCGGATCTCATGCGGAAGCTGCTCACCTTCAGCCGCAGAAACATGGTGCGTCCGAAGGTGATCAAGCTCAACGACCTCATCAAGAAGCTCGGCGGGATGCTCCACCGGATGCTCGGGGAACGGGTCGATCTCGTGACGAAATTCACGCCGCAGCTCGCTTCGATTTTTGCCGACGCGACCAGTGTCGAGCAGGTGCTCATGAATCTCACGCTGAACGGCCGAGACGCGATGCCCGACGGCGGCACGATCACGATCAGCACGGCAAACGTGACCCTCGGCGAGGACGCCACATTGAACAACCCCGACGCGCGCCACGGCGACTACGTGTGTCTGAGCGTGACCGACACCGGCACCGGCATGGACGAGGCGACGCGCAACCGAATCTTCGAGCCGTTCTTCACGACAAAGGAACTCAACAAGGGCACCGGCATGGGCCTCGCCACGGTGTACGGCATCGTGAAGCAGCACGGCGGCTGGATCGAGGTGGGCACCGAACTCGGCAAGGGCAGCACCTTCCGCGTCCTCATCCCCTCGACGACCCGCACCGCCGCGCACCACAGCGAATCGCACCCCGAGTCCGTCGCAGCCGACGGCGACCACACGATCCTCGTCGTGGAAGATGACGCCGTCGTGCGTTCGCTCGTCGTCGAGGTGCTCACGAGCTACAACTACAAGGTCATCGAGGCAGAGAGCGGCGACGCAGCCATCAAACGCTGGCCGCAGTTCCGCGAGGAGGTGGACCGCCTGCTCACGGACATGGTCATGCCCGGGGAAGCAAACGGCCTCGCAGTCGCACGCCACTGCAAGTCGTCAAAGCCGGACCTCAAGGTCATCTACACGAGCGGCTACAGCAGCGAACTCTTCGGCAGCGACGTGCAGCTCGAAGACGGCGTGAACTACCTCCCGAAGCCGTACTTTTGCGGCAAGCTCACCGCCATCATCCGCAACGCGCTTGTCCATCGCACAGACGAGGAAGCGCTTCCGGTCGCGGTCTGATTTCGCGCCCTGCGAACAGTGCCCGCTCTTGAAGCTTGGTGTTGAGCGTTTGGCGTTTGAAGTTTGGCTCCGCGCAGCGGCCTCCCGGTTTCTGGATGCGCGTCCCGATCCGCACCGCGCCTGCGGCGGGCCAAACGCCAAACGCCAAACGAAAAGCATGATAACCCGCGGCACCGAAAGCTGGAACGTCTGCGCTCCGAAGCCGCTCACGGATTTTTTCACTAAAGACACGCGGCGCACTTCGATTACCCTTGCCCGGACATGCGCCGAATTTTTGCCGCGATCCTTTTTGCTGCCGCCGCACACGCCGCGCCCACGCGCGGCCAGAAGAATGCGCCCACGCGCGCGCAGGTGGAATTTTTCGAGAAGTCCGTGCGCCCGGTGCTCGCCGAGCACTGCTACAAATGCCACGGCGCGGAAAAGCAGAAGGGCGACCTGCGAATGGATTCGCGCGAGGCGCTGCTGAAGGGCACCGACACCGGCCCGGTCGTTTTCCCCGGTGATCCGGCGAAGGGCGCATTCATCAAGAGCATCCGCCACGAGTCGGATTACATGATGCCGGAGAAGGCCCCGAAACTTTCCGATGCAACCATCGCCGCGCTCACCGAGTGGGTAAAGATGGGCCTGCCGTGGCCGGAGAACGACAAGGCCGCGCCGTCAAAGGCCGAACTCGCGCGGATGCACTGGGCCTTCCAGCCAATCCGCAAACCCGCCGTGCCCGCGGTGAAAGACACCACGCACTGGGCGCAGGGCGAGATCGATCGCCTCGTCCTCGCAAAGCTCGAAGCCGCGGGTCTCACGCCTTCGCCGATCGCCTCGCGGCACACGCTGATCCGCCGCGCGACCTTCGATCTCACGGGCCTCCCGCCGACGCCTGCCGAGGCCGCGGTTTTTGAAAATGATCCCTCCCCGACGCGCGACGCACTTGCGAAAGTCGTGGACCGCCTGCTCGCATCACCCGCGTACGGCGAACGCTGGGGCCGCCATTGGCTCGATGTCGCGCGCTACGCCGACGACCGCGGCTATCTCGTCAGCGGAGTGAGCCGCGAGTATCCGTTCGCGTGGACCTACCGCGACTGGGTCATCGCCTCGCTGAACGAGGACATGCCTTACGATCAATTTCTCACACGACAGATCGCCGCGGACCTCCCCGGCTCCGGCGCGAAGCCCGGCGACATCGCCGCGCTCGGCTTCCTCACGCTTGGCCGCAGATTCCTGAACAACACCAACGACATCATTGACGACCGACTCGACGTGATCCTGCGCGGCACGATGTCGCTCACGATCGGCTGCGCACGCTGCCACGATCACAAGTTCGATCCCATCACCGCGAAGGACTACTACGCGCTCCACGGCGTGATGGCCTCGTGCGAGGAGGACGCCGATCCGGAAAAACTCCCGCTGCTGCCCGGCGGAAAGACGACGCCGGAATTTGAAAAAGCACGCGACGCAGTGACCGCGGAAATGCGCGACGCCGATCAGAAAATCGCCGACAAACTGAGCGCCACACTGCGCATCGCATCGGGACTTTCGATCTACTTTTCCGGCGACATCACCGAGTCGCTCACCACGAAGAACCGGCTCCCGCGCAAGATTCTCGACGACCGGAACAAGGTGAAGCTCAAGTTCGTGAAGCTCGAACTCGATCCCGGATCGGCACCGCGCGCGCACGTCCTTCGTGACCGGCCGCAGCCCGTGAAGCCGCACGTCTTCCTGCGTGGAAATCCGTCGCGCCCCGGTGAAGTCGTTGACCGCCGGTTCCCGTCGTTCCTCGGCGGCGACGCCGCGCCGTTCAGCAAGCAAAACAGCGGACGCCTCGATCTTGCGAAAGCGATCACCGCGCCCGCGAATCCGCTCACCGCGCGCGTGATCGCGAACCGCGTGTGGATGCACCACTTCGGCACCGGCCTCGCGGCGACGCCCGGCGACTTCGGCACGCGCACCGAAGCGCCCGTGCAGATGAACCTGCTCGACTGGCTCGCGACGAATCTCACCGAGCAGGGCTGGTCGCTGAAAAAATTGCACCGCACGATTTTGCTCAGCAGCACGTGGATGCAAGACTCCGTGCATCCCTCGGAGGGCGCGGCAGAAAATCCAAAATCCAAAATCCAAAATCCAAAATCTGCCGATCCGGAGAATCGTCTGCTGTGGCATCAAAACCGCAAGCGTCTCGAATGGGAAGCCGTCCACGACGCGCTGCTCGCCACCGCGGGAAATCTCGACGCAACGATCGGCGGACGCCCGGTGCAACTTTTCAAGGAACCCTTCCCGAAACGCCGCGCGGTGTACGCGTACATTGATCGCCAGAACCTCCCCGGCACGCTGCGCACGTTCGACTTCGCGAGCCCCGACCTCATGAACGCGCAACGCTCCACGACGAGCGTGCCGCAGCAGGCGCTCTACATGATGAACAGCCCGTTCGTCATCGCGCAGGCGGAGGCGCTCACCGACGCGCCCGATTTTTCCTCGGCCTCCCCCGAAGAACGCCAAGTGCAGATGCTGTACGAACGCGTGCTCGCACGAAAGGCCACGCCCGCCGAAGTGAAGACCGCGATCGAATACGTGAAGTCCGCCGAAGCCACGCCACGCACCGCACCCGTCGCCGCGTGGCAGTACGGCTACGGCAATTTCGACGCCTCCACGCGCAAGGTCACGTTCACGCCGCTTCCGCACTGGACCGGCTTGCAGTGGCAGTGCAGCCCGAAGCTGCCCGACGCGAAGCTCGGCTGGGTTCACATCAACGCCGCGGGCGGACATCCCTCGCTGGCTCTCGCCGCGATCCGCCGCTTCACCGCGCCGCGCGACATGACGCTCTCGCTCGCAGGCGAATTGCAGCGCCCGCAATCCGACGGCGACGGCGTGCTCGGACGGATCGTCACCGCGCGGCAGGGACAACTCGCGGAGTTCGACGTGAAGCCCGCGGCAACAGTGCCCGCCGCCCTCGCGCAGATCGTTCTGAAGGCCAGCGAGACGCTCGACTTCATCGTGGAGAGCAGAGGCAACGACAACAGCGACAGTTTCCGCTGGCGCACCGTGCTGAGCACGACCGACGGCGCGACGTTCGATGCAGCGAAACAGTTTACCGGCCCGCCGCGGAAGACGAATCCCTTCACGCCGTGGGAACGTTTCGCTCAGGTGCTGCTGGAGACGAACGAGTTCATGTTCGTGGACTGAGATCCTTCTCAAAATGACCGGGCATCGAAGAACGCGGATCTATCTGCTCCCCGGTCTCGACGGCACCGCGAAACTCCTCGACCACTTCGTCGCCGAATGTCCGCCAGAATTTGAGCCAGTGCCGATCGCGTATCCTCCGGATCGCGTGTTGGACTATGCTTCCCTCGCCGATGTCGTCGGCGCAAAGATCGCCGACGATGTGCCGATGATCTTGCTCGGCGAGTCTTTCGGCGGGCCGCTCGCCCTGCGGCTGGCTTCATCGAAGCCAAAGAACCTCATCGGCGTCGTGCTTGTCGCCACGTTTGTGATGCCGCCTGCGCGCTCGTTCTGGCGATTGCTTCCGTGGGGTCTTGGCTTTCGGATGCGAGCGCCCGTCTATGCAATCCGCGCCGCGCTTGCCGGAAGAACTGCATCCGGCGAATTGCTGCGTCGCGCCCGCGATGTGGTGCGCGAAGTGAGTGCCGATGTTCTCGCCGCGCGAGTCCGGAGCGTGCTCTCGGTGGATGCACAGGAGTGGTTGAAAAATTGCCCCTCGCCGATTCTCTACCTCGCGGGCAAACAGGATCGGCTCGTGAAGGCGCGGAGCTTTGAGGCGATCAATGAAATCCGCCCCGATGTCGTGCACCGCGAAATTGACGCTCCGCATTTTGTCCTGCAAATCGCACCGGCAGAAGCGTGGCGGGCGATCGGGGACTTCGTCGCGGAAACGGTCAGATCGTGATTTTCCCGCTCAACGACATCGGCCCCACATTGCTCAGTGCATCTCCACCGCGCACGAGCCGAGGCCGCCACGGTAGTAGTTGAACTGCACATTGAGGTGATCCGCGAGGAGCGACATCGGCACGCACGGGTCGGCAATTCCGCGTGAAATCATGAGCGCGGTGAGCCGCTGGCCGAACGGGTTGTCGTGGCAGCCGGCCTGCCAGATGGAAACTTTCTCGGCCTTCCAAGTTTCCACCGGGCCGACCGTGATCGCCATCGTGGGCACCATCGAGATGTTACCGCCGCCGCTCGTGCGCGCGTTCTGTGCGATGGTGAGCGGGTGCAGTTCGACGACGCGCGTGGTGAGCGCGCGGTAGTCCGCGACCTTCGGCGCCACAGACTTGAATTTTCCGCGGCGCGGCAGCGGGTCGTTGAACGCCCAGTGCTTCACGTCGCCCTGCCCACCCTGCATCACGGCGCAGCGCACACCGGCGTCCCAGCTCGCGCGGTATGCGCGCGTGTCGGCCTTTGGAAAATGGAGGTGCGCGTCGGGCATCCGCTGCTTTTTCGCGATGCGGTTGAAGAGCATTTCGCGATCGGCCTTCTCGAATGAGAGCGGATGCGTGACCGGCACTTCTTTGCCCGTCGCGGGATCGAACCACTCGTCCATGCCCCAGAAATGTCCACTGCGCACGTCGAGCCCGAGTTCGTTCACAAGCCGCGCGACGAGAGGGATCTGCTCCGTCGGGCCGATGGGGCCGCAGATGCCGACGGGGTTGTCGGCAGTGCTCTGCTTCCACGCGTCAATGTATTCGAGCGCCTCGGCGAGATAGAAATCTTCGAGCGTGTCGTACATCACGACGCGGAATCCGGGCCGCGAAAGTTTCGCGATGTCGCGCGGAGTGAGGCGCGAGGCTTCCTCGACGAGATCCTTCGGAAGACATGTGTAATCCCACCAATCGGGGGAGATGCTGGAGGTGCGGAGTTTCATGCAGGGAAGCAAAGGCGGAGGGCGCTGGGAAAGGCAAGTTCTCAGTTCTCAGTGCTCAGTTCTGGGTCGAGGCACGTCTTTCTGTGCACTGAGCACTGACTCAGCTCGCGTAGAATTTTTTCCCAAGCCACGCGTGGATCGGGACGCACGCGAGCAGCGCGAGCGCGGCGAGCAGGCTCGCGGGGGTCTTGTGCAACGCAGTGGGCACGCTCGGGAGGACGCACAGCGAGGCCTGCATCACCGGCATGATGCGGATGAAGGCGCCGATGCGCGGCGGGAGCGGCGCGGGAGGTTCGCGCATGAGTTCGGAGGTGTTCATCGCGGCGAGGATGATCGCGACGAGCCACAGCGCGGGCGACTGATCGCGCAGGAGCGTGTCCGTCGCCTGTTTCAAAATCACGAAGCCGATCAGCAGCGCGCCGAGCGGGAGCATTCGCGGGAGCCGCGGGTAGTCGCGCTTCGTCTCGTGGCGCGCGAGGTTTGTCACCGCCGCGATGTAGATCGAGACGATCAGGGCCGCGCCGATCGCGAAGACGAAGAAGCGCTGTCCGCTCGACGGTGCGAGCGCGGTGAGCAGCGCAGCGAGCACGGGCTGGAAGAATGCGAGGTTCGACGCGGCTTCGAGCATCTGCGGATCGGGTCCGAGTCCGGCGGCCGCGCCGAGCAGCAGGCTGAACCCGCGGCACACGCCCATGTTCAGCGCGCCGATAACGGGGATTTTTTTTGTGAGAAAATTGTAGAGCACCACGCCGAGCACGGTGCCGATGCCCATGAGCAGCGCCTGAGGGCCGGCGAGGAAGCTGAACGCGAGGCCGAGCAGCGTGAGATTCACCGTGGCGAACCACGCGGTGTTGCGCGGGATCGCGCCGCTGGGCAGCGGACGTTTCGGGCGGTCGCGCGTGTCCTCGGCGAAATCCGCGAGGTCGTTCATCGCGAGTCCCGCGGCGTAGATTGCCAGGCTCGCGAGCACGGCGCAGAGAGCGCGCAAATCGAGCCGTCCGCCGGTGGCGATTAGGAATCCCGCGAGCGGATCGCCCGGCACCGTGAAAAGGTTCGGGAGGCGGAAAAGTTGCAGCCAAGCTTTCATTCGGGGCTACGCATTACGGGCCGCACGCGAGGACGCCAAGGCGCAAAGCGTGTCCGGCAGAGCGCACACGCACGCCGCACGCCGTTCACCGCTTCTGCGTGAAGTAGTAGATGCCGTCCTGCACTTTTTCGTACTGCGTGCGCTCCGTGGATTTCAAAATCTCGGATGCGCCCGCCGGCACGATGTGCAGGCCGTATTCAAGACCCGGCGCCGCCACGAGCGAGATGGCGAGTCCGTCGCGGTAGAGGTTCATGCGGAGCGGGCGGAGCTTCAGGAATGCGGCCGGCCACAGCTCCGGCTGGACGGGGACAAGCTCGGGGCCCGCGGGCCTGAGCAGCTTCGCCGTGAGTTGCGCGACTTCGGCCCGCAGTCCCGCCGCGTCCGCTCTGCGCAGGCGCGAGAGCGAATTGCTCCGCGGGTCGGAACATGCGGCGAGCGGGAGCAGCGCGAGGAGGAGCAGCAGGCGGAATGGGAGCACTGGGTTGAGAGTTGAAGGTTGAGAGGAAAAAAGGTGTCGCACCGCGGTGCTGCGGGTCACGGGTGTTTTTCCATCTGCATGAAACTCGCACCCGAAGCGCACGCCGGTGATTCTTTGCCTCTCAACACTCAACACTCAACTCTCAACTTCC
>Ga0194055_10002343_pt1 | contig 15108 bp, 16 predicted proteins | sample SepL449m_MetaG_FD_155482 | JGI IMG/M metagenome (GOLD analysis project Ga0194055, IMG submission 155482) | Anoxic zone freshwater microbial communities from boreal shield lake in IISD Experimental Lakes Area, Ontario, Canada - Sep2016-L442-9m | ecosystem: Environmental > Aquatic > Freshwater >... | reverse complement strand
CCCGTCGCGAAACAACAGCGTGCCATTGAGCCGGAGCACCAGAGTGTTGGGGTCGAACTTCACACCCGAATAGCCTGCCGCCGACACGATCCGACCCCAGTTTGGATCCGCCCCGCAGATGGCCGTCTTCACTAATGGACTGTCGGCAATCGTGCGGGCGATCTGTCGGGCTGTGTCGCGGGTTGGGCATCCTGTCACCTCGATCCGTAGCACGTGCGTGGCTCCCTCGCCGTCATCGGCAATCTCGCGGGCCAGTGCCTCGCAGGCGTCAGACAGTGCCTTTGCAAACAGATTGAGCGAGGCTCCACTCAACGGCTCGCCACCAGCAGCGCCATTGGCGAGCAAGAGAACGGTGTCGTTGGTGCTGGTATGGCCATCAACGCTTACGCAATTAAACGTGTGCTCCGTTACTTCGCCGAGCAACCGCTGCGCATCTTCTGCGAGAATCGGCGCATCGGTGAGGATTACGCCGAGCATCGTGGCCATCCGTGGGCCAATCATTGCCGCTCCCTTGGCCATGCCAAAGAGTGTGTAAGTCTTGCCGGTAGCCCCGAACGATGATCCGGAGAGCTTGGGGCGAGTGTCTGTCGTCATCATCCCTCGCGCGGCAGTGACGATTGCGTTGGCATCTGTCGCGAGTGTGCCTGCTACACGGTCGATGCCCGCGTTAATTTTTTCAAGTGGCATAAACTCACCGATGATACCGGTCGAGAGCACGAGGACTCCTGACTCATCCACTCCCAAACGGCTGGCGGTAGCCGCCGCCATGCTGTGCGCATCAGCAAGCCCGCGAGCCCCAGTGCAGGCATTGGCATTCCCCGAATTAATTGCGATCGCACGAAATCCGGTGCCTGGCGTGCGGGCGCGGTCAAACGCTACTGGAGCAGCAAACACAACGTTTGTTGTATAGACGCCCGCTGCCACAGCTGGCAGATCGGAAACGACGAGCGAAACATCCTCACGGCTAGGGTTGCGCTTGAGGCCAGCATGGCACCCTGCCACACGAAAGCCTTGAGGGAGCGATGGTATCGGCAGGCGCACGGGCGTTTCGGTAACAGACATGGAGTGTTGAAGCTTTGCAAGAAGGTTAGAGAAGGCCCATCGATTCAGGCAGCCCGTAAAGACAGTTCAAATTCTGAACGGCGGCCCCAGCGGCTCCCTTGACGAGGTTGTCGAGGCAGCTGATGAGAAGCACGCGCCCTCGCACCACTCGAGCAGTGATATCACAAAAATTGGTGTCGGCTACGTCCTTCGTGGCCGGGAGATGATCCACAATCCGCACAAAGCGTTCGTTGGCGTAGGCATCTCGCAAGATTGTCATCACATCCCCCTCGGCCACCGCCTTTTTTGGCTTGATATAGATCGTGGAGAGAATCCCCCGATCCATGGGTGCCAGCTGTGGCGTGAAAATAATCTGAGGCGTCAGGCCGGTACTGCGGCCGATCACCTGCTCAATCTCAGGCGTGTGGCGGTGCCGGCCCACGTTGTAGGCCGACATGCTTTCGTTGCACTCGGGAAAGTGGGTCATCAGCTTGGGCGACCGGCCCGCGCCGCTCACGCCGCTCTTGGAATCGACGATGATATCGTCGGCTACAAAGAGTCCACTGTGGAGCAGCGGCGCCAGTGGCAGAATGGCCGATGTTGCGTAGCAACCGGGGTTGGCTATCAGCCATGCGGTAGGAATCTGGGAGCGAAAGAGTTCGGGCAGTCCGTACACCGTGGCCCCGAGTCTGGCTGCGTCCGGGTGGTGATGCCCATACCATTCCAGATAGCTGGCGGCATCGTCGAGCCGGTAGTCGGCACTGAAATCGATCACCTTCGCGCCAGTGGCAAGCAAGCTCGGAACGATCTCCGCACTGGTGCAGTGCGGCAGGCAGCTGAAAACGCATTCCGCCCGTGAGCCGACCTCTTCTGGGGAGAGGTCTTCCAGTGGCAGGTTCAGCCGTCCGACAAGGCTGGGGTGTACAGCCGACACCGCAGGCCGGCCCTCCTGCCGGCTGGTGACCGCAGTGATACGCACCTGGGGATGACGGAGGAGGAGCTTGATAAGTTCAAGCGCCGTGTAACCAGTGGCACCCAGAATAGCGATGTCGATCATAAAAAACCTTTGAGGAACCGGAGAGCGGTTGTTATACCGGCAGTCGCCAGAATGCTCTACCCATGAACGGCACAGACACGGCACAGAAACAGCCCAGCCGAACAAGCCGTGCCACGCGATTCGGGCCAACTGAGCCCATGGATTCAATGTGTCAACTGGATTTCTTGGAAATCAATCGCTCCTCGATCAATCGCACCAGCCAACCTGCGACAGACCGCTTCGCCCCTGTTTTGGTACCGAGGCACGCGTGCGACCGGTCGTAGACGGTGACAGCAGTGCTGGTTGCGTCCACTGCGGATAGATCGTTGACAACGATCAAATCGCATCGCTTCGTCGTCAGCTTTTCCATCGCTCGCACCGGGTCTGCTTCGGGTTCAAGCGCAAAGGCCACCATCCACTGCCTCGCCTGCGCCTGGCGGGCCACCGTTGCGATTACGTCAACGGTGGGCCGTAACTTGAGCATGAGTGCTGTGCCGCGGCGAGGAATCTTGCCCGTGCGGCGGACGTCAGGCTCAAAGTCGCATGGGGCCGCCGCAGCGATCACGCCATCCACGTGGGGCAGTTCGCGAAGGCATGCGTGGAGCATATCGGAAGTGCTGACGACCGGAATGACCCGCACCCGGCTTGGAAACTTTACTGTGACCGGCCCACTCACAACCGTCACGGTGTGCCCGGCGGCCAGCGATGCCGCTGCGATGGCCGCAGCCATGCGTCCGCTGGAGCCGTTGGTGAGATACCGCACATCATCGACGTAAGCCCGGGTTGGTCCGGCAGTGAGCAGAATATGCGTCATCGACTTTTCCGTGAGATCGTTTGAATCGACCATGCGTGGGGGTTACGGCTTCGATGGCCCGCGGGGCCGGTCGGACAATGCATCCGCAATGGCTGCAGCGATTGTGGATGGCTCTGCCATTCGTCCTGCCCCCTCCTGTCGGCAGGAAAGCCAGCCGATGCCTGGCTGAATGATCCCAACGCCATCCTCGGCCAGTTGTTTGAGATTGCGTTGCACAGAAGGCTTTGCCCACATCGCGGAGTTCATTGCCGGTGCCATGAGCACAGGACACGTAGCACATAACAGCATCGCTGTGAGACAGTCGTCGGCTGCGCCGGTGGCGGCCTTGGCGATGAGATCCGCCGTTGCCGGAGCCACGATGACAAGGTGCGCCCGGGCGGCCAATTCGATGTGGGCACCCAGCGGATATGACTGGGAATCAAAGCTCTGGGTGGCAACTGGTCGGCCGGTGAGCGCTGCAAAGGTGGCGACCCCTACAAACTGACAGGCATTTTGAGTCAGAACAGCGGTCACCCCGGCTCCCTGCTGCACGAGGAGACTGGTCAGCGCAGCTGCTTTGTAGGCAGCGATGCCTCCGGAGACGCCGACGATAATTTCGCGTCCTTCAAGCATTCCGTCACGGGCCGTTACAGAATGGCCGGATCAAAATCGAGCGGCCCACCAGCCTCATTCGAACTGCCTGTAATCCGGAGATTCGATGCCGTGTCGAGGTAGATCTTGTCTTGCTTGATCTCCTCGATAACGATCTGCATTTTATCTTTTGATTCGATGTCGACGAGTGGTCGACCACCCGCATTGAGTGCCACCATTCGTTTTTGAATGAGGGTCGATAGCTTGAATCGCCCGCCCACCTTGTTGACAATTTCTTCTTCGCGCAGGTCGTCGATCATGTGTGTACTCCGGATGGTGCGGGGGATGTTTTCAGAGAATTCGTTGGTGACGTTGAATCAATTGTATGAGGTGGCAAATGAGCGTCTGTCAGGATGCGGATGATGGTTTGAACGGCTTCGTGAACGTTCTCGTTTACAACGCGGTGTTGGTAGCGGTGGGCCTCGAGAAGCTCGCGGTGGGCAACCTCCAGCCGACGGGCCACGGCATCCGGAGACTCCGTGCCGCGGCCCTTGAGCCGCAGTGAAAGCTGGTCCGGATGCGATGGTTCGACAAAGATCGTCAGGGCTCCATCATACCGTCTCAGAATAGAAAGCGTACCCTCAACGTCAATTTCGAGCACAACCCACGCTCCAGCAGCCAATCGCGGGGCCACTTCTTCGACCAGCGTGCCATACCAGTGCTTCCTTCCATAGACCTGGCAGCACTCCAAAAACTCCCCAGCCGCCCGCCTCCGCTCAAATTCTCCGAGCGTGAGAAAGTGGTAGTCAACGCCGTCTTGCTCGCCGTCTCGGGGCGATCGCGTGGTGGCCGATACGCTTGGAACGAGTTGCGGAAGCTGGGCCAGAACGGATCGCAAAATCGTTGTTTTGCCCACGCCAGAAGGGCCAGAGATGACCACAAGCTTGCCCGGTGTTGCCGCTAAGGACTGAGCGTCGAACGATGCCGGTGTGGGTGCCACTGGGTTTGCCATTGAGTTGTTGTACAGCAGCCGAATCTAGTTTGAAAAGCGGCCGCCATTGGTCACTGTGCCTCTACCGCGTTTTCCAAATGTTACTCAATATTTTGCACGAGTTCTCGCAGCCGTTCAATCCGAGTTTTTATTTCGACGACGGTGTGGGCGATGGTGACATCGAGCGATTTTGAGCCGATTGTGTTGGCCTCACGAGCTAATTCCTGCGTGAGAAAATCAAGCGATCGTCCGGGCGATTCCTCAGCAAGCAGACGCTCAAACTGCTGGAGGTGGCTCTCCAGCCGGACGAGTTCCTCGGCGATATCCGAACGGTCAGCAATCAAGGCAATTTCCCGCACGAGGTCGTTTTCCGAAAGCGCCGCCCCTCGCTCTTGCAGCAACTTACCAACTCGTTCGTGCAACCGGATGCGGTATTCATCCACCACCACGGGCACCCGGGCCCGGATCGTAGCCGCAAGCGATGTGATCTCTCCGCAGGTGACGAGCATGTCGCGGGCCATCGCCATTCCCTCAGCCCTGCGCATCGAGTCGAGGCCATCCAGGGCGACGCTGAGTGCCTGGGCCACCAGCGGCCAGGTGCGATCGATTGCTTCCCGCGAGGGAATCGAATCGGCCAGAATGCCAGGCAAGGAAAGCAAGGCGTCGACTGCGCGAGGGGGGGGCAGATCGTGGCGGCTACAGAAATCGGTTAACTGATGCAGGTAGGCATCCAACTGGGATGCATCGAGTTGCCGAGTGGCCAAGGCTGCTGGGCCGGTCACATCCAGCGACATCTGCACCGCGCCGCGACGCACCCTCTGCCGCACAACTGCCTCAATCTGCGATTCGAAGAGGCCAAAGCCATCCCGAGTGCGGATCGATAGCTTGAGAAAGCGGTTGTTCACGCAGCGAACTTCCACACGGCACGTGCCAGAGGCACCGGCCGCAACGGCCTCGCCGCAGCCAGTCATGCTTAACGCCATCGAGAATTTCCTCATCTACTCGCCAGCCCTCGCACCGACATGCCATCGGAGATCAAGACGAAGACGATGGTGGTCAGGCGTGCCAGCCGATCACTGTGCAGGTGCCTCGGCACTCGGTGCCGCTGGCGGTGCAGTTGCTGGAGAAGTTGGCTCAGACGGTACTGGATCGGAAGTGGAGGCCTCTGCTTTAGGCGAGTCCGCTTGAGGTGAATCTGCCTTCGGCGTTTGAGTTGCGGCAGGATCTACGTCGGCGGCTGGTTGTGCGGGAGCACCTGGTACGTTGGAATTCACATCCGGAGAAATCCCCACTGGGGCAGCACCGCCGAGAGACCCGCTCAGAAGCGATTGTTGGCGACCAAGCACGTTGATTGCCAACACGCACAGAAGGATCCAAAACGCGGCCACGCCGACAGTGATTTTTGTAAACACATCGCCTGCCTTTGTGCCAAAAGCGCTCTGCCCGCCCATCCCGCCGAGCGCTCCAGCCAGCCCGCCTCCGCGGCCCCGCTGAATGAGGACAAGCAGAATTAAAAAGAGCGATGTTGTGATGAGCAAGAAACCCAGAAAGAATCGAACGAGCGGAAGCATGGAAAATTCCTGATGGCGGACACTGGAAAGACATGAGTAAAACGCGAAACGGACCGTGGCAGAATCGTATCGAATCCCAGACTGTGCGCCGACAGCAGTCGCTGCGCAGGCTGTTTTTGCAAGCGGATGCCAACGCCGAGACGCGTTGAAGCACGCCGCCCGTGGATACAGTTCTCCACGACTTTTTTCTACGGGGTCTTCGTCGCCGCTTCGTGGAGTGGCACACGTGTTCTACAGCCTGCTGGCTCGAGAATTCGCACGTTTTGTGACAGTCGTTGAAAACAAGAGTCTGGTTTCTGGCGTGGGCGTATCAGCCAAAACAACCGACTATGGCAATAAAATCATCCGCCTTGAGGCTTGCCCCGCCGACGAGCGCTCCGTCGATATCCGGCTGCTCGGCCAGGGCGGCCGCGTTGTCGGGTTTGACGCTGCCGCCGTAAACAATGCGAATTACATCTGCCACGGCCGATGATGCCAGTTCGCCAAGCAGACTGCGGATGAGCGAGTGCACCTCCTGCGCCTGTTGTGGTGTGGCCACCTTGCCCGTGCCGATAGCCCAAACGGGCTCGTATGCCACAATAATTTTCGATAGTTCAGCCGCCGAAAGGGCGGCTAGGGACTCCCGCACTTGTTTTGAAATAATAGCATCAGTGTGGTCGGCCTCTCGCTCTTCGAGCGACTCTCCCACGCACACGATCGGTATCAGTCCAGCGGCCAAGGCTGCTTTTGTCTTGAGGTTGACGGTTGCATCAGTCTCGCCAAAGAGCGTGCGCCGCTCCGAGTGGCCTAGGATCACGTAGCGGCAACCCGTATCCAGCAGCATCGCGGCCGACACTTCGCCCGTGAATGCACCGCTGGCTTTTTCGTGCATATTCTGGCCGCCAACGGCGACGCCCGAAGGGCTTGTTCCAGCCACTTTCTTGAGCGTCGAATCCACCGCCGCCAGATACACCGCCGGCGGGCAAAGCACGATCTCTGCAGTGCCAGCCTCAGCAAGTCGCTCTGCGACAGAAGCTGCTAGCGATTCTGCTTGGTCGCAGTCCAGATTCATCTTCCAGTTACCGGCCACGATGGCTCTCCGAATGGCGGGCATGCTGGACTCCTACGGTGACAGGGGGGTCAATGGAAAAATGAATGGAACCAAAGCGGCGGCCACTATACCAACTGGCAGCACTTGAGCGAATATCCGATTCCACTCGACGCAGTTTCCTTTCGGCTGGCGATCGCGGCTTCTCAAGCTGATCCGCTCGGTACACGATAGGCAGGGCAACTGCAAGCGTAGCGTTAGCCCACCGCGGCGGCAGTCGCGTAGGAGCCAAGCACAACCACGCGCTTGCACCGCCTGTCCAATGCAGCGATCGCCCGACGCACGCGGAGGTCGTCGCGATGCCCCTCCATCTCCACAAAAAAGACGTAGCCGCGTTCCTCGCCTGGAAGCGGAAACGACTCGATCCACGTGAGGTTGAGCTTTTGTTTTTTCGGAATCGCAAGTGCATCGGCCAGTCCCCCTGGCTTGTGCTCGGTCTCGAACATCAGCGACGTTTTGTCGCGACCCGTGCGGCCGGCATCGGCGTGCCCAATGACAGCAAATCGGGTTGTGTTACCAGCCACGTCTTCGATGTTTTCTGCCAGCACATCCAGTCCGTAGTGCACGCCCGATTGCCTGCTGGCAATCGCGGCGGCGTGCGGCGTGCGGCCGGCCGTCTCTGCCGCGGCGCTGGTGCTGGTCACCTCCACTAACCTCGCATCGGGCAGGTGGCGAGCCAGCCAGTTGCGGCATTGCGAGAGGGCTTGGGGGCGGCTGTAGACCTCCCGCACGCTGGCTCGATCACAGGCGGCGAGCAGGTGGTGGTGAATTCGAAGCGGCACTTCGGCGCAGATTTTTACAGGCAGTCGGGAAAAGTTGTCGAGCGTGTCGGCGATCCGGCCGTCGGTTGAGTTTTCCAGTGGCACAACGCCGTAGTGGGAGTGGCCGGCATTCACCTCTTCAAATGCAGCAGAGATACTGGCCACTGGCACAAATTCAACCGAACTGCCAAACCGATGCAATGCTGCCAAATGGCTGTAGGTCCATGCGGGCCCCAGATGCGCCACTCGTAGCCGCTGTTCGATTGCGCGGGAGCCAGAGATCAATTCTCGAAACACTGCCTTCAAGCTCTCGCTTGAGAGTGGGCCAGCATTGTTGGCTGCCACCCGTTCCAACACGGTCTCCTCGCGGGAAGGATCAAACGTCTGCTGACCACTGGACTGCTTAATGTGGCCAATCTTTCCTGCCAGCGTAGCCCGCTGGTTCATCCGCTCAACGAGCTCCCGATCGATCGTATCGATCTGGGTTCGTAAGACGCCAAGACCATCATCCGGTTTAGATCTAATTTTTGGCTGATCAGACTTTGCCATATCGACGACTACATGTCCGTGCCAGAAAACAAAAACGGCCAAAATGGCAGTCGCCTTGCTCGGGATATGTTTCGCCGCTCGAGCACGTCCTGCCAGAGCACCCACTCTAATCGGAACGGGAGCGGCGTAAATACTAGGCTTTTTAAACCGGAAACCATTTGGTGATCGCTAGGTACATCGGCCCATTCGCAGCCAAACCGTGCTGGCACGGGCTTTGCATTTCTCTTCCCAGCCGATCGTCGACGGTTCGGCAGGCGCGTTTCACACCTATCATTCGGCACACAGACACACTGAAAGGGCACACTCCATGGCAACGCAAAAGGGCGAAAAGATTATCGGCATCGACCTGGGCACGACCAACTCGGTCGTGGCGGTCATGGAGGGCAAGGAGCCCAAGGTCATTGCCAATAAAGACGGGAACCGTCTCACGCCAAGCGTCGTGGCTTTTAACGATAAGGGCGAGACGCTGGTTGGCGACCATGCCCGACGCCAAGCCGTCACAAATCCCAAACGCACGATTTACTCGATCAAGCGTTTCATGGGCCGTCGTCACAATGAAGTTGCCAGCGAAGAGAAGATTGTGCCCTACGAGGTCGTCGGCGGAACCGAGGACTACGTCAAAGTGAAAGCTGGTGACCAAACCTGTACTCCGCCAGAGATATCCGCGAAGATTCTGCGAGCGCTCAAGGAATCTGCCGAGAGCTACCTTGGCCACAAAGTCAACAAGGCTGTGATTACAGTTCCGGCCTACTTTAACGACGCCCAGCGTCAAGCCACAAAAGACGCAGGGCAGATCGCAGGACTCGAGGTGATGCGGATCATCAACGAGCCCACAGCGGCGGCCTTGGCCTATGGCCTCGATAAGAAGACGCAGGAAAAGATCGTGGTATTCGATCTGGGTGGCGGCACGTTCGACGTGTCGGTGTTAGAAGTGGCCGACGGCGTGTTCCGCGTGATCAGCACCAACGGCGACACGCACCTCGGTGGCGATGACTTCGACCAGACGCTCATCAACCATGTGGCCGATCAGTTCAAGAAAGAGCAGGGCATCGACCTCCGGAAAGATACGATGGCTCTGCAGAGGCTGCAGGAGGCCTGCGAGAAGGCCAAGAAGGAGCTGAGTTCTGCCCAGAGCACCGATATCAACCTCCCATTTATTACGGCCGATGCGTCAGGCCCCAAGCACTTGCAGATCACGATCACGCGCGCCCAGTTTGAGCAGATGTGCGATCACCTGATAGAGAGATGCCGCGGTCCGGTCGTGCAGGCTCTCAAAGATGCCAAGCTCGATCCAAAAGAGATCGACGAAATCGTCCTTGTGGGTGGTTCGACCCGGATTCCAAAGGTTGCGGATCTCGTCAAGAAACTGTTCCAAAAGGATCCCCACAAGGGGGTTAACCCCGATGAGGTTGTAGCCCTCGGAGCGGCCATTCAGGGCGGCGTGTTGGGCGGTGAGGTAACGGATGTGCTGCTGCTTGACGTCACCCCGCTATCGCTTGGAATCGAAACAGAAGGGGGCTTGTTCACCAAACTCGTGGAACGCAACACCACCGTTCCCACCGAACGCAAGCAAGTCTTTAGCACAGCAGCCGATGGACAAACAGCGGTGACGGTGAGTGTGTTTCAAGGTGAGCGACCGATGGCCAAGGACAATCGGCTCCTCGGCCAGTTCAATCTGGATGGCATCCCATCGGCCCCGCGTGGTACCCCCCAGATCGAGGTGAAGTTTGACATTGACGCCAACGGCATCTTGGCGGTGAGTGCCAAAGACCTCGGCTCCAACAAGGAGCAGACGGTGAAGATCGAGCAGTCCAGCGGCTTAAATGAGTCGGAAATTGAGCGGATGCGAAAAGATGCCGAAGTGCATGCCGAGGAAGATAAGCAGAAGCAGCGGTTGGCTGAATCTCGCAACCGTGCGGAGGCGCTCTGCTTCCAAACAGAGAAGCTGATCAAGGAAAACGATGGCAAACTGTCGGCTTCCGACAAGGCTCCTCTGGAGGCGGCGATTGCCAAGGCCCGCGAATCAGCGAAGGGGGATGATGCAGATGCAATTCTGTCGGCCCACGATTCGCTCGAGCAGGCCAGCCACGCGCTTTCTAAAATCTTGTACGAGGCCACCACAGCCCGAGGCAACCAAACCCCCGAGTCTGCCACGGCCGGCAGTGCTGCCGCGGCACAAGGCCCCGACGACACAATCGACGCTGAGTTTGAAGTCAAGAAAGATAGCTAACCTCAAAAAGGCAGAGCCACTGTAGCGATTCGTGTAGCGATTCGGTCTGTTTCCAGGAGGACTGTGCACTCAAGTTTCGAATGAGGCTGCGCACAAGGTTGCGCGCAAGGATGTATCGATGCCGTTTCGATTTGAAGCATTCACAATTAAGGCACAAGAAGCGGTCCAGCGGGCCGTCGAGCTAGCGGCATCCCGCGGCAATCCGCAGGCCACGCCGGTGCACCTCTTACAATCGCTTGTGTCGGAGCGAGAGGGGATTGTGCGTCCGCTGTTGGAGAAGATCGGCGTTGACCGCGGCCACTTGGAGCGGATCATCGAGGCCGAGCTTTCGCACCTGCCGAAAGTATCGGGGGGGGCGCAGCCGCAACCTGATTCGGACCTCATCAAGGTGTTTGAGGCTGCATCGGCTGAAGCCGACTCAATGAAGGACGAGTTTGTTTCGACCGATCACCTCATGCTTGGGCTTGTGAAAACGCCGTCGAAGGCAAAGAGCGTTTTACAACTGGCCGCCGTGGATGAAAAGCAACTCATGGCGGGCCTGCAGGCGGTGCGAGGCAGTTCGCGGGTGACGGACCAAAGCCCGGAAGAAAAATTTCAGGCACTCGAAAAATATGGCATCGATCTGGTAAAGCGGGCCAGCCAAGGCAAGCTGGATCCGGTCATCGGCCGCGACTCCGAGATTCGCCGCGTGATCCAAGTGCTGTCGCGACGCACGAAGAACAACCCCGTGTTGATCGGTGAGCCTGGCGTGGGCAAGACGGCAATCGCCGAAGGCCTTGCACTGCGAATCGTGCAGGCCGACGTGCCCGAAACGCTTCGCAACAAGCGTGTGATTTCCCTCGACTTAGGCGCGTTGATTGCGGGTACAAAATACCGGGGTGAGTTTGAAGACAGACTCAAGGCGATTCTGCGCGAAGTGGAGGCGGCTGCTGGCGGAGTGATCCTCTTTATCGACGAACTCCACACCGTGATTGGCGCTGGTGCGGCGGAGGGAGGCTCTGATGCAGCCAATCTCTTGAAGCCAGCTTTAGCACGCGGCGAGTTGCGATGTATCGGCGCCACCACGCTGGATGAATTTCGCAAGCACATCGAGAAAGACGCGGCCCTCGAGCGAAGGTTTCAGCCAGTGTTTGTGGGTGAGCCGAGCGTGGAAGACACCATCGCAATTCTGCGTGGCTTAAAGTCTCGATACGAGGCGCATCACAAGGGCGTGAAGATCAAGGATTCAGCCTTGGTGGCAGCGGCCGAACTCTCGCACCGCTATATCGCCGATCGCTTTTTGCCGGATAAGGCGATCGATTTGATGGATGAGGCCACGAGCCGCATCTCAATGGAGTTACAGAGTGTTCCCAGCGAGATCGACGAGGTTCAGCGACGGCTCATCCAGTTAGAACTAGCCGCCCGTCAACTGGCTGAGGAAACCGAAGAGCACGCCAAGGAGCGACTGGTTGTGATCGAGGAGGAGTCGGCGGGACTGAGAAAGAAATTGGCGAGCCTTCGCGAGCAGTGGGAGGCTGAAAAGTCGGGCGTGGGGAGTCGCCAGGAGTTGCGCAAGCAGCTCAATGAATCGCAACTGGCGTTTGAACAGGCCAATGTCGCCATTAAGGAGCGGCAGGCATCGGGGCAGCCTGTGGGCGAAGACCTCTACCAGCGGCTCTATGAGCTTGACCAGAAGTGCCGGACGCTTATGGCACGATCAGAGCAGGAGGAGCAGGAGCCGGAAAAGGGAGGCACAAAAGAAACGCCCTCGGCAAAGCGGCTGTTAAGGCGTGAGGTCGGGCCCGAAGAGATCGCAGAAGTCGTGAGCGCGTGGACCGGCATTCCACTCACGCGGCTGATCGAAACGGAGCGGGCCAAACTGCTCGTGCTCGAGGAGCGGCTGCATCAGAGGGTGATCGGGCAAGATGAGGCTGTTGAGGCCGTCAGCAATGCCGTGCGTCGCAGCCGCTCAGGCCTCCAGGATCCAAACCGACCCATTGGGTCGTTTATTTTTCTGGGACCCACCGGTGTTGGCAAAACCGAACTCTGCAAGGCGTTGGCCGAGGTGCTCTTCGACGATCAGAATGCGATGATTCGCGTCGATATGAGCGAGTTTATGGAGAAGCACACAGTGGCTCGGCTGATCGGCGCACCGCCAGGCTACGTGGGCTACGAAGAGGGTGGCCGGCTCACCGAGGCCGTCCGCCGGCGGCCGTATTCGGTCGTGTTGTTGGATGAAATTGAAAAGGCGCACCGTGATGTGTTTAATGTGCTGTTGCAGGTGCTCGATGATGGTCGTCTGTCTGACAGTTTGGGCCACACAGTTGATTTCACCAACACGATCGTCGTCATGACGAGCAACATTGGGAGTCATATCATTCAGGAGATCACGAAGGAACGTGGCTCGCAGGATGAAATACGGCAGGCGGTCAAGGAATCGCTTCAGGCACACTTTCTGCCGGAGTTTTTAAACCGTATCGACGAGACGATCGTATTTCATCCGCTCGACGAACGGCATATCGCCAGGATCGTGGCCATCCAAGTGAAGAAACTCGAGGAGCAGGCTGCTCGCGCAGGGATTGCGCTCGAATGCAGTCAGAAGGCGATCGCCGAAATAGCGAGGCTCGGCTACGATCCCCTCTATGGTGCTAGGCCGCTCAAGCGGGTGATTCAGCAGCAACTCCAGAACCCGCTGGCTCGAGATTTACTCGCGGGCCGGTTTCCCGAGGGGAGCCGCGTGAAGATTGAGTTTGTACAGGATGGTTTTGTCTTTGAGCCAGTTGCGCCAGGTCTCTCTGTTGATGCCTAGCCTCGCTTGCGTTCTTCTAAACCCATGGCGGCAATGAGCACTTCGGCGCCAGCGGTCATCTTACGCAACTTGTCGGCCATCACGAGGCGTTCCGACTGAGTGGTTTTCTTGAGCTTCAGTTGAAACTTTGCCACTTTTTGTCGACGGTGCCGACGCCGCTTGATTTCCTTCATTCGGTTGCTGATGCCGCCCATGGATCAATGATTCCTATCTGGTTTGTCGCGTGGTTCTTCTGGGACTCTCAACTGTCGTCGGGGAAGCCACACTGTAAGAAATGGGTCCGCGTAGGTCAAAGCCTGTGTGCGTGGAGCGGCGTTGGAGGGGGCTGCGTGACCAGATAGACTTGCTGAGGCAATGCCAAAGGCATTTCAAAAGGTGGTCAGAACGTTGGATGGGTGGCAGAGCGGTTGAATGCACCGGTCTTGAAAACCGGCAGGCGTGAAAGCGCCTCGTGGGTTCAAATCCCACCCCATCCGCTTCCGTGCGTGATAGGTTTCGGCGATGGATTCGTCCACGGTTGTCCATAGCCGTGGGATGCAGGATCGGCGAAATCGAGCGGGTCACAACGATTGATTACGCAGCGAAAAAAACGTATCAGGATTCGGCCAGATGCCTTTGAGTACCCACCAATTGTTCTTTTTGCTTGCGGCTGAGTCGCTTGATTGCCGCCTCCCGCTTCAGTGCCGTCGACTTGCTGGGCTGGGGTTCTGCGTAGGCCAATTGTACAGGCAGCCTGCTGCGGGTGTAACGCGACGCTCTGCCCGCAGCATGGGCTTTTAATCGCTTGGGCAGGTTGTTGGTGATGCCCGTGTAGAGCGAACCGTCGCGGCACCAGAGCGCATAGACGAGCCAGTGGGGAGTGGGTTGACGAGCCCCTGGCAAGGCATCGACTCGAACGGCTTGTTGTGCCATGCTCGCAACCCTATAGGGTCTGTCTGTGATCGTCTTTGAATGAGTATAACCGGATCTCGGTCCAGTCACTGAGTGAAGAGATGCACCCCATGCAATTCAAAGCCGTCGCCCCGAACGTGTTTGTGTGGCTCGACACCTGCAACGTCTACGTGATTAAGGATGGGGCGTCGGCCATCCTGATTGATATTGGTGACGGCCTTGTATTGGATGCTTTGTTGCAGATTGGTGTTACCACAGTCGAGTGGGTGCTCTACACGCACCACCATCGCGAGCAGTGCCAGGGGCATCCAAAACTTGCTGGTCACGCGGTGGCCAGCCGTGGCGTGAAGATTGCCGTGCCGGCAAACGGCTCGGAATCAAGGCGATCGATGCCGTACTCGTTACGCACATGCACGGCGACCATTTTCTGGATGCCGAACACGTGCGAAAAACGCGCGGCGCACAAATCTGGACTCACCAGCGGGTGGTCGACCTCATCGAGCGGCCGCTCGATTATGATTACGACGCGATGTTCCCCGCCTACCGCGAGCGGCCCACTGGCGACATTCAGAGTTTGAAGGTCGACCGAGTTATCGGCGATGGGGAGGTGATCCACTGGCGTGGCCACGAGGCCGTGGTGGCCGCAACGCCTGTACCGTCGAGGATGGCTACGGCTACGCCTGGAAATTCCTGCACGGCATCGCCCCAGACCTCATTCTGGGCGGCCACTCGTGGGCAATCGCACGATCCAAAGCCTCTGATGGACCGTTGCGTTGAGG
>Ga0194055_10002341_pt1 | contig 15111 bp, 11 predicted proteins | sample SepL449m_MetaG_FD_155482 | JGI IMG/M metagenome (GOLD analysis project Ga0194055, IMG submission 155482) | Anoxic zone freshwater microbial communities from boreal shield lake in IISD Experimental Lakes Area, Ontario, Canada - Sep2016-L442-9m | ecosystem: Environmental > Aquatic > Freshwater >... | reverse complement strand
CTTCAGATCTGGCTCCGTCGGAAGCTTTAGACCTTTTGGAAACACTTCCAGCTTCTGGCTGAAATAGCGGCGAGTCGCGTGTCGGACCCAGGATTGTGCCGGAACCCGCTGCAGCTTTCCTTTCGTGTCGGTCCACGTCACAAAAACATCGACCGGCTGTCCCGTCGCAGGTTTGTATTCAGGAACGAATTTCGCAGGACTGCCAACTTCTGCTCCCAGTGCAATCAGACCGGCATGAACCAGCTGAGCTTTCGCATCGACTGACAGGACGGATTCATGCTCTTTTGTCTGCTTCAGGCAGGCAAGCATTTCAAGCATCCCCTCGCGCAGGACGACTTCAGACTTGATGAGAAGTCGCTTCCCTTTGAAGTCGACCAGCACAGTACCGCTTTTGTTCAGCGGAGTTGGTTCATTCCCGACATCGACGGCGGGTTTGTCTTCGGCTATTGCGACGGTATGAAACCAGGCGGCCTGCCCCATCAGAGCGAACAGCATTACCAACGAATGTGGGCGGTAAGTCATTTTCGTTTTCCCAACCTGGACATGGCAACTGGGCCGGATCACATCGCGCATTGACAGCAATCCGTTGGTTCCTGAGGAGATGCGACGGCACTATCAGGTTAGCAAGCGGACGGACGTCGTCAATACGCCGGCTGGCAATACGAATATTCCATTGACATCCCAATGATCACTGTTATAGTTCTGTGTACACTTTCGGGGGTGACTCATGTTTGTGCATATTGAACGTGGATCTTCGATACCGATTTCCCGGCAGATTGCCGAGCAGCTACGTTCGCAGTGCCTTTCGGGCACCCTCGTGGCTGGCGAAAAGCTTCCTTCCGTGCGCGAGTTGGCACAGCAGTTGGCGGTCAACGTCAACACGGTGTTCCGTATCTACGAACGACTGGCAGCCGAAGGGTTGATCGAGTTGCGGCATGGTGACGGAACATATGTCTCTCCCCGGCGGACAGAATCCCGTTCCGAACTGTCGGCTCAACGTGACAAGTTTAGCCTCGAATTCGACGCATTAATCCAGCGTGGCGTGATGCTCGGATTCACGGATGCCGAACTTCGGGCGCTGCTGACATCCGCTTTAGCGACCGCTCGTAAATCCCAGCAATGATCTGACTGTTAACCCTGTAGATCCTGATCGTTTCGTGCCATCGAGGAAAAATTTGATCATGAGTGACATCGCTGTGTCTGTTCAAAATCTTCGGAAGGCTTTCGGCTCACAGGTTGTTCTTGATGACGTTTCGTTTGAAGTTCCGTGTGGGCAGACGTTTGCATTGCTGGGCCGTAATGGCGTAGGCAAGACCACGATGATCCGGGCGTTGCTCGGACTGCTCCCCTGTGACTCGGGAGTGCTTCGGGTCGCGGGATGCGACCCGGCAACCGATCCAATTGAACTGAGGCGGCGAGTCGGCTATCTCGCGGAAGATCAGTCGATGTATGACTGGATGACCGCAACCGAACTGTGTCGGTTCCTCGAACCGTTCTATCCCAAGTGGAATTCACGACTCGCCGATCAGTATCTCGATCGGTTTGAAATCCCTCGGCAGACCCGAATCGAACGACTGTCAAAGGGGCAGACCGTCAAACTTGGCCTGGCAGTGGCCCTCGCACACGCTCCAGAAGTGGCCATCCTGGACGATCCCGCGTTGGGGCTCGACCCGGTGTCGCGTAAGGAATTCAATCGCGACCTGGTGGAGCACCTGCAGGCCGAAGGGCGAACGGTGATTTATAGTTCACACCTGCTGGATGAAGTCGAGGCCGTTGCAGATGTCGTGGCGATTCTGGATCGCGGGCGCATTATTCGGCAAGGTCCTACGGAATCATTGCGAGCGGAAATACAGCGGATGGTCCTGCCCCATGAGATCGTTCGACGAACCTCCGCACCAGCAGGACTGCTAGATGCACGTCGGCACGGAGAGAATTGGGAAGTGATCGTCGACGGTGCACCCAGGTTTTTGGAAGAGCTCGCAGCCTCTGGCCACGCGGCAAAGGCTACAGACATGACTCTGGATGACATCTTCGAAGCCTGCGTGATTGGTCGCCCTCAGGCATGGGCATCTGCGTGAAACTCGAATTCGAAATCACCTTGGCTGTTTCGCTGGGCATTCCTTGAATCGACGAGACCAGTTATGTCACCTGAATTCCGCAGTCTGTTAAGCAAAGAATGGTCCGAGCGGCGTCGGATGTTTCAACTGGGGACTACGATGTTTCTCGTGTTTCTTGGTTACAACATCGCCTATCAAGTGGAGTATCAGACGCGGGCTCTTGTTGCGGCATTCCACTCAACAGCTCTGATTTTCGGCTGCATTTCGGCGATACTATTGGCAATGTCGACCGTCTCTGGCGAATACTCGCAGCGGACAATCAAGTTCTCACAGTCACTACCCGTCCGTTTGTCGACGGTAGCGTGGGCGCGACTGCTTGGAGCCTGGGGCAGCCTGTTGATTCCGATTCTCGTTGGCGCAATCGTGATTACATTGTTGCTCGTGTTCGGTGCTGTCGAACAGGCGGGCCTTCGATCAGCAGTGACGCGACTTCCGGATCGCCCGAGCCTTTCTCGGTTGGAAGCGATCGGATTTCTTTGGACGGTCACCGCAGTGGCGATGGCCTTGGTCCTCCATTTTGTGACGCTCCTTTCTGTGCTGGGAACCCGTTGCCGATCGGAAGGTTCAGTTGGGTTGCTCGGTGCCATTGGCTTTCTCGGAGTCTTGTCGCTGACTCCAATCAGACCGTCACTCGAACGGCTCGGGCTATTTCTGATTGCGGATTGGATCGGTGCCCTGCTGCCACAGTCGATGGCGATTAACTGGGGTTACCAGGAAATTGACGGTTCCAGCTATACAGATCTGGAACTGGCACCTTTGATCCTGGGGCCCGTCCTGATCAATCTCTTCATCACGTTACTTCTGGCCGCCTGGTTTACGAGGTTGTATGGCCGCCGGTCCGAGTCGGCAGTTCGAGCGATCAATCGTGGCTCGCGATGGATTCCTCGCATCAAATCGCCGGGACTGATTTCACGATTGGCACTTCGATTTCCTAATCGCCTGGCGGCACTCATCTGGCTCGACGCTCGTCAGTCCGTGCCGCTTAGCCTGGCTGGATTACTGATGGCAATTCTAATAACTCTGGTTGGAATGGGAGAATTCGCGGGGCAGGGGCATACCTCATTTCTGACGCGCCTGGCGGGAGAACTCTCTTCCACCACCTGGTTTGTCGGGGGACTCTGGGGAGTGATTGTGGCTGTCGCAATCTTTTCACCCGAGTTAAAGCCCGGACTGGAACACTTCTGGCGGTCTCGCCCGATCACACCAGGATCGTGGTTCTGGACAAAGTTTGTCGTCGGACTGCTGGCGGTGATCATCACTCTCGACATGATTCCTGCACTGATCGCAATGAGCCTGCCGTCCAGCACCAAACGTATCGGAATGGCCTACTTTGCCTGCATTCCGCTGATTCACGTCGTGATGTATGCAACCGCAGTGGCTGCAATCAGTCGCATCCGGCGTCCGGTTCCCGCAGCAATCGCGGCCCTGATCTTCTTTTACGTGTTAGATTCCATCCTGATGTCGATTCCGACGACGGAGAAATTGTCGATGCTCGATGTTTACAACCGTCTGGATGCACTTGAGCAACGAGGCACCCCGATCGATTTGATGAGCCAAGGTTACCCAATCGTGTACGGGTTCGTATTGCTGGTCACCGTCACTGCGACACTACTGGCGTGTCGGACACTGAGCCCATCACGCAAATTCAGTCATCGAGTACCAACAATCGTGGCGTTGGTTCTCTGCGGCTTGCTGAGTCCCGCAACTGTCATGGGTGCCGAACCGTCCTTGACATCCGTCATAGATGGCATCCACCAGCGAGAAGCCTTGATTCACGACATGAAATTGCGAGTATCGACCGATGAGCAACGTACGGATGCTTACCTCAACTACTATCGTGCGACGATGAGCCATCAAGGGGTGCGGGGGACTCCCACCGAACCCGCTCGCAACGAACGTAAGCAATTTGAACTCTTTGAACGGCTTCCCTGTCGGGCATGGTCTGAGCTCGATGCCACTGGAACGGCGATCACCACGGTTGCATTTGATGGGGCAATACAGCGTCATTTTACGGCAGGGCATCCCCGCGCCTCGTACCGGTCATCGTCGACGCCATCGGCCGTTGTCCCTCCCTTCCAGCGTCCGGAATCACTTATGGCGATTGGTGGAACGGATCTCATTACCCTCCTCGAACAGGCCACAACCGTTTCAATCGTGACTCGCCGCGAATCTGGTGAGGAACTCATAGATCTTTCATTCACGAACCCGGCCCTCAACGCATTTCCCAATACTTCTTCTGGCTTCGCAACGACACGGTATCGAGTCACCATCAATGCCACTCGACATTACTGGCCTGTCGACATCATCTATGAATTCCGTACAGGCGACGGATTACCTCAATCGCGAAGCGAAATTACCGCCAATGGCTGGATCGATGCCGGCCCGCTTGTCTATCCAAAGCGGATTACACATCGCGCGTTTCAACAGAGACACACGAGTCCGACCCCGAAGTCGCAAGAATTGGACTTATTCCTCACCATCGAATCCGAAGTGACAGAAGCAAATGCAAATACGGGAATTCCCGACGAAACATTCGCCCCAAAGTTTCCAACCGGATCGATCTTATTCGACGAGAACCAGCAAAAGCATATTGAGGTCGATAGCGACGGAGAAGAGCGCGCATACGTCCCGACACCCAAGGGAATTCGTGGTGCTGTCGCGACATATCAACTACTGATTCTGGCCGCAGGAGTTGTCTATCTTTTCCGACGGAAAACGGTTGATTGAGCGTGACAAGCCCACGGTGCATCCATTACTTTGGCTTTGCACCCTGGTGAACAAACTCATCACGACTCAACATACCGTCGTTGTTGGAATCGAATTTGACGAAGCGGGCGGGGGCCTTGTCGGGGTCGGGTTGGCTCGCCAGGAACTCGTCACGAGTCAGTTGACCGTCCTTGTTTTTGTCCTTCTTATCGAAAAGAGCCTGCCGATCCGTTGCTGGATTTGACGTGGCGGGCCGGGATTCAGCGGTCAGTTGCGGCGTTGCTTCAGGATGTTGTGCGAGAATCCTTTGCAGTTGGGCGACAACTTCCGGTTGCGACTTGGCCAGATTCCTGGTTTCGAGGGGATCGGTTTCGTAGTCATACAGCTCATGCTCGGCGGTACCGATAGGTGCACCTGGCTTCTTCCATTCGACCAGTCGATATCGTGCGGTCCGGATGGCTCGACCGAGCAGCCCGTTACGCGGATAGACATGGATGATCGATTCCTTCGTGCCGGTCGCTTCTTTTGACGCATTGAGATCTCGCAGAATCCTGGCGACGCTGATGCCATCAAGGTTGCGATCGTTAACGCCTTTGGGCATTGGAAGCCCTGCGAGATCGCACAGCGTGGGGTAGATATCGACGGACTCGACCAAGGCTGTCGTCGAGGCCTCGGCAGGCGCAGCGCCCGGTGCAACGACGACGAGCGGGATGCGGGCCGCCTGCTCATAGTTGGTGTGCTTGCACCACATTCCGTGGTCACCCAGATGCCAGCCATGATCGCCCCATAGAACAATGATTGTGTTCTTTGTCAGGCCCGTTTCGTCGAGCGTAGCAATCACTCTACCAAGCTGGGCATCCATGTAACTGACGGCAGCATGGTAGCCATGGATCAGAATTCGCTGAGTTTCATCCGGGATGGCTCCCTTGGCAGGCATGTCTTTGTAATTGCGCAGCTCGCCGCCGAATTGAGGTGCATAGCTGGGAGCTCCCTCGGGCGGTTCGGTCCGTTTGGCAAGTTGAAACCCGGCTGGATCGTACAAGTCCCAATACTTTTTCGGAGCACAGAATGGAAGGTGCGGCTTGAGGAATCCGACAGCGAGAAAGAATGGTTCATCGGGTCTCTGCTTGGCGGCCAGCAATCGTTTCACCGCTTCATCGGCCACCCGGCCATCTCCGTAGGCCGAATCATCGACGTCAGCAGACTCGAACGCGGCCCCCTTGGGTAGGTCCCCCGGGTTTTTATTGGCAAAGAACGCTCCTTCACGGGTTTCTTGTGCCGTGTTTTCCCTCAATGCATATCCAATGCTCTTGGCCTGGAAATGAGGGACACTCCACGATGCGGCGTCTTCGTTGTTGCCATGCCCAACATGAAAGATCTTGCCCATCGCCTCCGTTCGATACCCATGCTGCTTGAAGTACTGTGGCAACGTCACCGCATTGGGGACGGACTTGCGAAAGTTGGTCCCCAAGTCATAAATGCCGAGCGACTGCGGCCGCAAACCGACGAGCAACGCGTTGCGAGACGGCGAACAAACCGCCTGATTGCAATAGGCTCGATCAAACCGAACACCACGCGCCGCCAGGCGATCAATGTGAGGCGACTTCACCATCCGATCGCCGTAACAACCCAAAACGGGCTTCAAGTCATCAACACAGATGAGCAAAACGTTCGGCCTGTCGGCAGCGTTCAAACAGTCATTGCCTTGAACGAAGATCAGGAATGCCGAAACAATCACGGCCGTAAGTTTGAAGTTATCGGGCAAACGGCGTCGCATGCGATTTGGCTCCCAGAGGTTGAATCGTTGAAGGGACAGGAAATCGCTGACACATTTAAATCGCCGAAGAAGGGCGGGCTATTTCTGCGTCAGTTCCTTGTAGACATGCTCGATGTTCTCGGCTCGTTCCTTCACGTCCACGCCCGCCCATTCCTTGTACCACGGTAGATCGACGGACTTCTTGATCTCGTCCAGTGATTTGCCAGCGTTGATCCCCTCCTGAATGGCCTGGCGCAGTTCCACGAAATAGCGTCGCTGCTGATCGATCAGCAGGTTGTCGCTCCGCTCGCCATGGCCGGGGCAAATCGTTTTGATCGGCAACTTGGACATTTCGGTCAACACAGCGATCCAACTGGCCGTATTGCTTTCCCCCGTGTAGTTGAATGGACCGTTTACACAACTGTCGCCCGTGAACAGAATCCCATGCTTTGGCAGCCAGGCCACCGCGTCGCCCGGAGTGTGGCCATGCCCGAAATGGATCAACTCGACTCGCTGAGTCGCGTCTTCGATGATCATTCGCTTCGGGAAGTAAATCGAAGGGATGCCATACTTCAGCTTTCCATACTCGTCAGGTTTTTCCTGCTTCTGCTTTTCATAGGAGGGAACCCCTTTCTGAACGAATTGCTCGCGAGCCTGTTCTGAGGCAATCGCACTGGCTCCCTGAGCGATAAAAATCGGGTTTCCGTCAGCGTGGTCTCCATGCCAGTGCGTGTCGAATACGAACTTGATCGGCTTGTCAGTGGTCTTGCGAATCTCTTTCACCAGTTCTTCCGCCTGATTCGGAAAACTCGCTTCAATCACGAGGACGAAATCTTCGAACACGATCCAGCCCTGATTGCATCCTATGAATTTCGGCTGCCATTCCATCTTACGGAAGTAGACACCCGGCGCAAGCTGAGTGACATTTGTTTCCGTCGGCTTGAAGACCCCCAGAGCATGTCCACAGACGGCTGCCATGATCGTCAGAGTGATTGCGGAGACGATCAATCGCCGCATTCGCACAGATCGCCTTGCGACTTGACTGGTCGTCGTTGTGGCTGACGAAAGAGTTTCGGTCGATTGGTCCATAAATGTCGTTCCCATTGAATCCAGGCAATGAATCGGATGTTGACGACGAGTGGTTTGACGTCGGTCGAATCAACTCGTCTGAATTGAGCGCAGACGATACCGTGAATGTTGTCGGTCTTTCAATCGCGAAGGAGAGTCTATCTCGATGTACGACATCTCGGGTACCCGACGCCGAAAGCGTCACTGAACTTAGCATCCAATCACAATGCGTCACGCCGCTCGTCAATTCCATTTTGGAGGGCAGAACGATGAGGAAATTTGAATCATGATTCTTCATCGTTCTGCCCAATTGCTTGGCCTGAATTGACGAGGAGAACTTCGGTAGGCCATTTCTTCAGGTTCGCGAGACCCGCGCCAAACAAAGGCAGAATTCATTCCTGCATCCAGAAGGGACGCCACTTTGGGCCAGCCATAAAAAAACAAAATCGCTGCCAGCGAGACGATCGCCAGCAGCGATGAAGTAAGACCGTGATCTTCCGAAGATTCTCAGAATCCGCTTATTTGGCGACGACTGATCGAACGGCATCAACCTTTTTCGGTCGGTCAGCAGCCTTCTTCTGAGCTTGTTCTGCCAGAGTGCGACCGGCCTGGATCTGCTGAGCTGTGAACAGAGGACGTGGATCACCTGGGACTTTTTCGTCCTTCAATTGAGCGATCTTGTCCCAGCTCAATCCATTCGCCACGTGCCAGGCGGCTGCTTGTTGAGCCTCGCGGTTTGTTCGCGGTGAATAGTCTTCGAGCAACTGCAACAAGACAGGGTCGGTGGTCAATGAATCTGCTTTGACCAGTTCATACTTCAAAGCAGCATTTGGTTCGCGACGTCCATAGTTCAGACAGACCGAATGAAACGCGAGCTGAACCGTCTTTTCTGGTGGGATTGAAAAGAAATTCAAGCCGTTTCCCTGGTTCTGCCCGTTTGGAAAACCATTTTGAATCCCATTTTGATTAGGGAATCCCGTAGCATTGCCGTTCATCGGCCCTGCGTTACCGCCAACGGACTGATTTTGCTGCTGCCCCTGCTGCTGGTTCTGCTGCCCATTGCCGAAAAAGTTCCCAACTCCGCCTGGTTGCTGATTTAAAATTTGCGGGTGAACCTGAACTCCGACTAATCCGGCGGGTACAGAGACGGAAAGTGGTTTGTCGGTCTTATTCGTAATGAAGATTCGGCCTTCATGAGCGTTCATGGCGACCAGCCGAACGTCAAACTGCCCCTGTTCCTTTCCTTCGAACAGATCAACAACGGGTGCCTCTGGGTTCAGCGTCAGTTTTGTGATCGCACCTCGACTGGCTCCCAGAGCCGTGATACCGAGGAAGCAACAGACAGCGACTTGAAAGAGTCTTTTTCGGGACATTGTTCGAGCTCCTGACAGAGATGTGAAATGCTCGTCGTCCAAGCGGGACAGCCCGCTCTGTATCGCTCGCCGAGTCATCTGGAAAGATGGCAAGAATTCGACGAACAGCACAATTGATCCTACTACTCACTTCGGCCAGACGCAATTCCGCCTTATTGCCGAAAACCGAAGATGAACAAACTGTCAGTTGAAAAATCCGTGCGGCTAAGTTTAAGCGGATTTCAGAGAGATACAGCGGATGTCAGAACTGGTCCGAACATACATTCGGTCACCAACAATCGCCGGATGCGAAAACAGGCCCGAATCATCCTCGACCACACTCCCCGTCGAAATCGCCTGAAACTTGTCGGCGGTGGCGTCGATCAGCAGGACATCACCATGAATCCCCATGGCCATCAGTCGATCACTCGACGCAATCAAGCTGGTGTATTGATGAAACATCTTGTTTTCACCGGACCAGATTGTCTTCAATCCCTTATTCAGATCCAGGCAATACAGGGCATCCCAGACGCCAAACAGTCGATCCCCGACCACGACGGGCGAGTGCGTATCGGGAGCCAGGTCATCGTTTTCGGCCAGCGGCTTGTTAATCAGCCGCCCATCAGCGTCGAATGCAAACAATCGCGTTCCATTATTTTCTGAGGTGAGAACCAGTTTGTCTCGCCACAGCATCGGTGTTGGAACGTTGAAGTCGCGCGGTCGGGCGGGCACATACCGCCAGAGCTTTTCACCGGTTTTGGGGTCCAGGCCGACGAGCGACGTTGCGTCGTAGCCTATCACCTGCCGTCGTCCCCCGGCCGTCGTAACAATGAACGAGGCAAATGCTGCGGCGTCCCCCGCAGTCTTCCAGATCACTTTGCCAGTCTCCGGCTCCAATCCTGCAAACCCAGCTTCGGGACCTCCTGGATTTACAATCAGCCGGTCATCAACGACCAACGGCGACGAGGCATGCCCCCAGACCATTTTGCTGGTGACCTGAAAATCCTGACGCAAGTCCCGCTTCCAGACGAGATCGCCCGTGGCAAGTTTCAGGCAGTGCAGGTGCCCGAACGCTCCCATCAGATAAACGAATTCGCCATGAATCTGCGGTGTAGCCCGGGGCGAGTTTCCATAGTCGAGGTCCCCTTTGACGGGGTATGAGAGCTTCCAGACTTCGGTTCCGTCGTCAGCAGCGAAGCAACGGAAAACATCAGCGGAATCATTCAACTCACGGCCGGATACGATGACATACTTCGACGTCGCGGCAACACCTCCAACTCCCGTACTTCGCAGCCGCTTTTTCCAAAGCGGCGCAAGTTCCGTCGGAAATTTTTCGGGTAGCCAGGCGACATGAGCATCGCGGTTGGGGCCGCGCCAGCCAGTCCACTCAACGATTGCGGGTGAGTCTACTTTTTTTTTGAATCGACAGCAGCGATTTCAACGAAGCCTAATTGTGTTTCGAGCGCCTCGCAGAGCTTGGGAGATTCAATCAGTTCCAGCAGAATCTCGCGGATGACCGCCCGTTCCTTTTCCCCCACGCGTGACGTCGCAAACGCAGTGACAAATGGCACGGGAGCCGTCTTTCCGACAACTCGCAGATCACCCTTTTGAATGGTTCCACAACCTTCCAGCAACGGCGCAGCATAACTGCTGATCACGGTTGCTGCTCGCACGTCCGCTCCCAGTTCCAGAATCTTGGTCGCCCCGTCACTACAGGCCGAGCACGTTTCGACCTTTGCTGGAATGGCAACGCCGTTCTCTTTCAGCAATGCAATCGCTGCCTTGTGCTTTTCGTCGCAATCTTCGGGACCAAAATAGATCTGGTAACCCTTCAGATCTGCGACCTTTTTCGCCGGGTCGTTCGCCGGAACCACTATCATTCCATATTGAGTTGTGATCCCATCTTTCCCCGACAATGCGGCGAGCGGTGTGACAGTCGCCTGGATGACCTTGGCATCAAATTCCACGACAGACCGCTTCCCGATGATCAGATCGACTCCATCGGGAAGTTTTCCGGTCTTCGTTGCCCCGACAAGTGTCTCAGAGTAGACAACTTTGACGGGACGCTTCAATCGCTGTGAAAGGTGCTTGCCAAGCTCGTTATATTCGCGTTGGGCGTAGCCCTTCACGCACGGACACGACAACTCTTTTGAGAGTGGGTCCATCACCAGCATCGTCAATTCACTTGCGATACCACTCTTTTCGGCGGCGGATAACACCTGAGCCAGGGCGATGGGTGATGTTGCCAGCGCAGTCAATGCGGTACGTCGATTCATGGCTGTCATGAATTGCTCCAATGGCAATAGTTCAAAAGCTTACAGCGTCGTCGCACGCCCTCGGTGACGATGCGACGAGCTCAGTTTAACCAACCTGCACACGAAAAAACGGTAATCAGCAACACGGTGATCAGCGTGTTGTGAGCTTTTTCGTTGTGCTTCCCTCTAAAGCAGGTTTGACCGACTTGATAGCGGCCGCTGGTTTTGCGGCTGCTGGTTTATCGGATGCGGGCTTAACATCGGTCGGTTTTGCTTCGTCTCCCTTTTCGTCCGCTTTCTCGTCGGCCTTTTTATCGAGCACGACAATGCGCGATCCTTGCAGGTCGAAGAAGTAGGCCTTGTCCCCTACAGGAGAAACCGCGATGGCGACATTCTTGCAGCCGCCACTGACCTTCGCTTGCCCCACAATCCCCAAGAAACTTCCTTCCTTGCTGAATCGCTTGATGTAACCTTCGGACTCTGCCGTGAAGACTTCACCTGCTGATCCAAAGCAGAGATTCATCGGGTTACAGCAACCACCGAAACCAGCGCCGGTCGATCCGTTGCGATCCCCTTCGCCCCATTGAGCCAGCTTCTTTCCTTCGCGATCGTACTGAAGGACTCGCTTGCGGCTGTTTTCGGCGACAAAAACTCCCTCTTCGCAGCAACGAATGTCCATCTGGCCACAACATCCTGACAGTCCCGAGACAATCTGATCTGCTCCTTCGAACTCGTGGCTGGTTCGCCAGATGGCGTAGCCATATCCCTTGGGAACCCCTGAAGCAATGAAGACATCACGATCTGAGACGGTCAGAGCATTGACGATTTTCAGTCGGCTGGTCGTTTCGGCGATGACCTGATCGACAGTGCGTTCGCCGCGTTGCTTGTAGTACTGCAGCATCGACTTATTCTGGGCTTCCAGATTCTTGACCTGCATTTCCAGCGTGCGGACTTTACGCTTGTCGGCCGCCTTACGTTCTTCTTCTGGAACCTTGTCGAGCTTTTCTTTCAGTTCGGCCAACTGCTTTCTCTGTGCGTCCACATTGACGTCAAGCTGCTTCCGCTGTTCTTCGTACTGTTCCTTTTCCTCTTCCAGTTGAGCTTCGGCTTCTTCTTTCATTTTGGCCGAGTTCTTGAGCAGTGCCGCGATATGAGGGGCATCGGTCGAAGCGAGCAACTTTCCTTCGGAATCAAACTTGGCAATCTTACCGTTTCCTGCCACGAAGATATTGCCATTGGGAGCAGCAGCGATCGCCTGGACTGCGAAGTCAACACTCCATTGGCGAAGTTCCTTGCCATCCGCATCATGAACGCGAATTTCGGCCGAATTGTTCTTACCTTCCAAACTCGCTCCATAGGGTCGTGGTGGAGCAACTACAGCGAAGATGACCCCTTCCTTGTTCAGGCAGAACGTTTGCAACTGGTGACCAGATCGAACTCCGCGAATCTTGATATCACCGATTTGCTTGTGAGTACTTCCGGGCAAATTCGCGACGGGCCCAGCAGGGACGGCCGGTGCTGCTTCCGCCGTCGAGCCTCCGAACAGCGCGCCCAGGAAATCTGCCAAGTCCAGGTTTGCTCGAGGGGCAGTCGCTTTTTGTGTTTCAACCGCCTCTTCAGCAGCGATCAGCGGTGATACCAATGGAGCCGAACTGAGGATGACAGTCAGACCGAGACTGGACCAGAAACGAGTTCTGTTGAATTCGTGTTTCGACCGCATGGCAAGTACTCCTGATGACCCAAAACTGCAGATTTCGAGGGAATCCAGCAGGCCCGAATGGCCTGCTCTGGGACCGTGTGGGGGAACGATACACAATGTCGAGACAGATTGTCAAAAGATTTCCAGGGATTCGAACATTCCAGAGGGGCTCGCTGCTTCGATTCTTGGGCAATCACAGAACCTGTGACAGCCCCAATTCCTGGGTAATCCGGTCCACAGCCCTGGTCAACTTCTTTCGTAACGAATCTGCGTTTCCGTTCAACTGTTGGGCAATCTCATTCCAATCCAGACCCGCGGCTCGTAGATCTGCCAGTTGTTGTTCTTCGGCACTCATCCGGCGGCGTACTTCCGCCATCAGATCACGATCAGCAACGACTCGGGATGGGGTATCGCCTGAATCGACAACTCCCTGCATCGCCTGATCACCGTCGACAACCATCCTTCGCTGGTCCCGCTTCTGCGACTGCAAACGCCGGACTTGATCGAGCAGTTTGTTTCGAGCCATCGCGATCAGCAGTGCCGCGAGGTCTTCCGGATGGTCCAGATCATACTCACCCAGCGAAACTCGGAGGAAGAAATTGGCGAACACTGACTGGCAGACATCCGCAGAATCCAAAACGCGACGCAATCGAGGGTCCGTCAGGCGGACACGTACAGCGCGGCGGATTTCAGGCAGATACATTCGGACCAGTTCCGCAGCGGCCGATTCGTCTCCCCGCTCGATCTGCAGCAATAATTCCCGCGGATTATTGGCGATGGGAAGTTCTTTCCAGGTAATGACTTACATGCCGTTCCACGGCAGTGAAGGAGTGATTTCTGAATTTCTTCATAAATCGTTGTCCGGTCAATCGACTGATTTACGTGTTTGAAGGTGGCGGGTTCAAGATTGTTCCGAAACACTTTCGCAGGAGTATACCAATGAGAAGCCAGACGACAATTACCGCGGTCCGTTCCTTACTGTTTGGCATGTTAACCCTGATCAGTACAGCGGCCTGGGCAGAGCCAGATTCGGTTGCAGACGCCACGCGCCCCGAAGTTCCGAGATTCTTCGTCTGGCAGGGAAGCTGCAGCCGTTCCTTGAAGATTACGGGCTCGTATTTTGATGAAAAATCAGCGCTGTCATCGCTGTATCGAGCAAAGCCGCAGGGGGAAATCTTTATCACGGAAGGGAAGGAATACGGTCTGGCGCTGGCCGTATTGGTCTACCGCCGCAGTGCCGAAAATAATCCCGAACTGGAATGCACAGTCTATGGACGCGCTTGCCGGTCAATGTCGTGGTTTGCGCTTTCACCCGAAAGCACGCTGGACTTGAAAACGGCAAAAGAATTACTGACGGCGAACACGACGTCGCTGCCAATTTATCGAAAACGAAGCGTGACTCCTGAGAAATCGTAGTTTCCCCGCACCTCGGCATGTCCGCAGTCGCGTTGGCCGATTTGGATTACCGACAAGATGTTCCTGAGGAGGCCCGTTGGGCCAGTAGTTCACCCAGCCAGGGCCCTGCGGCCCTGGAATTGATCCCACCAAAATCTTCATGATGCCTGAAGGGCCGGTCGTTCCTTTTGACGAGTCTAAAGACCAGAGGAATGTTCGGCCCTTCAGGCCAACGGGCCGGCCATTCCATCTGATTTTGATGTGACACGAGAATCATGGCATGGTGGTTGGTGCGCTGTGATCTCGTGACTCACGTTGACTGGATTGCCGATCACCACGACTCTTTTGCTGTATACGTCATGGGCGCACTGAAAAATGTGTCGGATTCCCATTCTCGAACGATCAGCCCGTTGGTGTCAGGCCAATGGGACTGATTTCGGGGGCTTGTCGTCACAAATACTCCGAAGGAGTTACGTCATATAGCCCAGGGTAGCCGCGTTTCGCGGCTACCCTGGGAATGCGTGCAGGAGACTCATTTACCCAGAATGGGTTACGTCAAGAATGATGACGGAACCCCGTTGGGGTACAGGGGGGATCGTCCAGACCCAGGGTAGCTCACTTCGTGAGCAACCCTGGGCTTTAAGACGCAACTCCGATGGAGTTGAATACATTGATAACAGCGATCAATGCCAGATCTCGTCATATCAAGTACTCCGAACAGTAGAGAACATAGGCGTCGCCGTCGCCGCTCCACTCATGGAAA
>Ga0194055_10002340_pt1 | contig 15111 bp, 20 predicted proteins | sample SepL449m_MetaG_FD_155482 | JGI IMG/M metagenome (GOLD analysis project Ga0194055, IMG submission 155482) | Anoxic zone freshwater microbial communities from boreal shield lake in IISD Experimental Lakes Area, Ontario, Canada - Sep2016-L442-9m | ecosystem: Environmental > Aquatic > Freshwater >... | reverse complement strand
ACATAGAACATATATTTAGGAGTGAGTAAGTGAATATTAGCAGCCCACTGATTTAATTCTGGATTCTTTATCTTTAATTTTAACTTACCATTATTATAAGCTACTACTAAACTCTGAAGATCTTCATATCTCTTTTTGAAAGAATCAAGTCCCATTCCAGAATTTGTACTTTGACCATCAACCTTTTGCTTTATCAGCTTAATCTGTGCTTCATTTAGAGCCAAGATCTTATCTTCTAATTGAATCTGTTGGTGATCATTAGTAGATAGTTTATTTAGTCTCTGATCAATCTTATATAATAAACTATCTACTGGTATCATATTGAGGCTAGTTTCTTAGTTTTTAATTTTTGTTCTAGTGTAATTAGTTCATCCTGATTATCATCATCAGCTAAGAACTTCACTAATTCATCTTCATCTTTAGCAACTTCAAACTCACCTTCATAAACTTTACCATTTGGTTTCAAACGATATACTGAGTGAGTGATAGCTTGCTTTACAAGATCTTTTATATGGAGTAAGTTTTCCTTCATATCTGCAAATCTGTTGAACACTTCAACTGGATTTAATCCTTGGAATTTGCCATTCTTGAATTCTGTTTGCTTAAGCATATTATCAACTTGATTGTATACAGATTCTTCTTTTGTATCTTCTGTTACAGGAAGTCCTAACAATCTAGCAACTTTTTTCTTTTTCTCTGGAGTCATAGAATCAAACTTAACAATAGCTTTATTGATAAGTTGTTTCTTCTTATAAACCACTGCATTTTCAATTTCATCATCAGCTACATAGAACTGAGTTTCTGCAGAGAATTCACCTCTTTCCCAAGCTTGATAACTAGAAGCAATTGTTGGATGAACTCTCAACCATGAAAATGCTAATTCTTGGAAAGGGATAGAAAGATCAAAGTAATTATCATCATCTAATAATTTGACAGCTTGTACATGCATTGTGTCTTCTGTAGAAGTGGAGAGTCCATAGTTCCAGAAAAATGAACGAGGTCCTAAGTCAATATCACCTAGTGCTGCTTCAAGTTTAGCTTTTAAAGTTGTAACTCTTTCTATTTCAAGTTCTTGTTCTAAAGGATCTTGTATTCTTCTGATGTATGAAGCCTTAGGATCAAGTCCTGTTCTATACTGTCCATCTAATTCTTTGTAAGGATACTTGAATACACCTGTACCAGGGATCCTTGTTAAACCTTTTGTAGCTAAGCCACCTTGCATTGTCTGCAATTGAGAATTGTTATACTCCTTTTTAATAGTGGAGATTTTGCCTATCTTACCCATGATGTAGTTATTTATTTGGTTTTATAATTAGCAGAGAAGTGAACATCGAAGTTCTAGCAATTGGGATTCCCCAATCCAAATCTCTGTAGTTTGAGAAGATTCTCCCAGCTTGGATTGCTGGGAGAAGATCATCTCGGTAGGTTAAATGATTCAGGTGCTGTTCTTCCTACGGTAAGCACAAGAATACTGTTATTAGAATTGTGGAATCTCTTCAATCAAAACTGTACGTGATAAATCCTCAATGAACACATCACAACGGTCTTTCATCCAGATTTCATATCCTGGGAATTTGTTTGCAGAACTCATACCTTGAGACTTAGCAAAACCTAAGTGGTGACGAGTACCATCAATATATCCCCAAGTCATAGAAGGAGCACCTTTCATTCTTACTTCTCTGATGTTGTTAACCATTGAACCATCACTCATTGGTGATACATCAAATACCATAAACACTGGTGTAGACTTCTTGTTCTGACCAAATTCCAAGTTAGATTGTGGTAAATCTAATTCTTTCAAGTGAATTAATTCAACACGTCCTGTTTCACGTGTAACCATTGCATCAAATGCAAAGTTATAAGTGATGTGTTGACCTTCTCCTTGCATATATCTGTTACCAGAATCAGCCATGAAAGTTAAGCCTGAATTAAGAGCATCATTTTTCAAAGCTTGTTGGAACACGTCAAAACCAGCTTCATTTGTATACATCTTAACCTTACGATCTTTAACATCCACACGTCTGTAGAAAAGATCTCCAAACACGCTTCTGATTAAGTTAGCAGAAAACTCACCACGATTGTATTGTACTAAGTTACCGTTATTTCTCATTCTGTGGTAAACACCAGCAGAAGTTCTTTTTAATTCTTGCTTAGAACCATTAGTCTTAACAGTACCTGGTTTAGACCAGATCATACGTTTAACTTTTAATTCTAACATTGATTTACGCATCCAGAACTCGATGAATGGTTCCCATTTAACATCATTACGAGTTAAAGGTAATTGATTTCTACGTTGAGGAGCATATACTAAGATATCTAATGGTTTACCAGAAGAATCTCTCATCATTTTATCATCAGCCCACTCAGTGATTTTGTGCTCATAACCATATGCAGATCCTAAAGATTCAAACATAGTGATTTGCTCACCCAAACGAGGAAGACCTAATAAATCTTGGTCAAACTCACCAATAGCAGCATCAACTAATTCTAATTCAATACCATATTGTAAGAATGTAGAACTAACAAAATCTACCATAGGATTGTCAGTTACCAAAGTGAATGTGTACAAATATCCCATGTTCCAAGGAACTGGATCTTTTGTAACATAAAAACGAGGACCATACTGACGTGAACCCACAGAAACGATAGCGTTTTTAGAGAATTCATTAGTGTCCAAAACTAATGTAAATTCCTGACCATCAATACCAGGCTTGCTTAATCCAGCAGTTGTATCTGGAATGTTGATGATTTTAGGGAATTTGTAAGGAACAGCTACTTGCCATTTCCAAGCATCACTATTATTATCAATGTAATAAGGTGTGCTCTTGTTGATCATGTCTAAGAAGTCATTGCTATACAATGAACTTTGAGTGTAAAGACTAATGATTTTCTTATCATAGTCTGCTGGTTCAGTGCTGTGAAAGCTCTCTAAGTGATTAGCATCAGTAAGTTTACCTACAGCACGCTTATCCATAGAGGCTACCCTTGCATACGTAAACCCAGTTAACCCAGGAATTGTTTGTTGTGGTTGATTCGCCATTTTGTTATTAATTTAAATTATTGTTTAATTGTTTATAAAAACCATGAATTGGATTTTGAAGCACCTCCAGATGAAGATTTAGTAGAGCTTTTACTCACTTGTCTTGCAACTTCACCAAAGAGTTCATTTGACTTCTTGCTTATTCCTGTCTTTTGGATGGTAGATAATGTAGGATCTTTTTCCAAAATCTTTAGAAGTAATCCAACCTTAACTTTCATTGCATGATTCTCTGGTCTTTTTAAATCTAAAATAGTACGATCAAAATCTGTAAGAGTTTCTCCAGATGTTGTTTTATACTTATCTACTAATAAGAAGTCTTGTAGTTCACTTGCTAATTTAGGATTGATTGGAATACCATCAAACTCTTTAGCTTTTATTTTATCTTGTAATACAGATTGTACGTTATTAATATATTGATTCTTAATAGCTTGTTTCTGTTGTAATTCTCTTTCTGCCTGTGCTTCCATTTGTTGTAGCTTAGCAGCTTCTTTCTTCACTAACACTTTATGATGTTTTGCAGCAACGCTTTCAAGATCACCATAGTTCTTTAATCTTTCAACCTCTGTAGTTATATCTTCAGGATCAAATCCTTGATCAGATAGAGCTTGTTTTAATACACTGATTTGATTATTTTCCTGAGATAGATCAAGTTCAGCAAAACTTGTAATTTGATTATAAGCACCAAAGTATTCTTTAGGATCAACTCCTTTTACAAATATGGCATCAAATGCTTGTTGATAATCTTCTCCAAATTGTCCTATAAAGTTATTTACCACTTCAATAGCACCTTTCTTTTTCTCAGCTTGGAATCTTTCAAGGAATTCCTCAGCTGTAGAGATTGGTTGATCATCTTCATCTTCATCTTTAGAGAACACACCTAATTTAAATAGGTCATTAGCTAGAGCACCAAACTGACTAACTTCTGGTTCTGATTCTTCATCATTATCATTAGTTTCTTCAGCTTGTTTACCAGTAGCTTTTTTCACTGGAGCTTCTTCCTCTTCTTCTTCTTCATCACCACCTAATAAAAAATCTTCAATTGATTGTTTAGGTTCTTCTTTCTTTTCAGGAGCTTCTTCTATAGTTTCACCTATAGATTTAGCAGCTTTCTTTGGAGTTTCAGCTTTTGGAGATTTGTCCTCAGCAGTTATTTCTTTAATATCATCAGGACTAGAAGTTGAGGTTTCAGGAGACATCAGATCATTTAATAGTTCTGAACTACCCATTCCCATTTCCATAGTATTCTCAATACTAAAGTTACCAAATTGGTTATCTAAATTTTCAGCCATATGTAGTTGTGTTTTATTGGTTTATATAAAGTGTAAAGCTATGATAAGTTAATTTAATAGCAAAGAGATAAGTGTGATTGTAAATCAATTTTCGGTATAATATAGCATTAATATATTTCCCTTTAATCAAGTTTGTTTGAAAAGTTGTCATTTATAAGTCTGTAGCTCCTAATTGGTGCTACATCAGTGAGTGTTACCTGTTGAATTTCCACTCCCCACTTCTTAGATTCTGCTCTCACTTTCTTTGTAAGGATGTTATCTAACTCTGGATCTATACATTTATCTCCAGGGATAGAAATTATAATGTTCTTTATTATGCCCAGTGTCATATCTGAGAGAGCATCCTGAGCATCATACACTTCTAATAGGAATGTTTTAACATCAGCTATCTTATATTTAATCACTCCCTTAACCACTATGTTCTGTTTATCTGATGTATATAGAGATTGTGAAGGAAGACTTAATGTTGTAACTACTACATGCTGACGTATAATCTCATCAGCAAATGGTATCTTAAAATGAATACCAGGATATAGCACCTTTCTAAACTTACCAAAACTCAATCTCACTCCTTCTTCATATGAAGGAATAATTACAACTGGAAGGATTTGATCTATCCAGCTTACTATTAAGTCTACAAGTTTATCAAACATTATTTAGATTTTTTAGCTCTACCTTTAGCATTTTCTTTAGCCACAGCTAAGTCATTAGCTTGGTTTTCTCTAGCCACTTGAAGTTTCTCTCTTTCTATAGCCATTTTTTCAGCAGCTTGTTTATTCTTAGATGTTATATCAGTCATCTTTAACTGATAGTTTTTCAATGCCTTATCTTGCTCTGATGATATCTTAGTCATTTCTAAAACATCAGGTACTTGATTTTGATTTACATCTGGAAGAGTTTTACCACTAGTCTCAGCTTGAATAAGAGCAATCTCTTTCTTATTAATTCTATCAAGATCTCTTTGGTAATCATCATGAGCAAGTTGTTGTTCATGTTGTACCTGAGCTTGTTGTATTTGAGCTTGTTGAGCTTCTTGAGCAGCTTGTTGTTGTTGCTGTTGCATTTGCATCTGCTGTTGTTGCATAGCTTCTTGCTTCTCTTTAATATCTTTAAATACCTTCTTCATCTGACGTACAGACTTAGTTGAGTAAAGCTCAATGATATCGTATAATGAACCACCATTTTGAATAACAGCTTGAGATAAACCTCTGATCTCTTGGAACATTTGTTGATCTTCAGGTCTATTAGTTAAGAACACTTTAAGATCTCTAAACTTAAGATCATCTCCATTCACTTGTACAAAAGCTGATTCACCAGTGTTTGTTATATAAGAAAGTGTAGATTGTGGTTTCTTAGATTCTGTATATAGAGCAGCATCAATAATAGCTTGATAGAGTTGACCCATTATATATTCATGAGCTACAAATAAAGGTTCTGTTTGAGAATAAGATTGTTGTATAGCTGTATTAGTTCCTGTAGCAGACTCAGAAGCTGATATAGAACCAAGTCTTTGTCTACTCATACCAATAAGTTCCCAACACTCATTCTTTAATTGCATAGCTAGATTATATCTAGACTGTATCTCTTGTGTTCTAGTTAAGTCTATATCTCTAAACTGATTGAATGATGAAGGACTCTTTAGATTCTCTGGAGAATCATCAATAAACATCACTCCTCTATTACGAGCTTCCATTTCCCAGATATCAAGAGCATCTTGTGCATCACCATCTTTAGGAATAGGAATATGTCTAATAGATGTTAAATACACCTTACCAACTTCTTTCTCAAGTAGTTTGTAAAGCTGGTTCATACATACATTGTATAACACCTGGAAAGGTTTCATTAAGTCCACCAGAGATTTAGCCTCTGTATTCTTCACCTCATGTGTCAATCCTATTATAGGACAATAGTTTAAAAGTTTATATGGTTTGATATGATAGATATCTGGACCAATCTTTACACCTTGATACCATTCATTAATCCATCCCCATTCTAAAGATTTTTGTGTAGGAATAGTTCCACTTTTATATGTTTCATCCACTAACACTGATTGTTCATTACCAAGTTCATCTTCATATATAAGCTTACCAATCTTTCTTTTAGAAATCCAATAAGCCCTAACCACTACATACTTATAACCAAATGAAGATACATTTGATGTAAGTCCTAAGAAGTCTTTTAGTCCATCATTGTTCTCCTTCATCTCTGATTCTATAATCATTCTAGTTTGGAGAACTGCAGGATCATATGTATCATACTGTACTGAATCTTGACCAGGTATAGCATCAGGATTACCAAGGTTTGATTCACGTACATTGATCAATCCATAATCTTGAAGAGATGATCTAAGGTGATCTATCTCCTCTTTAGTCATGTCAGGAACAGACTCAATAATTTCAGAAAGTTCCATAACTTGTACTGTACCAGCAGCATAAGCCCCTTGAGCTCTTCCTGTGGGATCTGAAATATACTTTCTATCAGGTGCAGTAAGAAACCACGTGTTCTTAGGATTTGCCACCTCAATGTTAAACCCAAGTTTACTATTGTCTTCATATATATGGTAGAATTCTCTTGCAGAAATAAGCATGTCTCTGAAAGCATCTTCACTCTTTTCTTTTAAATTAAACTCAGCTTTCTGACATGTAAGAACATGGTTAGCCCACTTCTCAGCTACAGATGTATAACTATCAAGTTCATCTTTAACTTGATCCATACTCATCTGCTCTAGTTGATCTGGATCAATTTGACTAATATCTTCACCTTTTACTAAAAGATTTTCAATTATTCCCTTCTTAGCTTGTGCAGTTACATACTTCTGTAATATATCAGTTTTAAATTGTAACTCTTCAGCTTTACTATCATCATCAAAAGCTTTCACTCTATATGTATCAGGTCTTTTAGATATCTCTCCTACAAGTTCATTAATAGGAGTGGTAATGATTGAATAGTGCTTAACGTATGCAGGAAGTTGAAGATCTGTTGTAAGCATATCAGTGAAACTCTTCACTTGTGGTTCTTGATAGAAGTCTTCCATTCTAAGAATACCCTTTACTAAGTCATAGTTCTTTACAAATGTATCTCTGTTCTTTACATACTCAGCATAAGCTTTGTTTGCAAAGTAGTCCATTGTATTCTTTATCCAACTCTCATCTTGCTTCTCCTTCTCAGTCTTGAACTGATCAGGAAATATATTTAAATACGCATAGCGTATAGTAGCATCTTTGGTATACCTTATAATTGCCATTATGTAAACAATTTATGTTTTTTACTATTGTTAAACATTCCTCTCGATTCTGAGAATAATGCATTCTTTTGTTTTGATGATGAAAACATTGCTTTCACTCTCTCATCTCCTGATCCTCCAGCTCTTCCCATTATAGGATCCATCTTAAGTGCTTGAGCAATAGCTAGTTCTGCTGCTACAATTCTATCAAAGTTACCTTGATCATTGTATTGTATAATCTCTTCAAGGAGCACAGGATCAAATATCTTACTTACACCAGTTTGTTCTTTTGTTACATTACCATCCTCATCTTTCTCTCTGTATATAACTTCTTCCATATACTTCTTCATACAGTTGTGAAGATAGTCAATAATCTTCTGTGAACTTCTATGCACTCCATACTCACGTTTAACGGTAGTATTTGGAACCACTTCCATAAGCCATTGAGGTTGTTTCTCTAGATAGTGAGCATCACCTTTAGCTTTCATATATTCAATGAACGAGATGTCATCATTCTCACATAGTGTACGAGCATTGTAATACTTAATCAATAAACGTGCTTGCTCTTCCCATATTTCTTTCTTATCTGGTCTAGCACAATACGAAGCTACGAACATATCTTGATATTTCTCACCTGTAATATCATGCATTCGTTTATAAACATAAACTGATCCCAGGGATGAACTATATGCAGACTTTCCTTGTCTATATGGATCCACTCCTGCTACATACAATCCATAAGTGGGATTTTCTATAGGGAATTCATATATAACTACAGGAGCATCCTTTAAGTCTGAGTTCTTTAGAGGGAAGTTTGTAATAGGTTGTTTATCTGTAAACTCATGAGCAATCTTCTCTCCATCATTAAATAGAATGACAGGAGTTCCTGTTCTCTCATTATTTAGTAAGCGTGTCTTCTGTCTTTTAGCAGCCTCAATATCAAAGATGTTTGTATCCTCATTTAGGAATATATCATCCACCTCTAATGGATAGTACATCTTTTCTTTTAGGTAGGCTATTCTATCACCTGCTTTTTTAAGACGTTCTAAGTTGGTGGTTGTTATTTCCTTAGCTTTCTCCTCATTACTTACAAGCATCTTTACATTATGTAGATCACTTGTAGAGGGTTCATTTAGAAAAGCTCCTAGTGTAGAATCTTCTTTAGATTCCATTCTATACTTGTAGGAAATGAATAAGCCATGGATCCTTTTATCATCCTTCTCATTGTTATATGTAAGGAAGTTAAAGTTATCCACGTCAAACATCAGGGATTTAGCATCCATGAATTTCTTCATATCTCCACCTGTACCTGTAAGGATTGGTGAACATCCCCAACCAAATGGTGTTGTAAAACCAGGAACAGCAGCTTGGAAACCTCTTAAGAAGTTCCCTTTACCAATCTCATCTATAATGAGCTTACGAGGTTTTGTACCTGCAATAGCTTCCTCATTATTACCTTCATCAAGGTTACGTATTAAGATTTGAGAGAATGGAATCCTCTCTCCTGATTTAGTCTTTATTCCTAATGACACTTGGTTCTTCCAGTTATCCTCTATTCTTTGCCACCTCCAAGCTTCTGGTAGGAAGTTTAATCCCTTATCAATCTTATCTGTAATAAGTTTTATATCTGGAGCATTCAGTCCAGCAATAATGTTCTGTGAGTTTTCATCAAAGGTTGCACCCCAAGCTATGTAGGAACTCTCAATAACTGACTTAGCTAAACGTCTAATACCAAGTATAACTAAGCCTTTCTTTTCATTCTGTGCTCTATCTATCTCATTAGTGATGAGCCACTCATTATCCCTGAGATAAGGATTGGCATACTTCTGACTGATTCTACCTCTATCATCTATAACATCCACCTCTGTATTCCAGAAGTTTAAATGCCAGTATAGAAATGGGTTTATATATACACCACCCATCATAGCACCATTTAAGCAAAGCTCTTTATGATAGTTGAAGAATGGTCTATACTCATCAGACTCCTTATCAGGAATCCTTGGTTGATTTATAAACCAGTCTTTATAATCTATACTCTGTAGTTCCATTATTTTCTGCTTTTAAGGAAGTCCTCAGCCATAGAGCTAAGTTCTCCTTTACCTCTCACTTCCACCTTACTTTCTTCTATTGTTCTAAGCTTCTCAACCACTTCTACTAGTGCAAGATAGTTCTTCATTGTCTCTTGAACAAACTTTCCTTGAGCTTCAATAGAGGCAATCACCATAGGTAACATTCCTCCTTTAGCTGTAGGCTTCCATTCAATTCTATCCTTTAACTCATGTAATGGGTTAGCATCAACATATTGCTTCCATGATTTGAGTTGTTCCTCAGCCCAGTCAAGCTCTGTATTAATATATGTAGTTTTTTTAATAGTCGCCATCTTCCTCATCTTTTAAAATGTTATCAAGATCAAGACCTTGCTTTATTATCTCATCCAACTCAGCATCATCTGTATGTGGGAAGTCCATTTCAAGCTGTCCTTTATATCTTGCTAAGATGTGAGCTAGTTCCTTATCTGATACTGCCCATACATTCCCACACTCATCTAATACTGTTGACAGATGCTTACCCATATTATATTGTGGAAAAGCTGAATGTAGTTCTTGTAGAAGATGTAAGATTCTACTGTAATAGTTTGGTTTCTTTATCATTTCTATTTAATTAGGATTCCTGCACTGGAAGCTGTAAGCCTATCCAAGCCTGGTTTAACTACATCTTTTAATAGCCTTCTGATTTCCTCATTAGCTGATTTTTGTGTTTCTTCTTCAATTCCTGGTGTAGCACATAAAGCTCCTAGCTTCTCAATAACTAACCATGCTTCTACTGTTGGGTTCATAATAATTGGTTTAAGTCATCATCTGACAGTTTGATATTATTTATTTTTTCTTTTAATTCTTCAAAGGTTTCTTCATCTCCTTCATTATTCATATACTCTTCAGAGAAAGCTATTCCTATGGTGTCTTGTTCTTCACCAGGTACACCAATTAGATCAACATAATCAATGCCCATATCATACACATCTTTCAATGCCTGTATAAACACTTCCAATGGAATCTTCATAAGTCTTACTTCATTCTTTTTCATTAGCCATTTCTTTATTTAATTGTTCTTCCTGTTCAGGAGTTATAGCTTCCAACCACTTGCTTAAAGGACAACTGCATGACAAACATCTTGTCTTAGCTGATAGTGTACATCCACAACTTACACAATGATGATCTGGTCTTATTGTCTTATATGTATGATCTTTCTTCTTTCTATTCTCAGAATGATGCTCACATTTAAGACATACATCTGTTCTGTATTTACTTGTAAGCTCTATAAAGTTTTTCATATGAGATGATGGAACAAGCTTGTTCTTCCAACCCTCATAAATCTGTCCAAAGTTAATCATTTTATTTTTGGTTTTAAAGTTTCAATACCTAACGTATTGTTATTCAATTTGTTAATAGCAGATTGTCTCTTTACTTCAGATGTTTCTGGGTTGGCTATCATCTCTTTGAACACCCTATCTTTCGATAGCAACTTCTCCATCTTCTTCTTAGCTTTATTCTGGTTGAAAATAAACTTCCCAAACCCAGAGATCTCTATTGTATCATTTTCTTGTAAAGCTAAATTAGCTTCCTGGAATTGATTAACAACTATTGCATCTATTGTCTTCTCAGGAACCATAAGCTTAACTGCTAATGTCCTAACAAGATAATCCCTCACTGACATACTCTGTGGCTTATCCATGTGTTAGACTTATTTGTAATATTACATCCTTATTAAAATCTAATATAATCACTGGATTTACCTTTGTCTTTGTCCCATCCTTTACAAGGACCTTGATCTTCTTAAGCTTGCTTATTATATTATTAATTGTTGGAGATGTACTATTATACTTCTCACAAAACTCCTTCCTTATATTAGCATAGGAGATGTTTCCTTTAATAGCTGTAAAAGCTATAAGCTGTATCTCCCTTTGTGTAAGCTTAAGATTGTTTATAGCTGACAGAATAGAATAATAGTTCTCAGCCAGAACAAACATATCTGTACTTTGCTTCTTTATTTTCTGTATAATCCTTGTTGGTTCCATATTTAGTTTATGCAAATATAAGACAATTTATTGGAATGACAATAGCATATTTTAACCTATTGCTATATTATGCATCAATTTCTTTCCCAAACACTAATATAATGTTCACAAAAAACAACCCTAATATAAACTCCTGTTCTATCATTGTAGGATCTTCTGTTGTGTGTTCTGTAAATGATATGCCTATATAATAATAGGGATTGGATAGGTTTTTAAACTCTAATATAAAATCTATAAACTCAAACCTATTAATACCAACAATAGCTGTCATTAATAAAACAAAACTCAAGAATATTAAGAGACTACCTATCATAAATCATATATTTAAACTTGTTTAACAATCTATACCTGGGAGAGCTATAGTTCACTAACCCCACCCAACTCACCCCAAAGTTACAAGTGTTTTATAATACAAACCAAATCTTTTTTTCCAGAGAGCACATGTTTCACGTGAAACCCCCTATGGGCTTGAGAAAAAATTTTATACCCCCCATCCTTTACATACAGAAAACCTTTTATATTAATGGGAGAAGAGACTACTCCACATTAGCAACCCCATCAAGAGTTTAGCAGTTGGGGATACCCTCGTCAACTGTTATCGTTAATCATCAAATTTGTGGAGACACCACGATTAAAAACTGTAAAATTCATTATGGCACAAACAGCCACAACTCAAGAGTTAAGGATCAACAATGGTCAATTTACTGCACAAGGAAACTTCACAGGCTACACTGCTTTAGGTAAGTCTGTGCACATCTACAAGCGTCAAATGGAGAGTCTTGGTGTTAAATTCGATGAGTCTAACAAACCAGTTGAAGATGTTAAGTTACCATTCTACTGTCTTGCTGAAGAGAAATCATTCAGTAACAAGTTAGGTGCTGATGGTAAACCAATTGTTTCACCTGATGGTACTACAGGTTTCAAGAGAGTAACTGCACTATCTGTGTTTAATACTGATGAGTCTTTAGGAGAAGCAATTGCAGAAGAGTTTACATTGAAAGGTAAGATTCAGAACATCGTTAGAGAGAAAGCCTCTAATGCAGGTCTTACAGAGAGTGCTATTGATGCTCTTCTTGCTGTTGCAATCTAATAACAGCATTCTAACACAAAGAGTCTTCCTTAATTGGGAGACTCTTTTTTTCTAATTAGAGCATTAGTAATGCAGACTGCTAGCGAATCATCACAGCGAAGATCAACTGGAAGACCTAAGCGTATATATGGGTGGGTAATTATGCATTATTACGTTGGGTGGGAACATAACTTGCTGATTATCAATGAATTGTTGTGAAAGAATGATGTGGTGTGAACACCTCTTTAGAATATAAACCTTATTTTTAACCTTGTCATTTGTCATGTACATTTGGCATACATATAGCATTAACATACAGTTTTACATACACACAAAAAGAGTTTGTCCTCTATAAAAGATAATGTTTGTTATGGACAGAAAAGAACTATTTGCATTACTAGTTGAGACATCTTCTGAAATTGAAAGTGCTAGATATACATTGGATAATACACCTTGTCCAAGTATTTCTTATTCAGATATAGAAGATGTGTCTGATGCTTATCAAGAGAGACTTGAGTATAATTGGTGGGTTGATGAGCAAAAAGGACTAATAGAGCGTCTTGAGAAAGAATTGCTTTCTTATAAATCTCAACTTGATAAACTTGATAAGAGCCTGTAACAGGGCTCTTTTGTTTAATGCACCAATTCCACTTCCCAAGGGTGGACAGATGTAATAGTAAGAGAACATTAGATAGTACTGTCTAAGGGTTCTTAACTGGTATTAGCTACACTAAGTTTAGTAGATTGCAATATCTACTGTGCCTGAACTCACAACTCTTGAGAGGTACTATTACATTTGAGTGCAGAGGGACAAACATGCTCATGAGTGAGGTGAGCTCTCACACCAATGTCAACCACATATGTATACAATATGCATGGTAAAACAACCTAAACTGTTAACACCATACAGTTTTCAATGCACTTTTAGGTTGTGATGGTGAAATAAAGGTGTTATTTATAGGACTTTATCTGTTGGACTTCATTCAATAGAGGCTTTTTGGTGAGGCATTAACCATTATTTTATTCACACACATTTAAATTAATTTACACAAATGAAAAGTCTTTTATTAATTCTTATTTACATAGGGACATTTATTGGTATGTTCCTATTGATTTCTCTTATTGGTCTATTATGGATTGATTCATATACAGATGTTATTAGAGATGGTGATTGGTTTATGATGTATACATTATCCTTTGGATGGTGGCTTGCTGCTTTTCCATGTAGAGCATATTATATGCATAATTTACATTATTTTGAAAAACATTTTTAATTAAACAATTTAAAATCAATTAGTTATGGCTATTAACTTAAGTAAAAATCAAAACAAAAACTTTGTGTACAACACAAAAGAAAAGAAAAGAATGAAGTTTTTAATCTATATGACAGCATTTATGTTCATTTGCACAACAGCTGTTATATTATTAGTATTATGTGCATTATCACCAAGTTGGTCACATTTATTCATTATTATGTGCATATCAGCATTGGGATATTTAATAACATTTGGCTATTATAGCGAATATATAAAAGAAAGAAATCAATTTAAATAACTTTTTGTGTGGGCCTGAGGTGTAAAAACCAAGGGCTCACATAAATTAAATCATTATTCACATGAAACAAATAACATTAACACTCGTAGAATTTTATTCATTCAAACAAATTGCTACCTTTGTGTATAACTATTTTGTAAGGTCAGGCTTTGTATTCATAGAAGCAAGTGCTGATGATCTTGATAAACTAGGTTTTTAGTTGTTAGTATAAGTCCTGATATTTCTATATCTGGGACATTTTATTAAATCCATTAAATTTAAATATTATGTTTGTACAAGCAAAACTTATTATGCAAAGCTATCTTCCCAAGACATTAGAAAAGGGAATGATATTCTTAGGTATGCAACATGGTGAAATGGTTGCACATGAACTATCCTATATTCCTGTTAATACAGAGGATTATATAGGTATAAATGGTGCACCTGTTGAACCATATATTTACATATTGGGCAATCCTAATGTTCCAGATGAAACATTCTGTATTGCAACACCTGATATGATTGGGTGGTTTGATGAAGGTGACCATTCTGATGATCTATCTGATATCACTATTAAGGAGATAAATAACATTCTTGAGAACAGTGGTTATTGTGAGATAGAGGTTGAAGAACAACATCTAGATGATGATGAAGCTCAAGAGGATTATATACAGATTGTTCCTGTCTTATTACAAGATAAGGTGACAATTAGATATGATAATGAAGAAATCTATCTTGATGAAGATGAGGATGATGAAGAAGAATATTATGAATATGACCAAAATGATTAAACTATGGCTAAAACTAAATCTAATGTAGATAAGATATTACCTTATTTTAAAATAATAGATGGTAAGATTGTCTATAATGGGAGAAACAGAG
>Ga0194055_10002339_pt1 | contig 15112 bp, 13 predicted proteins | sample SepL449m_MetaG_FD_155482 | JGI IMG/M metagenome (GOLD analysis project Ga0194055, IMG submission 155482) | Anoxic zone freshwater microbial communities from boreal shield lake in IISD Experimental Lakes Area, Ontario, Canada - Sep2016-L442-9m | ecosystem: Environmental > Aquatic > Freshwater >... | reverse complement strand
CGGATGATCCGCAAATATCCAGAGCAATACTTCTGGCTGCACCGAAGATGGAAGCACCAACCCCCCGTGAAAAAAAGTAAACAACCCCAGGCAGCATAGGTTGATGCCGCATAATACTCCCCACAAGAATCTACCATGATCAGCAATGAGTCCGATGCTCGATTCTATGTTGCAAAATCCACCATCAAGGGTGCGGGTAAGGGTTTGTTTGCCAAGATTGCAATCGCAAAAGGCGATAAGCTCGAAGTGTTAGGAGTGTTAGTGCCTGCAAAATCGCTTGCAGACCGCTGCACCACCTACGCAGATGCGTACAAGTTTCGCATCGGGAAATATCTGCTGATTCCCACGGGGCTTGGGGGCATTGCCAATCATTGCGATACCCCCAACGCCAAGAAAATCATCAAGGGTTCGAGGGTTTATCTAATTGCCCTCAGGGATATCAACAAAGGCGAAGAAGTGCTTTACATCTATGGTGCCTACGCCCAGAAACGCTTCTTAAAAGGTTAATATCAAAATAACAACATCTAGATGGGTTGTTATTTTACAGGATCCATTTTCTTCTCACGCTTGGTCACTTTCCAATCCTGCGTGACCTTTACTGTACCTAGTGTGGTGGCTTGGGTGTAAATCCAATAGGCGGGAGTTTGCAGCGCAATAATGTTGATGCGCTTGTTACTCAGTGGGTTGTGCACATCAATATTCGGATCAACATGCTGCGAAAAAAATGCTGCATAATCAATTCCAAAACAGGTATCCGGATCGATCTTATTCTTCTTGCTGTAAAGCGCAGAACCCGGATCTGCAGGCACCCAGCCTATATCTTCAGCAAAAAACTCACACCTTACACTCATCTGGTTTGATCCTTTGATCTTTTGTTTTTCCATCTCTGCTGCAGTCATCACCATGCGACCCCAAAGCGACCTTGCAGGAACCTTGTTCGCACGAAGTATCGCAACAAATAAATTTGAGATCCCGCCTGCATCCGACTTCATCATGATGCTTACCGCAGTTGATTTGCGATCCATATTTTCTGCGAGATCAAAATCTAACTTGTAATTGATCTGCCTGAATACTTTGCGTGCGAAGTCAAGATCGCGCTCTCCCGCCTGGCGTATCAACTTGTTATTCTCCATCCATGCCTGAAATTCTTTATCCTTAAATTTCACGTCACCCCACTCCATCAGATACAGATTTTTTTCCTGTTCCTTCAAAGGTTCTACTTTCACCACGGGCATATCAGCAGTCGCAGGAACTAACTTCCTCGCAATTAACTCCGCCTGATAACTTACTTTTACATCAATTAAATCTTTGTTGATTGCCTCCTTCACGGGCAGACGGCTTAAATAAACCGTTCGCATCAAGGGGCTGAAATCGCGGACAGGCACAGGTGCAGTCTTGGCGTTCAACACCAGCACCTTCGTTTGTACATTTTTCTGTGTGGGAAGCTCAGGTGCCTTGCAGGTGAAAATCCCCCACTCTTTAACATCCATGTTTTGCCCACTTACCCTGAATGAAAGTTCCCCTTCAAACAAAACCGTTTCCACATTCTCAAAGCTCCAGCGGGTTACCACGGGTTTCTTAACATCATCCGTCTGATTCAACAGCAACCCTAATATTAAATTCAAGATCATGAGAAACTCCTTTTACTTGTTGGACTCTATCAAGATGGGAATGCGTAAGAGTTCCCAATCTTTTTTACCTTCGAGATAATTCAAATATTGCGCACACGCAGAAATCAAATGGGCATAACCACCCGTATCTGAATAATGATCCCAATCTGAGCCTGTTTCTAAAGCAGTTGGAATAAACCCTTTTGTCGCAAAAACTTTACTCCAGTTGAAAATACCTTCTGCTACTTCTTTCTCAAGACTTTTTACGACATCCACTTGGCTGCTTGACAAGATGAATTCCACCTCATCGCCTTCGATTTTTATCGCATATTTTTCCAGCTCGATGCAATTCATCCAAGGAGACTGCGCTTTGTTCACCGTGGTGGGAATCACACAATCAATGGTTCTATTTCCAGCATTAAGTGTTGCAGAAATTTTTCCGCTGAGCAATACCCCTGCAAAACTTCTTGCCTCTAGATTCCCATCATCCTTGATAATCAAATCGCATCCAAATCGCTTTGAATCACTAATCTGCATGATCGAGATTTTCTTGATGCTATTTGGAAGAGTTGCTTTAATCCCAATCGAAGAAGGCGTAGCTTCCAAGGAAACAACATGCTTGCCTAACTTAAGGTTAGTGAGTACAGCATTCTTACTTGGGTTGATAAGTGAATCATGAATATTTACTCTGGGAATCCCCTTAAAAAGCATCCCGATAGAAGTGTCCCAAAGATCGGGGAATTGCTTGAACGCTTGCAATGCCAAAGCGCATTGGATCATATTTTGTGGCCCGAATCTCGAACCCATCGGCCTGGGGTTCCCACCGGGGCCTTTCTTATCGGAACGATAATCAGCAGGCTTCCCCGCAATGAAGTTAATCGGATGTAAATCAAATCGATTCATCCCTGCCGCTACCAATGCATCATCTGAATAATAACGATAAAGCTTGGGCTCGGTATAGGCATCGTAAACAAGTTTAAATGCAGCAGCTTGGGGCAACTTACCATGCCTGGCTATCGCAGCATAATACTTATACTGTTGATCATCTGCAAAACCAGGGGTAGGGTATTTGCGATCAGCGATGGCAGCTTGCAGAGCTTGTTTGTAATGATTATTTAATAGCGCCAGATTTAATACCGAGGCATCTGGCACTAAGCGCATGAACGCAGGATCTGAAAGTACAAGGGCGGCAGGTGCATCACACATCGGGATATGGCCATGATGGCGCATCCTGCAAGCCTGCAGGTTTTGAGCAGCATCGGAAAGTTCACTGCGGAAACAATCGCCATCGTTGCCTTTGTATTCTCTGTAATAAAGCCAGGAGAGCTGGAGCAAAACCCCTAGATCTTGGGCCAGATGGTTTGAAGAGCCCAAAGAGAACCCCGAAAGGGCAAACTCTGGGTTTGGTTTTTTATCACTGACAAACTGATCAAACGAAGGAAAAGCAGGGAGCTGATTTTTGTCGCGCAATCGCTCTAAGCTAACCGAACCGCCATCATCCCACCAATAAGGGACGAATCCTTTTTCCCCTTCTTGAAAGAGCCATTCTTTCTGCTGGGCCCAGATTTGTTGAGATGCGGGCCTTGCATGGTTTGTCTTGTTCGAGAAGATTTTATCGGAGTGATTCAGCACCCTGCAATAAAAAGGGAGCAGATTCTTTTCAAGTAGATCACGGTAAAGAGGATCGCCTGTTGCAAGGCTGGCATTAACCATGGCTGCACCAAACCAAGCGCCATCATGCATGGTATCCAAGGCTTCGCCCTGAACAAAACAAGCCGGGGCTTTTTCTTTACGCATGTCACGATATTCGTAAGTCATGCCATGCTGCATGGTTTCTTTACTGGTTCGCATGTGTTTCTCTGCAACAAATGTTGCAAGTTTCTTCATGAACAAACGGGTGTCTTCTTTTGAAAGCTGATCTTGGGCGATAGAAGGGATTGCAAGCAAACACATCAGCAAAATAATGCCCGAAAATTTAAGCATGAAAAATGCCCCATAAGTTAAACATAACTGTAGACATTATTATTGCAGCTAGAGAGCCTAGCAACAATGTTCAACTTTAAGGTGTTAAAAGAAAAAAGAGGAAATGAGTTTTGAAAGACAGAGTGAAAAAAGTTGCTCCAAGGAAAGAATCATCCCCCGGAGCCACAAAAACATCTACTCAGAAGCTGCAATGTTTTTCAAAGGGTGAAACCTAGACTGAACCCATTCAAGCGCTTTAGGAACAGCTTTGGTGCCACTCTTCAAGTCGTGCTGACCTTGTGGGTCATAATCAACGGTAATCTTGATGCCACGCTTGTTTGCAACCTCGAGGAAACTTTCAACCTGATTGGGAACGTGAAACTCATCTTTGCCACCGTAGGAAATATAAAGATCCATTTCTCCATCTTTAAGATTGTACGCTTCCATGATTTCTATAGGGTTGATCGCACTTAAACCGCTGAGTGCCTGATTACCCATACCAAAAAGAGGTCGATACAAAGTACCAAAGCGAAGTACGAAAAACTTTCTGGTACCCAGAGGCTCTAGGCCCCTCATGCGCGATCTAAAAGACCACGCTTCAGGTACATATTTTCCCTTGTAATCGCCGTTACCATCCACATACCGAAGATTCAATAAAGGCATGAACGCAATCGCAACCTTGAAACGATCTCGATGCTTAATGCCCAAAGCAAAAGAAGCTGAACCTCCCATGGAAGGCCCTAGTATTGCGTGGAAATCACGCTCAGGCCTGATGGAATAATTTGCCATCATGAAATCGTAAACATCCTCCATGACATAATCTTCAAAGTTCCCCGCACGGGAGTTCGCCCAAAAGGTTGCAGGCTTGCTTAAACTTGCCTTACCATGCATGCTGCCATCGGGTGCCACAAGAATAACCGGGTCCAACTTTCCATCCTTAATCGCCTGATCAAACTTATCCACCTGAGCTTGAAAGAAAAACTCTTCATCCTGGGCTGCTCCATGCAGAAACATCGCAAAGGGATATTTCTTTGCAGGATCGTATCCGGGGGGAAGATAGACATACATATCCCGCTTCTGCCCGAGTGCATTGGAATAAATACGGCGATCCTTCCCATGGTTATTGGTGTAATCAACCAGGTTGCCATGCAGCATGCGGTTGACCCGTTCGAACTGGTGCCTGCCTAAAACCGCAGGGGGTGCCTGACCTATGCCTACACCATCCACCCAGAATGAAACAATGAAAGACCAGAATGTTTCCATAGTATTTTTTTGCATATGAGTTCAGATAGGTTCGCATGTTCAACCCCAATGGCTATCATGCGTTCAGAAATAATGTGCACCAAAGTCGGCATAGAGGCGGGGGAAACTTTAATTAAAATTGAAAATTTTTCAAAATGAAGGGCCGGTTATAACGACATTAGAGACAAAACAATCTTGGTAGAAAATGCCTTGCTAGGATTAACAGCAATTATTGCCCGTGCTTTTTGCTCTGTGAGATAGGTGGATTGATTGTAGTAATTATTTACTTTAATTGGATGTTGACGGGGATAATCACGCTTTGGGTTTGATTGCCTTTTAAAAGGACCCGAAGCTCTGCGATGGTTTCGCCTGGTGAGAGTTTCTTTTCATCCAAAAGTAATCTGATGGTTGCATCATCCCCGGGGCCTTGCGCCCAAGTGCATTTGAATGCAGGATGCGAACATTCCACTTTATCAACCTTCACGGGCTCGGTGCCTGCTTTATTAATGCGCACCATTTTTGCCCCAAAAGGAATTCCAACACTTCCTTCTAAATACAACCTTGAAGGCGCGGCACTCGCCAACTTCCCATCGCGTTTTACAATCGTCAATGGAATTTTCATCTCCCCATAAGAAGCATCATCAGAAACCAAATGAATCCAAAGATCATGCTTACCCGGCGTTAACAACTCTGAAATAAAAACCGTGATAGTTTGAATAGATTCTTTATTTTCGTTGAGGGTTGGGGGATGAATCTGAAATGTAACCCGAGCGTTGCTTGAGTCCGCTGCAATAATTCGCATGGGCTTTGCACGCATATCTTTCACGCTGAAAGTATGCGCGATCGCCCGGTCGGTAAAAATCGCAGATGCTGCGGGAGTAACTTCCACCTCCACTTGAATCAAAGCTTTAACCTCTAATGCTAGCTCCTTGATTTCCCCCGCTTCTTTGTAACGAATGTTGATGCTAAAACGATGAGCACCCTGAGGTTTGGTCAGCGTGTGGATTTCAATGGGCAAGGTAATTGCTTCACCAGGGTTTAAAATTGTCTTAGAGAGAGTGGGCCGTAAACAACCACAACTAGGCAGAGCCTCAAGAATGTGAATAGCTTCCTTACCTTGATTGTTAAGCGCAAAAGAATGATTGAAAGGCTTGCCCGCAAGCAAATGGCCTGCATTAAAAGAAGGTTCTGGGCAGATAAGTTCAGCTCGAACACTAGGTGCTCCTGCCCATAACCCCAAACCTAACACAACCAGTGTTATCAACCTGCTTTTTGTCATTTACCTCTCTAGCCTCATTCTGATAGTTTCCACCATGACGGTTGGCAACCTTGTAACCAAATTCAGGATTGGATCAATCTCAGTTGTGTACTTCAAAATTGTTGAAAACTTTTGTACGAAATGTCTTAGTTGTTACCACTAATAAGGTGATTCAACTTCTTCATTTAATTCTTCGGAAAGAAACGCATGCGCATTAACTATAAGTTCCTCTTCAATTACCTCGATGATCGCCTTGATGCCTCGCAAACCCATGAACTCATGACTTTGCTTAAAGAAGAACCCAAAGTTCGCGCAATGCTCGATCGACTCACCCAGGTTTTAAAAAACCCTCTGCTTCAACAACCCCATGGCAAAGAAGGTACATGGCCCAATGCCAATCTCGTTTCTGCCTACCTTGAAGGAACCCTGAAAGGCGATGGCCTCAAAGCCGTCGAAGATGTTTTACAATCAGATGATCACTTCTTGGCACATGTTGCAACCTGCCATAAAGTTGTCAGTGGCTTGATTCCCATCCCTATTCCACCTAAAAGTTCGATCCGATCCTACGAATTGGGAAGAGAAGTGGGAGCAACACAAACTGCACCCCCAAAACCCAAGCTCAGACTTTCTGGTACGCCCAAACCCCAGACACAACCAAAAGTGATTTCAAAAAACAAATTGATTCTCATGATCAGCGGACCCATGTTGATGATAATTCTTGGAATGCTTTTACTTAAAGTCTTTCCTGCAACGGTAAAAACAGTAAACGAATCCGAGGCTATTTCTGAAACACCCAAGATACAACAAGAAACCATCCCCCTCGTAAAGTACCCTGAAAAAAAAGAAACACCCATTGATGTTGCAAAGGTCGCGATGAAGAAAATTGAACCTTCAAATCCGATAACCAAAGACGCACCTCTAATTCCCAAGGCGGAAGTTAAGGTTTTAAAAACGCTCGGAAAACCTGACGGTGAAACTCAAACCCAAATCGCAAGCTTGCAAGAAGTTCCAAAAGAAAAAATCCTGCTTTTACACACCGCCCTCGAAAACCAACCTTTTACTCGAGCATTAAATCCCACCCACCTCAGCACTTCACTCATTTATCTGTGCCTGCCAGGCAGCACGCTCAACTCCGAGATTAACAACCAATTACAAATTAACCACCCTCTACAAATAAACTTTGCAGGGGAAACCAGAGGGGTAAGCTTCGATCCCATGCATGTTCCCTGCGTGTTCAAATTTTATAACAGGGGTGCAAACCAAGTAGATATGGCTCTAAAAAGCGGCAGAGTTTCCATTAAAACAAAAACTCCTGCAACAATCATCGTGCGCTCCTGGGATTTAAAAACAGCCTTCGAAGTTAATCTGAAAAATGATTCAGAACTAGTATTTGAAGCAAACACAAATACTATTCTTCTGGGAGTAGTACAGGGGTCTTGCATCATTCACCAAGAAGGGAAGGAAAAACCACTGCCTGAATTTCTTGCAGGCAGCCTACTTACAATCAACTCTCAAGGAGAAACGAAAAAACTAACTTCTCAAGAAAACAATTTGATCTTTTCAAACCAACCCATCCCCCTTGAGTTCATCTCCAACAACAAAGCTCTGGGCGCTGCCCTAGATGAACTACTACTTGCATTAAAACCCAATCTGGATCTCTCCCAGGCTATTCTGGCTTACCTTCTTGCCAACAATAGCAATGATGCCAGGCGGAACATTGGATGCATGGCGTTGGCAGCATTAGGGGATGGGAAAAAACTTCTGGAACTATGGCGCACCGACACCAACCAACAAAGTCTGCTGAAACTATATTCCATCCAAGGATTAAAATTATGGTTGATGATCGAACCAACAGGTGCGAAGTTTCTTTATGATGCTTCTTTGAAAGAAGGCTGGTTACCGCAGGCAGGGTACACCCCTGAACAATCCCTGATTCTTAAAAACCTTTTAACAGCAATACCCAAAGTTGCCCGAAAGCAAGATTACGAAGAATTGTTCGGATTATTGTTAAATGAGAATACAAAAATACGAGAGTTGGCATACCTGCAATTGCGATACTACTCTAAAACCGAAAAGGAATTACCCAACTTCCTGCCTTTGGCGCAGCCTGCCTCGCGCACCGTTGAGGTGGCTAGATGGCAGGAAATGCTCAGAAATGGCCTTTTACCTGTCCAACCTGAATAATCTTCTTCTTTGAAAGGTGAAGACTTATAGAATAATCTTTGATTAATTCTATAAGGAAAATGAAATGCAAGCCGCCTACATCAACAAGCCTGGACTCTGCAACGAAATCGTCGTGGGGGAAATGCCCACACCACAACCCATGCAGGATGAATATCTGATCCGAATCAAAGCCATCGCTCTTAATCCCATTGATATGTATATTCGCGCAGGCACCATCGCAATGCCTTTACCCAAACAGTTTATATCGGGATGCGACTTTGCAGGCGTGGTCGAAAGCGTAGGGGAAAATTGCTCCCGCTTCAAAGAGGGGGATCGGGTCTGGGGTTCCAACCAAGGCCTTTTAGGCAGACAAGGCACCAGCGCAGAATTTGCAGCCATCAAGGAAGATTGGCTCTATCCTTCACCCGAAGGCGTTGATGATCAGCAATTAGCTGCAACCTCTTTGGTCGGGATCACCGCCCATCTTGGACTATTCCGCAATGTAAATCTAAAAGCAGGCGAAACGATTTTTGTCAATGGTGGCACAGGGGGCGTAGGCAGCATGGTGGTACAAATGGCGAAGGCCATCGGCGCAAAAGTTATCACCACGGTGAGTTCAAATGCCAAGGAAGAATTGTGCAGAAGTTGGGGTGCAGACAAAGTCATCAATTACAAAACTGATGATATTCCCAAAGAAGTGAAGGATTACACCAGCAATCAAGGGGTGAATGTTTGGTTCGAAACCCAAAGGGAACCCGACTTTTTTAAAATTGTAGACCTGATGACTGCCCGTGGTAGAATTATCATCATGGCAGGAAGGACCGCACAGCCTTTATTTCCCGTAGGCCCTTTTTATGTCAAAGGCCTTACTCTTACTGGCTTTGCAATGTTTAATGCAACCCCTGATGAGCAAAGGCGCTGTGCCAATGATATCAACGCATGGTTGGCATCCGGAAAACTTAGATCTCATATCGGGGCTGCTTTCCCTTTGTCCAAAGCTGCAGAGGCACATAAAATTTTAGAAGAAAACACACTCAAAGGGGCGGGCACTCTTTCAGGTAAAGTCATTCTGCTTCCCTAGGCGACCCTATGAAAACATCGACCTTGATACTGCGTGGCGTAAACAAACCTATTAAAGATAAGTCTTGGAGCCTTTCAGAATCCACCTTTGTAGGCAGAGACAAAACCCTTAAAATATTCATAGATGATAACTCGGTAAGTAGAAAACATGCTGAAATAACTCTAACAATTGATGGATGGATGGTATGCGATCTGGACAGTACCAATGGCACCTTTATCAATGGCAAGAAACTCTCAGGGAAATCTTATTCCATTCTGTCCAACGACATCGTGCAATTTGGTGAAATTGGATTGGTCGTCGAGTCTATACACGATCTGCCTCCTACAAAATCCAAAGAAGAAGCTGTCACCGATGATTTTAACATCGAATCGGTATACAGTTCTAATTGGGATGAAGCACTGCAAAGCATTGGAGTCTTGGGCAATCGAACTCCAAAGGCGGGCGAGAATTTCTTCGCCCTTCTCCGGGCAGGGCACTATCTCGCCAATGTTGATCAACAAGATCAATTGCTCAAGAATATTCTAGCTGACACCGTTGCGGTGCTTGATGCCCAACGAGGTGCAATCGCTCTGGTTTCCCCTAGCACCAACAAGCTCGAACTCAAAGCCATCGAAACAGGAGTTGAAACTAATGCAAAAACAACCAGCCTGCGCATTCCCTACAGTGCCACCATTGCTCAAAGATGCATGGCAAAGGGAGAATCCATTCTTTATAAAAACTCAGAGGATTCGAAAAACATTGATGGACCAACAGGCAGCATTTCGGAAGGGGTGATGGAATCGATTATTTGCGTGGTGCTGCGTACTCCTAGGAAGCAACTTGGAATCCTGCATCTCGATCGCGGCCCCTTGCAACCCAACTTCACCAAAGATGATCTTAAACTTGCAGATGCGCTTGCTGCGCATGTTTCTTCCGGTATTGAATGCGCCATGCTTATTGATAAACAACGCACTCTATTTTTAAACACCATCACCATTCTGGCCCAGGCTGTGGAACTGCGGGACATTTATACCGGTGGGCATACCCATCGGGTTACTTCAATTGCCATGCTGCTTGCCAAAGAGGCAAAGATAGATGCGGATGAGATCGAAAAAATTCGGACGGGAACTCCGCTTCACGACATCGGGAAAATCGGCATCGATGATGCAATCCTGCGCAAACCCAGCAAACTCACCCTCGAAGAATCAGAAATCATGAAACAGCATACCACCAAGGGTGCTGCCATCATCATGCTGGTTCCCGACCTTATTGAAATTATTCCCATCGTAAGATCACATCACGAAAGATGGGATGGTAAAGGCTACCCCGATGGATTGAAGGGCGAAGCAAACCCTCGTATTGCTAGGGTGGTTGCCATCGCTGATGCCATGGATGCTATGGTTTCGGATCGCCCTTATCGCAAGGGGTTATCGCTCGAAAAAGCGTACGAAGAAATATTGAAAGGCAAGGGTACCCAGTTTGATCCGACTCTTGTGGATGTCTTTATAGGAATGCGCCACTTGCTTGCAAACTATCCTAAAATTCCAGAAGCTTGATCCATCAAAGCTTAAATCTGATAGCTAGAAACATTTTCAGCGTTAGCTCTGCGTAGTATCTCTGCGAGGGATAATTTTTCAAGAATACGAAGCTGCTCGGTATGCACTTGTTTCCAAGTTTTCGAAAGTGCATTAACAATCGAAGATGATGTCTGGAAGTTGGTGTCTTCGGGGGCAGCAAGAGCACGATCATCCACCGCACGAATCACATCAGCAATGCTGATATTCTCGGGCTTGCGTGCTAGATTATAACCACCCGATGCGCCTCGTACGCTTTTCACCAATCCCGAAGTTTTCAACTGCAACAAGATCTGTACTAAAAATCGCTGCGGTATCTGATGCGTATCAGCTATCGCTTTGATGCGGGTTGGTTGTGTTGCATCCATGGTTGCAGCAAGTTCAAGCATTGCAAGGCAGGCATAGTCGGCTTTGGCAGACAATCGCATCTTTGCAACATCCTTCTAAGTAAATCTTGGATTAATACAACTCTAAGAGATCAAATGCTGATGTTTTAAATACCGCTTCCTTCTTGATGCTCGATCACATGAAGGCCGCACTCTTTTTTGTGAGAGCCAGCCCAACGCCCACTGCGCTCATCTTCGCCTTCCTTCACCTGCTGGGTGCAAGGCCAGCAACCAATGCTTGGGTAACCCTGATCATGCAGAGGATTGTAAGGCACCTCGTTTTTAACGATGAAGTCCCAGACATCTTTTTTGTTCCAACGCAATAATGGATTGATTTTCACAAGGTTGAACTTAGCATCCCACCCAACTACGCCAGCCCCTGCACGATGCGATGTTTGGTCAGCACGAATCGCACTAAGCCATGCATCATAACCTGCAACCGCCCTACGCAAAGGCAACACCTTGCGATCAAAGCAACATTGGTCGGGTCTGTGCCTATAGAGTGGCCCGCCATGCTCTTTCTCATATTCTTCGATCGTCAGTTCGGGTCGAACATATTCCACTTCGATGTTATAGCGTTGTTTGATTTTTTCGCGCAGGGCAAGCGTTTCCTGAAACTGATAGCCTGTTTCTAAGTTGAACACCCGTACCTTGGGTTCGATTTCAGCAAGCATATGAATGATGCAGCAACCCTCTGCGCCAAACGCTGTCGCCATCGTTAACTTCGGGAAAAAGTTTTTGACCGCATAACGCAGAATATCCTGAGGCGTCGCTGTTTCCAACGAAGCACAGGCTTCATTCAACTGCTGTTCTGTCCATTGAATCAATGCCATGAGAACAACCCATTATGCATTAAAGTAATCAGCACATACTATGTTTATCAAAAAGGTGATGTTAAGTACAAGAGGGAGATCCGAGGCAGAGGCAAATAACCTAACTAATAAGGGCAAAAGCGAGGTAAAAGAATCTTCAATTTAACTGTGGTTGGTTGTAGTTTTAGGCAGAGAGCAGCTTGGATTGTTGGCAACCCGGTTCCAGGGCATTTTCGCAAGCATCATTCCCATGCCACAAGTATCTGTAACTCCTGCAAACATTAAACCACATCCCACAAAGGTGGAAAGAAAGCCCAATCTTGGATCAACAAAAAATCCGAGCAAGCTACCAAGAGCCACCAAAAAACCAGCAACAATGCGCACTTGCCTTTCCAAAGACATGACCTTTTTACCATGGGTGATGGGTAAGCCTGCCTGAGCACAAGCAAGCGTACCTCCTTGAATGTTAAAAACATTGGCGCACCCCGAAGCAAGAAGAGTTTCGCAAGCTTTCTTGCCACGCGAACCACTTCTGCACACCACATAAACAGGGTCGGTACCCTTGAATTTTTCTTCTACTAATTTTGGAATGAGGGTATCCAATGGAACAAGGTTTGCAAAAGAAATATGCATCTCTTGAAACTCTACCGGCGTGCGCACATCAATCAAATGAATAGGCAAATGAGCAGGCGCAGTATTTTTTCGTTCCATCAGTTCTGCAGGGGTAATCTCGATAACATTCATGACATTCCTTTTGTTAAAAGTAATTATTTACTAATGCCCGTAGCTGCAGTGTAAGTTTTATATGCACCACTAAGATTGCAACACTTGTAACCATGCTGCGAAAGAATTCTGCAAGCGTTATAAGAACGCTGGCCCGATTGGCAGTAAACAATCCAATCGCTCGAAAGATCAATCTCAGGAAGACGGGAGCGAAGTTGCCCAAGCGAAATATTTAAAGCTCCCGGAATCATTCCAGCTTCTACCTCTTTGGGTTCGCGAACGTCCAACAGTTTTGCGCCTCGTTGAACTCTAACTTCCACCTCGCTCCAATGAATAATCTCTACCAGATGATTCATATTGTTTTGAATAACCATGCCTGCAAGGTTAACGGGATCCTTGGCACTTCCAAAGGGCGGGGCGTAGCATAGTTCATAATCCACCAGATCATCCATGGTTCCCCCATGATGAATGGAAGCAGCAATAACATCAATGCGTTTATCCGCACCATCTTTACCCACAGCTTGTGCGCCAAGGATTTTCCCATCTTTGGGTGAGAATAAAACCTTCAACGAAATAGGATGGGCACCAGGATAATAACCCGCATGAGAATTTGGATGTAGATAAACCGTTTTGAAAGTAATCCCTGCTTTAGAAAGAGTCTTGGCATTGGCACCCGTGCAAGCAGTAGTGTAATCAAAGATGCGCAATATTGCGGTTCCCAAGGTGCCCCGATACCGAGTGGGCCTTCCCGCAATGTTATCTGCAACAATCCTTCCCTGTCTGTTTGCAGGGCCTGCCAATGGCACCTGAGTTTGATTTCGTGTGATGGGATCGGTCACTTCAATTGCATCGCCAATCGCATAAATGCAAGGGTCTGAAGTACAAAGATAATCATTCACCTTGATTGCACCGCGGGCATTCACTTCCAACTTCGCATCGCTTGCAAGATGCGACTCAGGCTTTACACCAATACCCAAAATCACCACATCAGCCTCAATACTCGAGCCATCATCAAGTACTACTTTCAACGCCTTGCTATTCGAAGAAGCGTCCTCAAATCGAACCACTTGGCGATTAAGACGCAGATCGATTCCCTTGGCAATAAGCTCTTCATGAATCGGGGTAATCATTTCGGGGTCGAACGGATCAAGCACTTGGCCAGAGCGCTGAATTAAAGTAACTTCGAGACCCCGTATTTTAAGTTGCTCTGCCATCTCAAGGCCAATAAATCCACCGCCCACCACCACTGCTTTTTTCCCTTGCTGATTTTGAACCCAGTTATGAATGCGATCAGTATCAACGAGATTGCGCAGAGAAAAAATGCCAGACTTTTCTATCCCGGGTATGGGGGGAATTATTGGCGCAGCTCCAGGCGCTAAGATCAGCGTATCATAAGCTTCTTCATAGATGACGTTGGTTTGTAGATTACGGACTTGGATTACTTTTTTATCTCGAAGAATCGCAATCACTTCAGAGCGAATCCGAACATCTAGATTAAGGTTGGCAGCAAGCTTTTGTGGCGTCTGAACCAGAAGCTTGCCACGCTCCTTGATTTCTCCACCGAGGTAATAAGGCAAACCGCAATTAGCAAAGGAAACATCTGGACCACGCTCGAAAAGAACGATGGTAGCATTTTCATCTAACCTTCGAAGTCTAGCTGCAGCACTGGCACCACCCGCAACGCCACCTACGATAAGAATTCGCTTTGCCATTCTGAAATTCCTTTTTCTTTTCCAACATTCATATCGACAAATGCCTAAACATTAATTAACATAATATTGCTAATTAATAATATTGTCAATGGGAGCATAATCATGGCAAAGGTATTACTGAATCAAGATCAATTGCAGGCGGTCGCAAAACTCTTCGATTTACTTGCAGAGCCCACCCGGCTTGATATCCTGCAAAATCTCAAGAAAAAACCCCTCTCTGTCGGGCAGATCGTTGATGCCACCAATGCCAAGCAATCCAACATTTCTAAACAGCTTGGCATACTTCACGATGCAGGGTTGTTAAAACGAGAACGGCAAGGCAACCTTATCTTCTACTCGATCGCAGACCCCATGATTTTTGATCTATGCGCCTTAGTGTGTGGCAAGCTAAGAAAAGATGCACAATCGCAACTCGCTATGGTTCAATCTTTGGCAAATTAAACCCTTAAGTTATTGCCATATATAGACTTACAAAAAATAGCGTTTGTTTGGTTCTGCGAAACTTTCGGGCGGGCGGGGACAAATCTGCACTATTTCGATTCAGAGTCCCTATAAACCGGTGATTCATAAGCAGTATTTATTTATAAATAAATGAAAATATTTTAATTAT
>Ga0194055_10002338_pt1 | contig 15115 bp, 12 predicted proteins | sample SepL449m_MetaG_FD_155482 | JGI IMG/M metagenome (GOLD analysis project Ga0194055, IMG submission 155482) | Anoxic zone freshwater microbial communities from boreal shield lake in IISD Experimental Lakes Area, Ontario, Canada - Sep2016-L442-9m | ecosystem: Environmental > Aquatic > Freshwater >... | reverse complement strand
GTTCCCACGTCGAGTGCAGCAAGGGGTTCGTCGAGCAGCAACAAGCGCGGCTGCGTAACCAGTGCCCGCGCCAGTGCCACGCGCTGCGCCTGCCCGCCCGACAGTGCCTGCGGGCGATAACGAGCATGTGCTGTGAGACCAACTCGGTCAAGCCAATCGCTCGCTCGCCCGCGCGCCTCAGCCTTGCCAACCCCACGAGCCCGCAAACCAAAGGCAACGTTCTCGAGCGCGCTCAGATGGGCGAACAACAAGTAGTCCTGAAACACGACGCCGACATGACGAGCTTCGGCGGCCACGAACGCACCCGACGATGCATCATCAAGCACATCGCCATCGAGCTCGATACGTCCACGATCTACCGCAACGAGTCCGGCGAGGCAGCGCAGCAGCGTCGTCTTTCCCGCTCCGTTCGGCCCGAGCACAGCAACGACTTCGCCATCGGCCACGGCGATGTGCGCGTCAAGGTCGAGGCTGCCGAGTTGCAACCCAAGCGACGCGTTGAGGCTCATGAAGCGGCGCCGCCGAAGGACGCAGCGCCAGCGTTGGCTCCCGTGCCCAGCCATCGGTCGCGCAGCCCCACTAACACAGCAAACGAGATCGCGATCAGCAGCAGTGACAGCACCAACGCTTGCTCGGGATTGGTATCGATGGCGAGATACGTGATGACCGGCATGGTCTGAGTGGTGCCCGGGTAGTTGCCTGCAAAGGTGATCGTGGCGCCGAACTCGCCGAGCGCGCGAGCCCAACACAGCACCAGACCAGCGATAAGCGCTGGCCGTATCGACGGCAAGGTCACGCGACGAAACACGTACCACGGCGACCCACCGAGGGAGCGCGCTGCATCGTCGAGACGCGGGTCGAACTGTCGCAGCGCGGCCTCAACTGTGAGCACAAGGAACGGCATCGCTACGAAGGTCTGGGCCACGATGACGCCCCACGTGGTGAACGGCAGCATGAACCCGAACCATCGGTAGAGGTACTGGCCGACGAGACCCTTGCGGCCAAGGGAGAAGAACAGTGCAACGCCGCCCACCACCGGCGGCAACACCATCGACATCGTGCACAGCGCGCGCACGGCTCCGCGCCCGGGAAAGTTGGCACGGGCCAGCACCCACGCAAGCGGAATGCCGAACACGAACGACAAGCTCGTGGCAGTGAGAGAGCACTTGAGCGACAGCCACACCGCTTGGCGAACCTCTGAGGCGTTGACGATGTGCCACACCGACCGCCATGGGGCGCGAATGACGATGCCCAGGAGCGGAAGCGCAAAGAACAGCACCGCAACACTTGCCAACAGCACGGCCGCTACCGGAGGGCGAGAGCGGCCCCGCCGAGTTCTTCGTCTCGTAGAGCGACCCGGATAAATGGCACTCATTTACCGATGAAGCCTCTGCCGGTCAGGAGGTTCTGGCCTGCCGCGGAGAGCACGAAGTTGATAAACAGATCCGCCTCCGCCTGGTGAGTGGACCCCGACGCTATTGCAATCGGATATTCAGCAACGACATTGTTGGCGTCGGGGATGACGACGCCAACGGCGCTCGATCCGGCAGCGATGACATCGGTGCGGTAAACAATTCCAGCGTCGGCATTGCCCGACGTGATCTTGGTGACGATGGCTCCAACGTTGGCCTCCAACGACACTGGTGTCACCGTTACTGCCGCGCTGGCGAGCGCTTGGTCAGAGTAGTTACGGATCGGCACGCCCGCCGCCGCGGTCACATACAACACGCCCGGGCGAGCGAGGTCGGCAAGCGTGTTGATGCCCTTGGGGTTACCCGGCTGCACCATGATCTCAAGTCGGTTTCGGGCGAACGGCGTCTTCGCCCCCACTGTGTTGATGCGATTCATATTCGTGATGTCGGCCGAGGCAAACACATCGGCGGGCGCGCCGTTGTTGATGTTGGCGGCGAGCGCCGACGACGCGCCGTAACTCGTGGTAACCGTGATGTAGGGATAGGCCGCTTGAAACGCAGCCTTCATGTCGTTGAACGATGCGGTGAGCGAGGTTGCTGCAAACACGACGATCGTCACGGGAGCGGGTGCGGTTGTGGTGGGCGCCACAGAGGCGCCGACGGACACCGCCTCGGTAGGCAGCGAGGAATCCAGTGTTGCGGACGTACCGCACGCAGCGAAGAGACTGGCAATGACACATACAAGCGCGACTACGCGACCCGAACGACTGAAGGACGACACAAGCAACGAGAGTAGTTATATTCTGACTACTCGGGCAAGTCCTGTCCGTCAGTCCGAGCTACTACCATGTCGCCGTGACCACCGCCCGCCGGAGTGATGCTCCGCCGCCGCTCGCTGAACAGACGTGTCTCGCGCTCGTTGTCGAAGGCGTCTCGCATGGCTGGGCAATCGGTTCGTTGCTTGCTCCGGGCGGCGACCTCGGCCGAATCTGGTCGCTCAGTCGACCACTCACCTACCGGGCGTTGGAGTCCTTGGTGGACCAACAACTGATCACACGCGCCGGAGTCGAGGCCGGCAGGGGCCGAGATCGCAGCGTGCTCGCAGCCACCGCTCGCGGCCGGCGCACGACCGCTGCGTGGCTCGACCAGCCCGTGGTGCACCTGCGAGATATACGCACCGAGTTGTTGCTCAAGCTCACACTGCGCCAACGCCGAGACATCCCTACCGCGCCGCTGCTCACTGCGCAGATCGCAGCGCTCGAGCCGGCGCTCGAGTCATTGGTGGCACAGGCAACAGAAAGCGACCTGATTGCCAGATGGCGTTCCGAGTCGGCCCGAGCCACTCGACGGTTCCTTGAAGGGGCACTTGCCGCAGAACGGCGCTAATGCAATCGTGATCGGCCCATCGGCGATTACCGATGAGAAACCGCTTCGCTCAGAGTGTCATGACGAAGCTCGTCCACGGTGCCTCTCGGTGGCCTCCTGGGGATGAGCGTCTCATGGACATTCTCAGATGAAGGTCAGCGCAACTCCTGAGAGAACGACGGCAAGAGCAGTGATCTCTGTTCTGATCATCTTTTCTTTCAGAATCAGAAATGCAAGGACCGCAGTTGCGACCGGGCTGATCGACGAAAGGACCGAAGCGATGCCGAGGTCGCCGTAGTCGGCTGCGGTATAGAACGCGATTCCCGCCAAGCCGAGCGCAAAGCCTGTGCCGAGCAGCGGAGGAAAGTGGCGAGTTCGCAACTCACCAAACGATCTGGCCCTCGTCAACATCACGAGGCTTATTGCGATACACGGGAGTTGACCCAAGAACATCGTTCCATAGAGGTTGTCCCTCGTTCCGAAGTCCAGCACAACTACCGCTGCGCCGTAGAAGATCGCTGATACGAAGGCCAGACCAACTGACGCCAACGGCCTGCTGCTGTGCCCAGAATCGCTGTGCTTGAGAAGAAAGAAAATCGCCAGGCCGATGATGATGACGAGACCGCCAGCGATCTCTTGGGCCGAAATCGTTTCACCGATGATGAGCGCGTACCCGAGCGGAATGAGCACATACGAGGCATTCACCCCAGAGGCGGTTCCGATCTTGCCCATCGTGACTGCCTTCAGCAACAGCACAGACCCAAGCAGATTCAGGATTCCGCCGAGCAGACCGTCTCTCAGGTCGATCGGGTCAATCTTGATGTCGTGGCGAACAAGTCCGGTGATGAGAAACACCAGAGCAGCGCCCGATGCGCTGGTCAGAATAACGCTGTAGCGAGACATCACGCGCCCGTATCGGCCGTACCCGAATCCCCACACACCCCATAACACGCCACTGGAGAGGGCCAAAAATAGATACATGCTGCGCTCTCCCAAAGTGTCTTGGCGGGGGGTTATATACGTGAAGCTCCGCGACGGTCAAACGAGCGTGACAGAGAAGTGATGTCGAGTGCCATCCAAGATTCAGTCCGAGTGACAACCGGTTTCAGTGGATGACTTCGGGTGTGTAGATCCATCCGAACTGGCGCTAGATGTACTCGGCCGAGACATTGGTTACATCCGCTGACGTGCGAAAACCGCCTAGTCGGTGTTGTTGCTGCTTCGCAACGCCAAGAAAAGCAGGCCACAAGGGCCGCAACGCGGATACGCGACTCAGCGCACCTCAGACTCGCGAAGGATCAGGGCTCATTGCGCTACACGTTCGCGATCAAGGCGATCACCATGGGATGTTTGTCGAGTCGATAGCGACGATGCTTGGGCAGCGGAGCCTGCGCAGGACGTTCCCCTGGGCTGCGGATTGCGAACAACACCGTCGCCTACGAATCTGCCGCCGCGTCCGCAAAGATCGACGCGCTCTCGACTGACAACGACCCAGAGATCGAATTCGTGCCGGCGATACTTTCATCAACTGATGGAGGAAAGCCATGGCCAAGGTGTGGACCGATGCGGCGTAACTCAGTAATTGAGGACCCATCAGTTCTGCGTTTTGGAACCCATCCCGACCCGCTCCCCCGTGCGGCTTGTGCCTGGTCAGCTGTCGCAACCCGATCCGAAGCAAATACCCATCGTCCACCACTTTTGGCTATCGAAAAACTGGCCTCTCGCGATATACGCGGTGGCGTTGGGGTCCCGGTCGACTTGTGCCTGGATGTACGACTGCGGCGACGTACTGAGAACCGTATTGACAGCCGTCCTGATGTAGCCCGTGTACCTCTCAGCATCAGCACGAATCCACCACGTGGGTTGTCCCCAAAGCGCATTGCAAGTGCGTCCGTAGCTGACCCACACCTGTGGTTGAGAAAAAAAGACCGTGCCGTATGTGCCGTTGAAGAGCTTCGGACACCACGACACACCATATGGGTGCGACCAGGGTTGTGTTGGCGGTGGCGGTGGAGCTTAGTTCGGGCTGATTACTGGGTCGGCAGCTGCGAGGAGGGCTGGAAAGGTAGCTGCCACCACTGCTGCCACTATGACCAGTATTCGTAGCGGTTTAGTCACAGGTGATCGCCTCCCCCAATTTCATGACCGGACCTGAGCCCGTCATGCACCCGATCGCCTTGATGCCTGACGCATCCCAAATGATGTTTTCGGGATTCGGCATCTTCGCGGCTTCAGTTGGTGGCAGCGAGAGATAGTTGAGATCAGTCTTGATGTAGCCCACGACCACTCCGTCAGCCGTACCTGCAGCGATCCACTTCGGCATCTTGTCAGGAATTGGCAATCCCGAAGAGTCGTTCCAGGGTATGGGCGTGTTGAGTTCCGCTTCGTGCACTGTGTCACCAATTTTGTAGCCAGTGACGGACTCTGGACTAGCTGCGATCGATTCGCCATCCACACCTGGTTGATTCGTCACGGGCGTTCGCTGATCGATCGTCTGTTCCACCGCGGCTCGGTCTCTCGGCCCCTCCGCTTGTGGTGCCGTCGACGGGGACGCTAGCGACCGTATCGAAGCCTGCTCTGTGAAAGTCGTCGTGGAACCGCAGGACGCCAGCGCGACAGCCATCAGAATCCCAAGTCTTTTCATAGATCCTCCTACCGAGTTGAGCACCCTGATCTCACCACAAAGAGGCAGAATCGTTATGAGCGTAAGGTGAACTCTGTCCCTAATTTCTGAAGACCGAACTCGGCAGGCGAAGCGCTCGCAGGTCTCGGCGGAGAAGATCAGCGCATCACCGCTGGCCCCGTGGGCATATACCAAGGGCCAGCGACGAAGGATCATCTACTGAAAGTGCGTGTCATTCCACTGAAATTCGCGTGTCATTCCACTGAAATCAGTGTGTCATTTCCACTGAAATCTCGGAGTCACTTGTCATCAACTACAGCCGCTGGTGCTTCCGCAGCTTGGGCATGCATGGCACGAGCCGGCACGCAACATCTGCACACCGCACTGCATGCACATTGGCGCATCAGAGTGACGCACGCGAGGGGCACCTGCGGCAGGAGTGTTATCGCTCTTTGGTGCGATAGGCGCCAACCCAAGTTCGATCGACATGGCGAGGTCGCCAGCCGAAGGAATGGTCTTGGGGTCGCTGGCAATGTCGCTGCCGGTGCGGGTCTCGATGGCGCTCTCGTACACACCTGGCAGGGTTGGCTGCAGGCGCTCGTCGATGGAGAAGATGCCCAACTCTGAACGCTCGTCGTAGGTGAGGTACTCAAGGCCGAGGCGACGGAACAAGTAGTCCATGATCGACGACGCAAAGCGAATGTCTGGGTCGTCGGTCATGCCGGCTGGCTCGAAGCGCATGTTGGTGAACGCCTCGACGAAGGCTCGCAACGGAACGCCGTACTGCAAGCCGTAGCTGATGCTCTTCGCGAACGCATCCATGATGCCGCTGAGGGTTGAACCCTGCTTCGACACGGTGAGGAAGATCTCGCCGGGCTGACCGTTGGGGTATTCGCCAATGGTGGCAAAGCCCTTGCAGTCGGCAACACGGAACTCGAAGGTGCGACCACGGCGGCTGCGTGGGAGCTTCTGACGCACTGGCTGATGCACAACCTTTTCGATGATGCGCTCGACGGTCTGTGCGGCCGCAGTGCCAGGCGTGAACATGCCGTCGGCACCAATGGTGGCATCGCCCTTCTTGCCGGTGGACAGCGGCTGAGCAACCTTGCAGTTGTCGCGGTAGATAGCAACGGCCTTGAGACCGAGCTCCCACGACAACAGGTGCAGTGCTTCGATGTCTTCGATCGTGGCCTCTTCGGGCATGTTCACGGTCTTAGAAATGGCACCCGACAAGAACGGCTGGGTGGCGCCCATCATGCGCACGTGGCCTTCGTAATGGATGGTGTTGTCGCCCATGCTGCAGGCGAACACAGCGATGTGCTCGGGCGCGATGTGCGGAGCACCAAGGATGCTCTTTTCGACATCGATGTAGGCCGAGATATCTGCGATCTGCTGAGGCGTATATCCGAGCTTGCGCAGTGCACGTGGAATGGTCTGGTTGATGATGCTCATGTTGCCGCCACCAACGAGCTTCTTCATCTTGACCAGACCGAGGTCCGGCTCGATGCCGGTGGTGTCGCAATCCATCATCAGACCAATGGTGCCCGTAGGCGCCAGCACGCTGGCTTGGCTGTTGCGCACGCCGTACTCTTCGCCATCGCGCACTGCGTTTTCCCACGCATGCTGACCGGCAGCAACGAGCTCGGCTGGAACCGCGTCGGCAGCTTCGATTTCGTAGCTGGCGTCACGGTGCATGCGCAACACATTGAGCATGTGCACTTCGTTGTCGCTGAACCCGGCGAACGGACCCATGCGGCTAGCGGTGCGGGCGCTGACGGCGTACGCGTGACCGGTCATCAACGAGGTGAGCGATGCGGCCCATGCACGACCCTGTGGTGAGTCGTAGGGAAGACCCAATGCCATCAGCAATGCGCCGAGGTTGGCATAGCCAAGTCCGAGTTGACGGAACTGGCGGCTGGTCTCGCCGATAGAAGGCGTTGGGTAGTCGGCGCGGCCGACAAGAATCTCTTGGGCGGTGAACACTGCCTCGATGGTGTGCTTGTAGGCATCGACATCGAAGTTGCCTTCCTCGTCGAGGTACTTGAGCAAGTTGATCGAGGCCAGGTTGCACGCCGAGTTGTCGAGGTGCATGTACTCGCTGCATGGGTTCGAGCCGTTGATGCGACCCGTTGCATGTGCGGTGTGCCACTTATTGATGGTGGTGTCGAACTGCAGACCCGGATCGGCGCACTCCCATGACGCAGTGGCGATTTGGCGCCAGAGATCGCGAGCACGAATGGTCTTGATGACCCGACCATCGGTGACAGCGGTGAGGTTCCAATCGGCGTCTTCGACCACGGCCTGCATGAAGTCGTCGGTGACACGAACCGAGTTGTTGGCGTTCTGGTATTGCACGCTGAACGAGTCGGCGCCATCAAGATCCATGTCGAAGCCGGCGTCGCGCAGCACGCGGGCCTTGTTCTCTTCTTTGCTCTTGCACCAGATGAACTCTTCGACATCTGGGTGATCCACGTTCAGGATGACCATCTTGGCGGCACGACGGGTCTTGCCGCCGCTCTTGATGGTGCCGGCCGACGCATCGGCGCCACGCATGAAGCTCACTGGGCCGCTGGCCGTGCCGCCACCCTGCAACAACTCTTGGCTCGAGCGGATCTTCGACAAGTTGATGCCCGAACCCGAGCCACCCTTAAAGATTGTGCCTTCCTCGCGGTACCAGTTGAGGATGCCGTCCATCGTGTCGTCGACAGCGAGGATGAAGCAGGCGCTTGCCTGCTGAGGAACGCCTTCGACGCCGATGTTGAACCACACCGGGCTATTGAACGCAGCGCGCTGGGTGACGAGGATGAACTTGAGCTCATCGCTAAACGAGTCGGCCTCTGAGTCGTCGGCGAAGTAGCCGCCCTCAATACCCCAACGGGTGATGGTGTCGACAACACGGTCGATGACCTGACGCAGCGAGCCCTCACGTCCGGCAGTTCCGGGGGCGCCACGGAAGTACTTCTGGGCGACGATGTTGGTGGCGTTCAGCGACCAACCCTCGGGGAACTCGACGCCGAGTTGCTCGAACGCAACCGAACCGTCTTTCCAGTTGCTAATGCGCGCATCGCGACGTTCCCAAGAGACCTGATCGAAAGGATGAACACCTGGCGAGGTGAAGTGACGATTGATTCCAATGGAGAGTCGTTCTGGCGCCAATGACATTTGGGTTCCTGCTTTCGAGACGGATCAATGGGGCACTTCGGACGTACCCGTTTAGTTACTTGGTGCAATGAATTGAGCTGGGGACGGAAGGTGAACTTGCCCCCGTACGTTCACGGAGCCGTTGCTCAACAACCACAACATGTTGTGCCTAGCAACCACGATTCTGAGGCCGTGCCACAAGCAGTTGGAAGATTACAGCACTGTAGTTACATCAATGTCAAGTACCACTTTCGCGCGACTTCCGCGCGATTTGGGTGATACCGAAGACATTTTTTGAATCTGTGTTGGCCACGGTGAGAGGTCGCAGGTTTAGGACACCAGCCCCGAGTCGAACATCTGCTGAGGGATATTTCAGCTCTGTGCGTCTCCCATCCGCGCCTCGTCACCGCGGCCGTTACGAGATGCAGCGTAGGTCCTGCGTCCTGTGGATAGAAAGAGGCATAACCATGTGAATTTGCTCCGCATAGCGTGTGGAGAGAGCAAATTCGGTATGACTTTCAGGTAAACACGCCACTTTTATCCACAGGCCATTTCGCGCCCTGCGTAGCAGTCAGCGCGAAGGGACAGCCAGAACCGGCACGATCGTGACGGGAATTCCGTTCAGCACCGACGTGCCCGACAAGGGGTCGAATGCCTCGTGGTCAGCAAGCACATTCGAGTTCACGCCGGCGTGCTCAGATGCAATAGCCATCCGTGTGCCTTCGACTCCGTGGCCCCAGCCATGAGGCAAGCTCACCACGCCTGGGCGGATGTCCTCGCTGATCTCAACGGGCGCTTCAACGCTGCCAACACGGCTCGTGACCTTGGCATATCCACCGTTCACGAGGCCCAACTTCGCCGCGTCGTCGGGATGCACAGTAAGCGTGCACCGATCTTTGCCCTTCACTAACACGTTGATGTTGTGCATCCACGAGTTGTTTGAGCGCAGATGCCGGCGGCCCACGAGCATGAACTCGTCGGCGTCAGGGGTGATCATCGCTGCAGCCAGACGATCGACATCGCCGATGAGTGGCGCCGCAGCAAGCTCGATTCGGCCCGACGGCGTGCGCAGGATTTCTGGCAAGCGAGGCTCAAGAGCGCCGAAATCGACCCCATGTGGGTGGTCGATCAGCGTCTGCAAACTCACAGCCTGTGGATTGGAGCCGAATCCATCCCCAAAGGGGCCAGTTCGCAGCATGAAATCGAGCGTCCGCTCCGGCCCACGATGACCCGACTCGGCCAACATCGCGAGAATCTCGTCGGCGTCACGGCCGCGAATCGGCGAGTTGGGATCTGACACTGAGTGGCGGACCAATCCGGAAATTGACGAATCGTCAACAATTGCCGGGTCAGCATCGACTCCCTTGCCCTGCAACATCATCGAAAGCTTGGCCATCACCTCCCACTCGTCGGGCTGACCCTCGTCGAGTGGTAGCACCGGAGGGCTGTAGTTGGCCACATTGCGCACGGCGAACTGCAGCAGCAACAGGTCGTAATGGCCGCGCTGCAACTGCGACGGCGGCGGCAAGATCACGTTGGCATGACGTGTGGTTTCGTTGAGGTACATGTCGACGCTGACCATGAACTCGAGTGTTTCGAGCGCAGCGTCGAGACGATGCGAGTTGGGGGTAGACAACACCGGGTTGCCAGCCACGGTGATCATCGCGCGCACTTGGCCTTCGCCCGGCTCGGTGATCTCTTCGGCCAGCGCTGCCACCGGATACTCGCCCATGATCTCGGGAAGGTTACGAACGCGGGTGTGGCCACGGCCGGTCTTGAAACCAGGTCCGGTGCCCGACTGACCACGGGTGCTCGCGCCGCCAGCCACAGGCATCGCGAACATCGCTCCGCCGGGGCGATCGAAGTTGCCAGTGAGAATGTTGATCACGTCGATGAGCCACGACGCTGTGGTGCCGAATTCGGTAGTGGTGGTGCCGATACGCCCGTACACCGTAGATGTTGGCGCTGCGGCCAACTCGTGGGCAATACGGCGAACGACAGTGGGGTCAAGCCCAGTGGTGGGCGCTACCGCTTCGGGAGTGAACGCAGCGCTTGCTTCACGAATTTCGTCGAGGCCGTTGAGGAGGCCCGAAACCACCGGACCCGGATCGGCCAAACCATCGGCGAACAACACGTTGACGATAGACATCAACAACAACGCATCGGTGCCGGGACGAATTGCCAACCACTCGTCGGCTTCCTCGGCAGTGCGACTGCGGCGAGGGTCGACAACAACCAGCTTGCCGCCACGCGCCCTGATGGCTTCGATGCGGCCTGGGAAGTCGGGGGCGGTGCACATGCTTCCGTTCGAGGCATATGGGTTGCCGCCGAGGATCATCAAGTAATCGGTGCGATCAAGGTCGGGCACCGGCACGCTGACTGCTGTGCCAAAGACATACGCCGAGGCAACTTGACGCGGCGCTTGGTCCACAGTGGAAGCGCTATAACGCTGACGAGTTCCAACCGATTGCAACACGACGCGGTTGTACATCATCGCCGACAGGCTGTGCGCGCCGGGGTTGCCGAGATACACAGCAAATGCCTCACGTCCATGGCGATCGATGATGCCGTTGATGCCATCGTGAACTTCTTGCCACGCCTCATCCCACTCGACCTCTACATGCACGCCGTTGCGCTTCACTAACGGCTTTCGAATGCGATCGGGATCTTCGTGCAACTGCTTGAGGGTCGAACCCTTGGGGCAGATAAAGCCGTGGCTAAACACATCGTCGCGGTCGCCGCGAATGCGCACTACCTGTGAACCTTTGATGGTGATCTCGAGGCCACATCCGGCTTCGCACAGTGGGCACGTGCGAAATGCGGTGCGGGTATCGCCCGCTGGATCATGTTGCGCGGTGGTTGCAGTCGACGCGGTTTCAGTCATGGTGGCAGTATCGCGCTGTGCAACGCCTCTACCCGTTACCCGCCACACCGATCACCATCGCTGAGGCGTACGGCATGCCCCGACCGGCGCTCAGCGACAAACGTCCTTGGGTCGAGCTGTGCATGGTCTCGAGCCTCGATGGGTCCACCGTGTTCGATGGTGAATCGCGCGGACTCTCAAGCGATACCGACCGCGAGGTACTTCTCACACTGCGGCGTTTTGCCGATGTGATCATCGTTGGTGCGGGCACGGTACGCAGCGAGGGTTACGGCGCACCACGCAAGCTTGGACAACGGATTGGTGTGGTGAGCCGCACCGGCGATGTCGATGCGAGCAGCGCACTGTTCGCGAGCGGCGCCGGCTTTTTGATCCTGCCGGAAGACGCTCCGCCAAATGCGATCGAGTCCGTACGCGCCGGAGTTGGCGAGATCGACTTTGATGCCGCGCTGCGCTCGTTACCCGGCAGCCCTGCCTTCGTGCATGCCGAGGGCGGACCAACATTGAACGGCGCGCTCGCCGCCGCCAATCTGATCGATGAAATCAACCTCACCACGTCGCCACAAATCGTGGGTGGCGACGGACCCCGACTGATCACCGCTGCTCCCCCAATGAGCCGTCGGTTTCACTTAGTGCATTTGCTTGAGGACGACGGATTTGTGTTCAGCCGCTACGTGCGAGCCGATTAGCCCTTGTTTGACTGCAGCTTTTGCAACAGCTTCAGCTCGCGAGCGAAGTCGCCGGCCGCATCGAAGTTCTTGTACACACTGGCGAAGCGAAGATAAGCAACCTCGTCGAGTTCGCGAAGACGGTTGAGAACGGCAAGGCCAACAACGGCACTGGACACTTCGTTGCCATGCAAACGGGCATCGTCTTCGACTGCCTCAGACAGCACTTCGATCTGCTCTGACGAAACGGGACGGCCCTTGCATGCGGCCTGCACCCCAGCCATGACCTTGGAGCGATCAAACGACTCGCGATTTCCTGAGCTTTTCACGATGATGAGCGGCAGTTCTTCGAGCCGTTCGTAGGTGGTGAACCGATGGCTGCACTGCAGGCAATGGCGCCGACGGCGGATCGCGTTGCCTTCTTCGGCCAAGCGAGAATCGATGACCTTGGTGTCATCGGCGCGGCAGGTGGGACAGAACATGCCCCGTGAGGCTAGTCACCTACAACCGTGTTGCGGCCTACGGCAAGACCAAGATCTGGCCAGGCTGCAAGACCGTGCCGCCATTTGACGCGATCAGTGAGTCGACGTAGTTGTTGAAACCATGCGTGCCTCGGAACTGAGCAGCGAGCTGCCAGATGGAATCGCCTGGCTGCACGATGTAGGTGATCGCATGTGAGGCCACGACGGCCGGCATGGCGATGGGCATTGCCGCTGGCGCAAGCGCAACATTGGCTGGACGAACCGTGGAGGTGGAGGCAGGTACACCCCCACGGTTCGCCAGAACTGTGTTGGCGGCTACACCAAGCACCGCGACAGCGGCAGCAAGCAGCAGACCGACAGCGAGACGACGACGCATGTACACCGAGTGCGCAGGACGACCGAGCCCAAGGCGAACCTCGAACTCGCCGAATTGTGCGGGGTACAGCGTTGCGGTCATGACTGGTCTCCTGGTTGCGCCAACAGCGCGGATTGATGATGAACCCGCCGGAGCGACGAACACCCACGATCGGGTGTTCGACGAACAGACGTACGTAGTGTGCCCGAACGATCGTTCGATGTCAACGTTCGATCGAACAAATGTTTCTAGAACGGGTGTTTGACTTTGCTATCGAACACTCGTACGCTGCCCGACATGACAGAAGTTTCGCTCACTGCCCGCCAGCGCCAAATCCTCGATGTCATCGAGCAAAACATGCAAGACCGTGGCTACCCGCCATCGGTACGCGAGATCGGCGAGTCCGTGGGCCTCACCTCGCCATCCACGGTGCACAGCCACTTGGCCACGCTTGAGCGACTCGGCTATTTGCGCCGCGATCCGTCGAAGCCACGAGCTCTTGAGGTTCGCTTCGATCCCAACTCGGGCGTCGCCATGGAGCGTCGCCCAGTGCGCCACATTCCACTCGTGGGCGATGTCGCCGCAGGTACCGATGTGTTGGCGCAGCAAAACGTAGAAGAACTCTTGCCGATGCCCACCGACTTCACCGGCGACGGCGACTTGTTCATGCTGCGCGTTCGTGGCGACTCAATGATCGATGCGGGCATCCTCGACGGCGACTTTGTTGTGGTTCACCAACAGGCGACCGCACACAACGGCGACATCGTCATTGCCGGCATTCCCGGCGAAGAGGCCACGGTCAAGACCTATCAGCGCAAGGGCACTGTGGTCACGCTGGTGCCCGCCAACAGTCGCTTGTCGCCGATGGTCTTCTCTGCCGACGAGGTCGAGATCTTTGGCCGCGTCGTCACGGTGATGCGCCGCCTCTAATTTCGCTCCGGCGCTATTGCGCTGGCGGCGTGGGGGGCGGCCACGCGGGTGGCGGCCAATTCGCTGGTTGTGGCGCCGCAGTTTCTGGTACCGGAGTCTTCGGTTCGGGAGCGGGTTTCCACAGCGATTGCATGTCATCGTCGGGCCACCATTGCTGCACAGAGGCCGTCGCCTGCGCTGAGTCAGCAGTGCGTGTCTGTCGGCGAAGACCCATCAGGGTCAAGAGTCCGCCAACGACCAATCCCCCAACGGCTGACCCAAGTGCCACCAGACGTTGCTTGTCGTAGTCGCTCGCAGGGTCTCGCCCAATCGCAATCGCAAAATCGTTGGCATCGCTCTCAACGCTGAGCGTGTATTGACCCAGTTGCTCAATGCTGAGGCTGCGCGCCGCCTGCCCCACGAAACCTGCCACGTTGTAGCTCGAACCCGATGTTCGATCAAGACGCACCTCAGTGCCCGATGCATCTGTCAGCGTGAGGGCAACCACAGGTAACGGTGAATCGGGCGGCCGAGCGTAGGCACGGTTTGAGTTCACGCAGTCTCCGCCAAGGTCGCCGACCCGACCAATGGTCTCGATATAAAACGTGAACGTGCCGGTTGCAGTGAAATTGAGCGCCGTATTGCACCCCACCGGGCTGCGCTGCAAATTGGTGACCGCAAGTTTGTACTGCGAACCAGCGTTCATGAACAACACTGCGCCAGCGCCAATGCCGCCAAGAAGCAACAGTAATCCCACACCAAGTGAACCCTTGCGCCTTGAGCCGCTCGGTTGGTGCGGCACTGATTCGATCACCGGGTGAACAAGTGTTGGGTCTGACATCAGCTGACTCCGAGGCGTCTCGCGATGAGCTCGATGCGATCGTCGGGCTGCACCACCGCAATGCGCACATTGTTGGCCCCGCCCGCTCCATAAAAGTCGCCCGGGCTCGCCAGTGCTCCGGCAGCAGCAGCGAACTTTTCGGCGAACTCCCAACCGTCGTGAGCATCGAACCAGAGATAGAAGGCGCCCGACGGGAACGGAATCTCGAGTCCCGACCACGCCGTGACGATGTGCGCCATGCGTTCGAGCCGCCGACGATAGATGTCTCGCTGCGCTGTTACGTGGTGGTCGTCGGCGAGCGCCACGGCCGCTGCAGCTTGCACCGGGCCAGGAACCAACATGCCGACATGCTTGCGAACCTCTTGCAGGTACGTGACCAACTGGGGATCGCCTGCGTAAAACCCGGCGCGCAGGCCTGCGAGATTCGAACGCTTCGAG